>Ga0181537_10002682_pt1 | contig 15529 bp, 12 predicted proteins | sample PEATcosm2014_Bin_39_FD_119765 | JGI IMG/M metagenome (GOLD analysis project Ga0181537, IMG submission 119765) | Peatland microbial communities from MTU Mesocosm Facility, Houghton, MI, USA - PEATcosm2014_Bin23_10_metaG | ecosystem: Environmental > Terrestrial > Soil > Wetlands > Peat | place... | reverse complement strand
GATCCTGGCTCTGGAATCCGATGCGCGAGGAACCACTGCGTCATCTCGGCGATCTCGACGTCGGTCAATCCCGAATAGGCTTTGCCGATGACGAGCAACTCTCCACCGTGGCCTCGTACCGCGAACGTGTAATCGGAGAGTACGTGCGCGCGCTTGCCGTGACCCCACTCGACGCCGACGACGACGCAGTCGATCGTATCCAGCTCGCGTTTGAGCTTGAGCCACCACTTTCCGCGCTTGCCCGGCGCGTACGGCGAGTCAGTTCGTTTGAATAGCAAGCCTTCGTTGCCGCGTGTACGCGCCGCCTCGAAAAGATCGTGCAAATCTTCTTGCGTCGCGGCGGCTTCGACCGCGCTCCACGGCGCCGTTTGCAGGATGCCGTCGAGTCGCAGTTCTCCGAGTGCTTCGCGGCGCGTTGCCAGAGGCTCATCGATCAAGAACCGTCCACCTCGCGCAAGGCAGTCGAAGACGACGAATCCGACCGGCACTTCCGCCTGCAATTCCGCGGTCACGTCTTTGCGCTGCAGTCGCGTTTGCAGATAGCGAAACGGCAGCACCGCGCCGTCGCGCATCGCCACGATCTCGCCGTCCAGAATCACGTCGTCGCGCACGTTGCGCAACGCCCGAACGACTTCGGGCCACGCGTTCGTCGTTTCGTTCAAGCGGCGCGAGAAGAGGTGAATTCGCTCGCCCTGCTTGTGCGCTTGAATGCGCACGCCGTCATACTTATCTTCGACGAGCCAGCCGTGCGTCGCGAGCTCCTTGTATTCGGAGCCAAATTGCATCGGTGATGCGAGCATAAAGGCAATCGGCGCGCCATACGCGATCTCGACGCTCGCCAGCGTTCCGTGCTTCGCGGCCACTGCGACCTTGCCGACGCCGCCTGCAGCCATCGCCGCGCGGCGGACGTCAGCGATCGGCGCATCAAATGCCGCCGCAATTCCCTCGAGGATCAAGCCTTCGCGCAAGCCGATGCGCAGGTCGCCGGTGAGTATCTTGATGACGTACTGCGCTTCGAGCTCGGTCTCGCACGCGCCGAGCACGCGCTCGATGAGGATCTGGCGCCGGCGGTTCGACGATTTGCCGGAAGCCGACGCAATCTCGTCGAGTATCGACATGAACGTGCTCGGAGTCAGCGTCATGCGGAAGAGGCCGAGATCGTGCGGCGCGCGGACGCGGGCGAGCATGGCGCCGCCGACCGATAGCGCGAGCTTCGCTGAAAAGAACCGTGCCGCCGGCGCGAGATCATCGTCGTCAAGCGAGCGGAGATATTCGCCGAGGATTGCGACCTTCGCAAGCTTCCCGGGCTCGCTCGCAATCGCTTCGGCCGCCGCCGCGAACCTTTTCATCGCCTGTCGTGTTGGCGCCAGCAAATGGATCTGAGCACCTGGGTGGCCTTCGCGGTTCTCGAAACGATCCTGTGCATCACGCCGGGGCCGGCGGTTCTGTTCACGGTCGGGTCGACGCTGAGTCGCGGACGTGCCGCGGGCTTCGCCGCCGTGACCGGCATTGTTACGGGAAACACGATCTACTTCGTCCTCTCCGCGACAAGCTTGGGTGCAATTCTCCTTGCCTCATACGAAGTGTTCACGCTGATTCGCTGGGCGGGCGCCGCGTATCTCATCTATCTTGGACTGCGCGCGCTCTTTGGAAAGCATGATGCGTTGCCTGAAAGCGCGGATGTTCGTGGTCCCTCGACGGAGTTTATCCCGAGCAGAGTCGAGGGACGAGGGATGACAGCGGTGAGGCCGGCTTTCGCGGGCGGAACGATGACGCAGCTCTCCAATCCGAAAGCCCTGATCTTTTTCAGCGCGCTGCTTCCGCAATTCATCGACCCGCATCGCTGGCTCGTTGGTCAGGTTGCGATACTCGGCATCACCTCGCAGATCATCGAAGCGCTGGTGATGACCACCTACATCCTGCTCGCCTCGGGCGTTGCACGCTCGGCGAAGAAGACCGTCGTCGCCGGCATCTTCGAGCGCGTCGCCGGTGTTTTCTTGATCGGCGCCGCACTCAAACTCGCACTCACGAAACGAACGTAAGAATATGGGCCGCATCTACGAAAATCTCGCCGATACATTCGGCAATACTCCGCTCGTAAAAATTCCGCGAATAAATCGTGGCTTGGGCGCGACGGTTCTGGTCAAGATGGAGTCGTTCAATCCGGCCGGCAGCGTCAAGGATCGCATCGGCGTGGCCATGATCGAAGCGGCAGAACGCGACGGATTGCTCAAACCGGGCAAAGTTGTGATCGAGCCGACGTCGGGCAATACCGGAATCGCGCTCGCATTCGTCTGCGCTGCCAAAGGCTATCCGCTTATCCTGACGATGCCCGACACCATGACGGTCGAGCGTCGCAATCTTCTGCGCGCGTACGGAGCGCAGCTGATTCTGACGCCGGGCGCCGGCGGCATGAAAGCCGCGATCGCCAAAGCCGTTGAAATACGCGACTCGAATCCGGACGTATATTTCATGCCGGGCCAATTCGAGAATCCGGCAAATCCGGAGATTCACCGCCGCACGACCGGCGAGGAGATTTGGCGCGACACCGACGGAGCGGTCGACATCTTCGTGGCCGGCGTCGGAACAGGCGGCACCATAACCGGCGTCGGTGAGCTGTTGCGCTCGCGCAAACCGGGCATCGAGTGCGTGACGGTCGAGCCCGATACGTCATGCGTGCTCTCGGGCGGGCAAGCGGGTCCGCACCGTCTGCAGGGCTTGGCTCCGGGATTCGTCCCGAAGGTGCTCAACACGTCGATCTACAGTGAGGTCATTCAGGTTAGCGTCGACGAGGCGTTTGCAACCGCGCGCCGGCTTGCACGCGAAGAGGGCATGCTCGTCGGTATCTCGAGCGGTGCGAATATCTTCGCTGCGCTCAAACTCGCTGCACGACCTCAGAATTCGGGAAAGCTGATCGTCACGATCGCTGCCGACACCGGCGAACGCTATCTTTCGAGCCCTCTTTTTACCGAGCTTGAAGCAAATGTGGTTGAATCTGCGTTAACGTAGGGAGATGAAGTCCCAACGCATGAAGTCGCTCGCCTCGCTTTGCATCCTCAGTATCCTTGCGGTTATGTTGGTCGCGCTGGCTCCGTCGCGCGCCCACGCACAACGCGTCGCTGCGACAACTGCTACACGCGCGACCCTGAAGAACGGTCTTCAAATCGTCGTGCTTCGCGATCCGCTCGCGCCGGTCGTCTCGGTCATGATGAATTACAAGACCGGCGCCGACGAAGAACCGATCACCGGCCTGGCACACGCGCAGGAGCACATGATGTTTCGCGGGAGCAAAACCGTCACAGCCGCGCAGTTCGCGGAAGTAACGGCGCTTCTCGGCGGCAGCTTCGACGCCAACACCCAGAACGAAGTGACGCAGTTCTCGTTCACGGTCCCTGATCAAGGGCTTGATGCCGCACTGCATCTCGAAGCCTCGCGCGCGCAGGGAATCCTCGATACGCAGGCCTTGTGGGAAGAAGAACGGGGCGCAATCGAACAGGAAGTGCAGCGCGACAACAGCTCGGCCGGATATCGTCTGTACGTCAAGGTGTTGCACAATCTCATGGCCGGCACGCCGTACGCCGATGCGGGCCTCGGCACGATGCACAGCTTTTCGCAGCAGGTCAACGCGCAGCAGCTGCAAGCATTTTATGCCAAGTGGTACCACCCGAACAACGCGATTCTCGTGATCGCGGGCGACGTCGATCCAAAGACGACGATCGCCAAGGTCGACGCGCTTTTCGGCTCGGTTCCGGCCAAAGCGCTGCCGGCGCGCAAGGCCGTGCATCTCGCGCCGCTCCATCCGCAAACCTTTACCGATACCAGCTCGGATCCCGAGACCACCGTATTCGCCGGTTATCGCTTCCCCGGTTACGATAGCGCCGATTATGCGGCATCGCAAATTTTGCTCGACGTCCTGAACAGTCAGCGTGGCGCGCTGTATCAGCTCGTCGTCGACGGCAAGGCGTTCGACGGAAGTGCGACGGGGCAGACCTATCCCAAGGCCGGCATGGCCCTCATCGAGCTCGACGTTGCTCCGGACATGACGCCGCAGAGCGCGCTCGCGCAGTTGCGCGGCGTGATCGACGGCTATCGCAAGAACGGTTTTCCCGCCGATCTCGTGGCCGCGGCGAAATTACGCGAAGCCGCGCAAGACCAATTCACCGCGAATTCGATCTCGGGCCTCGCGCAAGAGTGGAGTGAGTCGCTGGCGGTTGAGAATCGCTCGCCCGACGTCGACCTGGCGGCGGTCGAACGCGTCACACCCGCCGATGTGAATCGCGTCGCGCAGCGCTATTTGAGCGTCGAGCCGACGATCGCATATGCCGTCCCGAAGAACAACGGTGAGGTCGGGAACGGTGGCCCAAGTGGTAAGGCACCGGAAAATAACACGATCGTTCCCTCGCACGAAGAGCCGTTGCCGTCGTGGGCTGATTCGCTGCTGAATCAGCTGCATGTCCCGGCGCAAACCACGAATCCGACCGTGAGCGTCCTGCCGAACGGAATGCGCTTGATCGTTCAGCCCGAAACGGGAACGCATACCGTCGTGTTGCGCGGCAGCATTAGCAACGCACCGACGATGGAAGAGAAGGCCGGAAAAGACGGCGTTGCGTCGCTTACGTCGACGCTGCTCGACTACGGCACGACGACGTACGATCGCCTGGCGTATCAGCGCGAGCTCGACAAGATCGCGGCCAACATTTCGACGGGAACGGATTTCGGCGTCGACGTCACCACCGCGGGATTCGATCGCGGCGTGCAGCTGCTCGCGGATGCCCAGCTGCATCCTTTAATGCGCGCCGCCGATTTCGAAATCGCCAAGCAGCAAGAATATCAGGAAGTCGCAAGTCAGGAGCATAGCCCCGACCATCTGACGCGCATCTCATTGATCGATGCGCTGTATCCGGCTAACGATCCGACGCGCCGCGATACGACGCCCGCCAGCGTGAAAGCCCTGACGCTCGATGACGTGCGCGATTGGTACGACACCGCATACCGCCCCGATCTCGCGACGATCGTCGTGATCGGCGACGTGACGCCGGCACAAGCGCGCGCCGTCGTCGAAAAATGGTTCGGCGGTTGGCAAGCCCACGGGCCCGTGCCTAATCTGTATCCGAGCGCTGCGCCGAACAACGCCGCGGCGAGCTTTACGGTCCCCGCGACCGGTCGCGTGCAAGACACCGTGATCCTCTCGCAGACATTGGCGCTCAAACGTGAGGATCCGGACGTCCCGGTGCTGCGCGTTGCCAATGCCGCGCTCAGCGGCGGATTCTACGCGTCAATTTTGTTTCATGATTTGCGTGAAACGACGGGATATGTTTACTCGATCAACAGCGACTTCGAGCTCGGTCACAGCCGCTCTGCCTTCAGCGTCGTCTACGGCGCCTCGCCCGAGAATGTCTCGAAGGCGGATTCGCTGATCGCGACCGACCTCAAACGTATGCAATCCTCGCCGCTTTCTGCGAATCGCTTGCAAGTAGCGAAGGCGCTGCTGCTCGGGCAACTGGCGACGCAGGACCAAAGCTACAGCGAGATCGCGGCACGCTTTCTGGCGGCCGCACGCGACGGTCTTCCGCTTGACGAGGACGTCCGCGAGGCGCGGAGCGAGCTCGCAACGACACCGCAACAAGTGCAGGATGCAATGAATCGATGGGTTCGCCCGGACGGGTTCGCTCAAGTCGTCGAGGGACCGGCCCCGCAGTAGCAACCTTTTTGTGAAACCTGCGGTCCGTTCGGACCGTAAGGATTCCCAGGTAATGCAGTTTTTTCTCCGGCGCCCGATCTTTGCTGCTGTTTGCTCCCTGACGATTTTAATCGCCGGGCTTATTGCAATCCCGACCCTGCCCATCGCGCAGTATCCGAATATTGCACCGCCGGTCGTGACCGTCACCGCCAGCTACATCGGTGCGAGCCCCGAGGCCGTCGAGTCCTCCGTGACGACACCGCTGGAACAGGCGATCAACGGCGTCGAGGGCATCCGCTACATCTCGTCCCAGAGCACGCAGGGCACGTCCACGATCACGGTTACGTTCGATCTCGGTCGCAATCTCGACATCGCTGCGGCCGACGTCCAGAACGTCGCGCAGTCCGCGCTCGGCCAGTTGCCGGCCGTCGTGCAACAGACCGGCCTTACCGTCGGAAAGAATTCCGGCTCGTTCGTGATGGCGCTCGGATTACAATCGAACAGCAGCCAGTACGATTCGGAGTTTCTCAGCAACTACGCTGAGCTGAACATCGTCAACGACCTCAAGCGCGTCCCCGGCGTCTCGGATGTGATCATCTTCGGCGAGCGCCGCTACGCTATGCGCGTGTGGCTGAATCCGGTTGCGCTGAGCGCGCAGGGTCTGGCCGTTACCGACGTCCTCAATGCCGTGTCGGAACAAAACGTCCAGGTCGCCGCCGGAAGCGTCGGTGCCGCGCCTGAGTCTGCCAACCAACCATATACGATGACGGTGAACGCCGTTGGGCAGCTCGCCGATCCCAAGCAGTTCGCGAACATCATCGTGCGCGCCGATCCGAGCGGCGGTTTCACCAAGCTTGGCGACGTCGCGCGGGTCGAGCTCGGAGCCGAAGATTATTCGTCGTTCGTGCGCTTCGACGGCAATGACAACGTCGTCGGTTTAGGCGTCGTTCAGCTTCCGACGGCGAACGCGCTATCAGTCGCGCAGGGGGTCAGGGCACGGCTCGATCAGCTGCAAAAATCTTTCCCGCCGGGCGTCCACTATTCGGTCGCCTTCGACAGCACGACGTTCGTACAAGCCTCGATGAAGGAAGTCATCACCACGCTCTTCGTGGCGATTGTTCTCGTCGTCTTGGTCATCTATCTGTTCTTGCAAGATCCCGCGGCGACGCTCATTCCGAGTGCGGTCATTCCGATTTCATTGGTCGGCGCATTTTTTGTGATGGCCATGTTCGGCTTCACGATCAACACGATCACGCTCTTCGGGCTTACGCTGGCGACAGGTCTCGTCGTTGACGACGCGATCGTCGTCATCGAGAACATCGCGCGTTACGGACAAGAGCACAACGTTCGAGGGATCGAGGGCGCGAGCGCGGCGATGCACGAGGTACAAAGCGCCGTCGTCGCATCGTCGCTCGTCCTACTGGCGGTTTTCGTCCCTGTTTCGTTCTTCCCGGGCACGACCGGAGCGGTGTACAAGCAATTCGCGCTGACGATCGCGGCTTCGATAACGATTTCGCTGTTCGTTGCGCTGACGCTGACGCCGACGCTCTCTTCGATGCTGCTCAAACATTCGCCGGATGCGACAACTGGCTTTTTCGGTTGGTTCAACCGGCAGTTCGGCAGATTTAAAAGCTTCTACGCGCGAGTTTTGCCTGGACTGTTCAACGCGCGCTGGATTGTGCTCGGAATTTTCGCACTCGCGCTCGTGTGGACCGGCATACTCTTCAAGTCGACGCCGACGGGCTTCATTCCGGGAGAGGATCAGGGATACTTCATCGTCCTCATCCAGGCACCCGAAGGGACCTCGCTCTCCGGCGAACGGCGGATCGCACTCAAAGCCGAAAAGATTATTCGCGCTAATCCTGACGTTGCCGATGTTTTCGATGTCGGCGGATTCAGCTTTGCCGGCAACGGACCGGGTCGCGGCGTCATGTTTGTCTTGCTCAAGCCGTGGGATCAACGCCCGGGCTTCTTTCACTCGGTTATCGGCGTTCTCTACGGCCCGAACGGTGTTCAGGGACAGTTTTCCTCGCAGATACCGGAAGCGCAGATCTTCGGATTCAATCCACCCGCGATTAACGGCGTCGGCAGTATCGGAGGCTTCACGTTCGAGCTCGAGGATCGCGGCAATATCGGCTTCCCGGCTCTGATGCAAACCGTCTACGGATACGAGGGGCTTGCCAATCAGCCGGGTGGGCCGACCTCGCAAGTCTTCTCGCAGTTCCGCGACGATTCGCCGCAACTTCAAATCGCGGTCGATCGTAATAAAGCGAAGTCGGTCGGCGTTTCCCTCAACGATATCTTCGCTACGTTACAGACCGAGCTGGGATCCGATTACGTCAATAACTTCACGTACTTGAACCGGGCGTATCGCGTCTTCGTACAGGCCGACGCGCCGTATCGCGCTCGCGTCGGCGATCTCCAGAGTCTGTTCGTGCGGTCGGCTACCGGCGGTATCATTCCGCTCAGTGGACTCGTCGACGTTCAGCGAATCAAGGGCCCGCCGACGATCACGCATTACAATCTGTATCGCGCGATCGAGATTGACGGAAACGCGGCGGACGGTCACGGTACGGGAGAAGCGATCGACCGCATGCAGCAGATCGCTGCGAAGATCGACCCGCCTGGCGTGAGCTATGAGTGGTCCGGCCTGTCGCTCGAAGAAATCCAGGCGGGCTCGCAGGCTGCGCTCATCTTCCTGCTGGGTTTGGTCTTCGTCTATCTCGTGCTGTGCGCGCAGTACGAATCGTTCATCGATCCGCTCATCGTCATCTTGGCGGTTCCGGCAGCGCTGCTCGGCGCGCTTGTGTTCATAAACTTCCGGCTGTTCTTAGGGCATTTGCCGATGCCGTTTGCCATCATCGGCTACCTCACCAATGGATTCTTCAGGCTTTCCAACGGGAACCTGACGCAAGACGCATACGCGCAAGTCGGCTACGTCATGTTGATCGGTCTCGCCAGCAAGAGCGCGATTTTGATCGTTGAGTTCGCCAATCAACAAATCAAAGCAGGCGCAACGGTCGTCGAGGCCGCGTTCCGTGCCGCGCAAACACGGTTGCGGCCGATTCTCATGACGTCGATCGCATTTATCATTGCGATCTTTCCGCTGGTCGTTGCGACCGGAGCCGGCGAAGGAGCGCGTCAGGCGCTCGGCTCGGCGATCTTCGGCGGCATGTTGATCTCGACGTTCCTGAACCTGGTGATCACGCCCGTACTCTACGTCGTGATCAAGGGTCTCGAGCTGCGCGGGCGCGAGGGCCGGGGCTCTAAGGTTGCTTCCGTCGATGGAAATCCGGCGGCCGCGCCGCAGACAGCGACGTAGGGCACAAAGGCCCCACGCCCGGACCGACGAAATCTTCAATACGTCGCTGCGAGGATAATGGACGCAGCGGCGCCTTGAGTCCCTTCAAGGCTCCCAGACTCCGCTAGCGTATTCTTGGCGTGAGCAAGGGGGTAAACGTGAAGAAGGGGATCAGACTGGCTGCGGTATTTTTGGCCGCGGCAGTTGTAGCTACAGTTACCGGTCCGGTGCCGGCTCCGGCGCAGGCGCAAAGCGGACCGATTCGCATTTCGGTCATCACCGACATGTCGGGAGTCTACGAAGCGCTCTCCGGCCGTGGGGCCGTTGAAGCGACGAAGATGGCCGTCGAAGATTTCGGCGGCAAGGTACTCGGACGGCCAATCGAAGTCGTCGCGGTCGATCATCGCAACGATGCAACGCTCGCGGCAACAAAAGCGCGCGAAGCGTATGACAGCGGCAGCGAGCTCGCGCTCGACGAGGCGAACTCGGCCGTTGCGCTCGCGGTGGCCGGGGTCGCAAAAGAAAAGCACAAGCTCACGATCGTCACCGGCGCAGCCAGCTCAGCGCTGACCGGTGCGGCGTGCAATAAGTACACGTATCACTACGCGTACGACACCTACGCGCTTGCGTACTCGACCGGGCGCAGCGTCGCATCGGCGGCCGATGCGAAGCAGTGGTGGGGCATCGTTCCGAACTACGCGTTCGGCCAACAAATGCTCACCGATTTCACGGCGGCGATCAAAACGAAAGACGCCACTTTTGTCCACGCGGACATGATTCCGCTCGGCAACACCGACTTTTCGTCGTATCTCTTGGCCGCGAAGAACGCGCATGCGCAGGTGCTGGGCGTGCTGAACGCCGGCGCCGACACGGTCAACACGATGAAGCAAGTCAAACAATTCGGGATCGATAAAGACATGAAGGTCGCGGTCGGCTTGCTCTTCCTGAGCGACGTCGATGCGCTGCCCGACGTCTTCACCGGTTCGCATATCACGACGTCGTGGTATTGGAACATGGATGCTCCGGCGCGCGCATGGGCCGATCGTTATGCCAAGCGCATGGGCGGCAAGCGTCCGACGGACATTCAGGCCGCCGACTACTCCGCAACGACCCAATGGTTGAATGCGGTGAAAGCGGTCGGTGACGTCAGCGCCGACAAGGTTGTCGGATATCTCGACGGCCGCTCGTTCAACGACTTCTACGCGCACGCCGGCTTCTGGCGTCCGCGCGACCATCGCGTTTTGCACGAGATGTACGTCGTTGAAGTTCTGTCCAAGGACAAGATCAAAGAGCCGCATGCGTGGTTCAAGATCTTGCAGGTAATCCCGCCGGCGTTGGCTTTCCGTCCGGAGAGTCAATCGACGTGCAAGAAAGACTGGTAAGGGGCGGGCGCTGAGCTACGTCCTAACTCAAACCTTCAATGGGGCGGTCAACGGCGCGTTCTACGCGCTGTTGGCCTTGGGCCTCAGCATCATCTTCGGAATGCTGCGCGTCGTAAATTTCGCGCACGGCGTCATGTACATGCTTGGCGCGTTCGCGGCGTACTACGGCGCGCAGCTTCTGGGCTTGCCGTTTTTCGCAGCCCTGATCGTCGGGCCGATCGTGGTCGCGATCTTCGGCGTCATTCTCGAGTTTTCGCTCTTGCGGCGGCTCTATGGCCTCGATCCGATCTACAATCTGCTGCTGACGTTCGCGATCACGCTCGTTGTCGTCGATCTCGTTCGGCTGGTGGCCGGAGCGCTCGGCTCGCCGTATTCGGCGCCCGATCAGCTTTCAGGCGTCGTCGACTTGGGTTTCGGCCCGTATCCGTCCTATCGCGTCTTTGCGATCGTCGCGTCGCTGGTGGTGTGCGCGATCGTTTGGTATGTGATCGAACGGACGCCGGTCGGTTCGCGCATTCGCGCGGCGACCGAAAACCCTATTCTCACGCGTGCCTTCGGCATCAACGTCCCGCTACTCGTTACGCTGACGTTTGGATGCGGCGTGGCGCTTGCGGCATTTGCGGGCGTGCTGGCTGCGCCGATGACCAACGTCGAGCCCGGGATGGGCGAGAAGATCATCATCAATACGTTCGCGATCGTGGTCATCGGCGGAATGGGCTCGATCGCCGGCTCGATTCTTACCGGCTTTGTGCTGGGTATCGTTCAGGTGCTGGCCGCGCTGCTCTTCGCGCAGCTGAGCGACACAGCCATCTTCATCATGATGGTGATCGTGCTGCTGTTTCGCCCGTGGGGACTCTTCGGGAAGCCTGAGACGGCCGTATGACAACGGCGCAGCTGGGCGGCCGTCGCGGCTTGATCCTCGCCGGCGTTCTGCTCGCCGCGGGAATGGTGCTGCCATGGATCGTCTATCCGGTTTTCGCATTGGACCTGATCTGCTTTGGGCTCTTCGCAGTCTCGCTGGATCTGTTGCTCGGGTTCGCGGGGCTGCTTTCGTTCGGGCATGCGCTGTTTTGGGGAGGCGCGGGATATGCGGCGGCGCTCGCGATCGCGCACTATCATGCGCCGTTCGTCCTGGCAGTTGCAGCGGGTGTCGTTTACGCGCTGATTCTCGCGGCGGTGGTCGGCTTCGTCTCCGTTCGCCGGCAGGGAATCTACTTCGCGATGATCACGCTTGCCATCGCGCAGATTCAATTCTTTTTTGCGTTCCAATTCATAAATCTAACCGGCGGTGAAAACGGGATTCAGATTACGAATCGCGGCTGGTTCTTCGGATACCCGATCGAAAACGACATCCCGTACTATTATCTGACGCTGGCGATCGTCGCGCTCGGGGTGTGGTTCGCCGTCCGCGTCGTGCGCTCACCATTTGGGGTCGTGCTGGGTGCGATGCGCGAGAACGAGCGTCGCGCGATCAGCCTCGGCTACGACACGAATCGATTCAAGCTTGGGATGTTCGTGATGTCCGGCGCGCTTGCCGGACTGGCCGGCTCGCTCTTCGCAATCGGAAATCGTCTGTGCGGTCTGGACGCCGTCGCGTGGCAGACCTCGGGCAAAGTCGTGATGATGACCGTGCTGGGCGGGATCGGTACGATATTCGGTCCGATCATCGGAGCCGGCTTCTTCGAATCGCTTGAGTACTTTGTGTCGAAAACGGCGATCGGCGACAAGACGAACATCGTCCTCGGAACCGTGTTCGCTATCGTTATTCTCGGCGCGCGCCGCGGAATCGTCGGCGAGATATTGGCGTTCGCGGTGCGGCGTGAACGCTGAAGTACTCAACGCGATTTTCTCCGGACTCACGCTTGTCGTCTTCGTCGTGACGGCGATTGCGGCGATCGTACAGCTGCGGCATCTCCGCTCGAATACAAGTCTTCAAGGTTTGACGATGGTGCTTCAAGATTGGCAGAAGCCGGAGATGCAGGCTTGGATCAGGTACGTGCGTGTCGAGTTGCCGGAGAAGCTTAAGGACCCGAAATTCTGCGATGAATTTCGGCGAAGGCTCGATAGGGTACATCATCCAGAACTACATGTATGCGACTATTGGGAGCAATGCGGTACATACATCAAGTATGGAATGATCGATCGCGTGACGTTTCTCGATAGCAGCTGCACGACGATCGTCCGTTTGTGGGAGTCCATTTATCCGGCAATTGCGATCATGCGCGAGAGAGGCGGGCCTTCTGTCTATGAGAACTTCGAGTACCTGGCCGTCCTCTCGAAGCAATGGATCAACTCACATCCGAACGGCGCGTACCCCGCGAACATGCCGCGCTGGGATGAGCTACACGCCTAAGTGTTCGAGCAATTCCGTCTGACGAGATAGCATCTCCGCGTTCGTGAGGGACTCCACGATTCGGCCGTGCGCCATCAGATAGTGGCGGTCGGCAACGCCGGTCGCAAAGCGTACGTTTTGCTCGACCAGCAGGATCGTCACACCGTGCTTTTTTATCTCGCGAATAACGTGGCCGATCTGCTCGACGATAACGGGCGCGAGGCCCTCGGTGGGCTCGTCGAGCAAGATCAAGCGCGCGCCGCTGCGCAAGACGCGCGCGATCGCAAGCATCTGCTGCTCTCCCCCTGAGAGCGTCGTCCCGGCCGCGCGTGAGCGTTCCTTGAGAATCGGGAACGTTTCGAAGATTTTCTCGACCGGCCACGCGTGTTTGCCGACGATCGGCGGAAGCGTCAGGTTCTCATAGACCGAAAGCGTCGACATGATGCCGCGCTCTTCGGGGACGAAGCCGATTCCGAGACGCGCGATCTGATCGGACGGAAGCGCTTCGATCGGCCGGTCATCGAAGAGAATCGCACCCCCTCGCGCACGGACGATACCCATGATCGTGCGTAGGGTAGTGGTCTTGCCCACGCCATTGCGTCCGACGAGCGTCACGATTTCACCGGCGTTGACGTGCAAACTCACGCCGCGCAGAACGTGACTCTCGTCGTAGTAGGCATGAATGTCGTCGAGCCGCAGCATCTATTGGGCTCCGCCGCCGAGATATGCATCGACGACGCGTTGGTCGGCGCGGACTTCGGCGTACGAGCCTTCGACCAGGACGCGGCCGCGTTGCATGACGGTGACCCGATCGCACACGTCTTCGACGACGCGGAGATTATGCTCGACCAGAACGATCGTGCGGCCCTTTGCGATGCGCTTGATCAGCGCGATGGTGTGCGCGATATCTTCGTGACCCATCCCGGCCGTCGGCTCGTCCAGAAGTAAGAGGGGCGGATCTTGCGCGAGTGAGATGGCCAGCTCGAGGCTGCGCTTGCGCCCGTACGGTAAGTGTGCGGCGTAGTGCTGCGCGAACTCCGTCATGCCGACATCGCTGAGAATCTGCAGCGCGGGTTCGTCGAGCGATCGCGTTGCACTCGACGAGGCGAGAAACCGTTGCGAGAGCCCCGTCTTCGCCTGCAAGCTGACCTTGACGTTTTCCAGCGCCGTAAGGTGCGGGAAGATGCTCGTGATCTGAAAGCTGCGTACGATGCCGAGCCGGGCCACGTCGGCGGGCGCGGAATGCGTGATGTCGCGGCCTTCGAAAGCGATCGACCCGCTGGTCGGCGGCGTAAACCCCGACAGCAAATTGAAGAGTGTCGTCTTGCCTGCGCCATTCGGCCCGATGACCGCGTGGACGCGTTCGCGGTCAAAGGAAAGCGAGACGGAGTCAACCGCACGAAATCCGGCATATTCTTTCGTGAGGTCTCTGGTCGCGATAATCGGTGCGAGCGTCGTGTGCACGCGAGCCTGTTCCGCGCGCGGCGGGTGGCCTCCCGCGCTAAAAACGGGAACATCCAGCGGCCCGAGCGAAATCGCCGCGCGTTTTGGTAGATCGGCGTCGCCTCAATTTTGCAATAGGCGCGACAGTTGCGTTTGCGATTGTGGCTGGGCTGGACGTATTTCGATTTGCGACGGCGCATCGGCCGGCGGACATGTTTGGGGCCGTGGCTTTCGCGGGTCTGACGCTGTTATGGGTGATGATTTGCGTGCGTTGGAGCCGGCAGCTCTGATCGAAGCAGTCATCTTTGACATGGACGGAGTGCTGCTCGACAGCGAGCAGATTTGGGATAAGGCGCGCGAGCAATACGTGAAAGACGTCGGCGGGCGCTGGAGTCCCAGCGCGCAGCGCGACATGATGGGCATGAGCTCGACCGAGTGGTCGCGATACATGCACGAAACGCTCGAGGTTCCGCGCTCGGCAGAGCAGATCAATCAAGACGTCATCCAGTTGATCGTGCAGATCTACAAGCGCGATGGGTTTCCGATCATCGACGGTTCCGTCGCTGCGGTCGAGCGCATTGCCGCCAAGTGGCCGCTCGGACTCGCATCGAGCTCGAATCGCCCGATCATTGATCTCGTGATGTCGTCGACGCCCTTCGGTGCGTCGTTCAAGGTGACGGTCTCGTCGGAAGAGGTCGCCCGCGGCAAACCTAATCCGGATGTGTACCTGGAGGCCGCCCACCTCTTAGGTGCCCGTCCCGAGCGTTGTGCGGGCGTCGAAGATTCACACAATGGCATCCTCGCGTTGCGCAATGCCGGCATGCGCGCGATCGCAATCCCCAACCCGCACTACCCGCCGCATCCGGTCGCGCTTCGCGTCGCAACCGTCATCCTTGCAACAATCGAGCAACTCACGCCGGACGTCGTCGAGCGCGGGATCACCGAACAACCCCGGGCATAACCTGGCGCACGTTGATGCGCGAGATTATCGGGCGCACGTACGGTATACGCAAGCAGTCGATTACGCGCAAAGGGCCGTCTCAGGCCACGATAACGCCCTTATCAGCGCAGCGCGTGCACCCCATGTCATCCTGAGCGTAGCGTTCCGCAGGAACGCGAAGTCGAAGGACCGTTCCAACAACTCGGGCCGCGAAACGATTCAAGAAGGTCGAGGGCACGATTGTGCCCGCAGCTTTTAGAGATTGTTACGCGGCCCTGATCCCGGAGGGTGGTCCTTCGACTTCGCGCGCGTACCGCGCGCTACGCTCAGGATGACACCTGGGGCGAGCTACGCTCAGGATGACACCGTGGGGCGAGCTACGCTCAGGGTGGACTTGACCCCAGTTCGTGGACTCCAAGATAAGCCTCACAACGTGAGGAAGGATGGGGTC
>Ga0181537_10002681_pt1 | contig 15530 bp, 11 predicted proteins | sample PEATcosm2014_Bin_39_FD_119765 | JGI IMG/M metagenome (GOLD analysis project Ga0181537, IMG submission 119765) | Peatland microbial communities from MTU Mesocosm Facility, Houghton, MI, USA - PEATcosm2014_Bin23_10_metaG | ecosystem: Environmental > Terrestrial > Soil > Wetlands > Peat | place... | reverse complement strand
CACCACCAGCGTTACCGGCTGCTTCAGGTGGCCATCGTCCTTACGCAGAAAGGCATCCATCTGATCTCGCACAAACGCCACCTGCTGAAACGGCAAATTCGCTTCATCAAAGACCAGGATCACTTCGACCGGCGGATCGGCCTTCACGTTGACCCCGTCATACCCGTGAAACGTCAAAATCTTTCGCGGCTTGTCGTTATCCAGAATTGAAAAATCCCATGGCTCGAGACCGGTCACGGGCTGGCCCGCAGCGTCGGTCACCACCACGTCGAGCCGCATCTTCCCCTCCGGCGCAATCACCGGTGTCTTCGGCGTCGGCGTCTCGGGCGACCTTTCTTTCAACGACGGATTGAGCGGCTCCTGTTGCTGCGGCCTCGCCATCCCTGCGCACAAAAGCGCAGTCAGCAATCCCGCCAGCGCAACTCTTTTCCCGCCCATGCCTTTTAAGCCTTCCCGCCGCATCGCACGAAGTCTAACTCTCGCGCCGCACCAAGGCATAATGGTACGTAACCACTTCGACTGGGGGGTCCGCACGCATCGTGTGCCGCGTTTCACTTCATCGCCTGGGTTTGATTGCGCTGCTCGCTTCGCTGCTGTCGCTCCCATCACCCGCGCAAAAAACTTCTGCGCAGCCGGCAACGCTCGACGCCAACACCGTCTGGCGTCAGAATCAAGCCGCGTGGCGCGCCCAGCGCGAACATGAGCTCGCCGCGCCCGATGGCTGGCTGACCCTCGTCGGCCTCGAATGGCTCAAGTCCGGCGTCAACTCCATCGGCTCTGCCGCAGACAACTCCATTCACCTCAGCCCCACCGCGCCCGCCCACATCGGCCTGCTCACCGTCAGCGGCAAGACGCCCAAAGATACCTTCATCCAACTGCTCTCGCCCCACGACGGGTTCCCCGCTGACCTCATGCTCGATGGGCGCGCTGCGCGCGAGGGCACCCTCACCATCAGCGACAGCAGTCCTTCCACCTTGACGTGGCACGGTCTCTCGCTGGTCGTCCTCTCCCGCGGAGATCGTTTCGTCCTCCGCATCAAAGACGCCGACTCGCCCACCCGCACCGGCTTCCGCGGCCTCCATTGGTACTCGCTCAATCCAGACTTCCGTGTCACCGCACGCTGGGTTCCCTTCAAGCCGCCGCGTGTTGAAAAAATCCCCACCGTCATCGGCACCACTCTCGACATGCCCGCTCCCGGCGTCGCCGAATTTCTGCTTCTCGGCAAGGTCTACATCCTCGAACCGGTCATTGAGGGCGGAGACACTCACCACCTCTTCTTCATCCTGCGCGACGCCACCAGCCAGTCCACCACCTACGGCGCCGGACGCTTCCTCACCACCGGCCTGCCCGATCACGGACTCGACCAGCCCGGCGCGATCACTCTCGACTTCAATCAGCTCTACAACCCGCCCTGCGCCTATACTCCTTACGCAACCTGCCCGCTGCCCCCTGAGCAAAACCGCTTGCCCGTCGCCATCGAGGCCGGCGAGCAACGCTACACGCCCTGAAACTGTGAGTGGATGCGACTATGAAGAACTTCTCGCTACTCCTCATCGGCATTCTCATCCCGCATCTGGCGGCAGCACAATCGCCGCCCAAGGCAGATTCGCCCTCGGCGCAGCCCACAAGTCTGCTCGATTCTGCGACACCTGCTGACCCACAACAGCGGCTGGAGATCGGTCGCGAGCTAAATGGACTCGCGGATGACCATCTCAAACCGTGGCACCTCAGGGCCGATTACGAAGTCTTCGACGAATTGGGAAAGCCGACCGACCACGGAGTCTTCGAGGAGTGGTGGTATGGCGCAAACATGTTCAAGGTCACCTATGCCGGCAAGAAATTCTCACAGCAGGAGTTCCATACCGCGAGCGGCATTTATCGCAGCGGGAATCCTGATTGGCTTCCGTGGCAGTTGACTTTCCTGCGTGACATCATTGAAGAACCCATTCCACCTCCAGGAGCTCTGGGCAAATTGCGCGCCGTCAACTTCAAACGCTCGCTCGACGATGTTGCCATGAGTTGCAGCGCTTTGACTCCGTCCACGCTCTTTGGCGGTGAAAGCGAAGCCGCCTCCTATTGCTTCGAAACGGGCCGCCCGGTCCTGCGTTTTGCCAACACGCAGTATGTATTTCACCAGACCATCTACAACAAGATCGGCGAGTTTCAAGGCCGATTTATCGCCCATGAGGCGCGCCATCTGCTGCTGGGGGTTCCGGCGCTCAACATCGAGATCACCTCTCTTAATTTGATTGGGCCCGGCGATCCTCAGGGAGTCGATCCGCCATTGAATGCGAGCCCTGTACCGGAGCGCATTGAAACGGTCCTCTGCACGCACCCTGAAATCAAGCTGACATGGGTCGATCCCGGGCGCCAGCATAAACCAAATGCCGCGTCCAGCGATCAACGAACGACACAGCCCAGAATTCACCAGCTACTTACGATCGTCCGAATCGCGGAGGATGGCCGCGTGATCGACGCCGAATCGATTGCAGGGCCGATAACAATCCGCGGAGATTTCGAATACATTGCCCGTCATCGAAAGTACGATTTGACGTCCGACAGGGGTCCCGTTGAAGTCGAGATCGAGATCAACGGCTTCCTGCTTACCTCGATGCGCCGGCCATGAAAACCCTCCGGCTACACGCCTAACGGAGCCTAGCCGCCCCATCAGTCCCCGAACTTCCCTCTATACGCACCCACCCCCCGCGCGTATGCTCAGAGGGCTCCCCACTCCAATAGCCTGAGGTTTTTCCCATGAAAATTGCTTTTCGAATCTTCGCCGTCCTCCTGATTTCCCTGGCTGCCGTCTCCGCCGCACACGCCCAGGTCCCCTACACCCAGGGCACGGTCACGCGCGTGGTGCTCATCAGCATCACACCCGGACATTCCGATGCGTTCTTCGCCGACATCAAAAACCACGTCGTTCCCCTCTGGGAGTCAGAAAAGGCCGCCGGGCTCATCCTCAGCTACAACCTTTTTCTCAACCAAACCTCCACGGGCCCCAGCGATTGGGACCTCGGCTACACCATCACCTACAAAAACATGGCCGCGCTCGATGGTCTGCCCGATAAGGTCTACGATCTGCGCATGAAGGAGTATGGCGACCACGCCACCGAGCAGAAAGTCATCGAAAAGCGCGTCGAAGATGCCCACGTCGTCAGCAGCTCGTTAATTCGCGATATCACCCTGCGCTAACTTCCCAGTCAACCGCTGGCGGCGCACCGCTTTGCGCCGCCAACCCCCTCATACCCTGCGGCGCCAGCTCCCGGCCTGCGACAGTGCACCCTGCGGCGCCGACGCCCGCGCAGAAATGCCTGCTTGTCGCTTTCCCAGCCGGCAACCCGCGCTGCTTCGCGCAGCCTTCCCCCGCCGCTGAATTGCATCTAATTCAGGGATGCGGATGAGTGCAATCCCGATGGCCTCTGAGAAACTACAGCAAAAGTTGAAGTTACTGGCACTCACGGGCGTTGAACTCGCCCGCAGCTCCGGCCCGCAGACCATCGCTCAGTCCACGATCGACGTCGCTCTTGAGCTCTGCGACGCCCAATTCGGAGCGTTTTACTATCATGCGGCCGGCAAAGAAGACACCGGCTTCACGGTCCTTGCAGTTTCAGGGTCGGCATTGAGCGACTGCGCCCGGGTCTCGATGCCGCGCTTGACCGCCATCTTCGACCAGACATTTGACAGCGACGGAATCGCAACCTCGATCGATACCGAGGGCGATCCGAGACATCCTCTCGGCTCCTTCTGCCAGGCCATGTCCCTCGGTCCTTCTCCTGTCTGCAGTTACGTCGCGATTCCCCTCAGAGATCACGCCGACAAGATGGTCGGCAGCCTCTTCCTCGGCCACAGCGAGACCGGGGCCTTTACCAGTGCGTCGGCAGACCTGGTGGTTGCCATCGCTGCGCAGGCCGCCATCGCCATTGAGAATGCCCACCAGCGCGAGCAGCTCACGCGCAAGACCATAGACCTGGAGGCCGCCGATGCGATTCAGTCCGACGTCTCCAAGCGCCTCAGCGAACTGGCCGCCATCGTCGAATCTTCCGACGACGCCATCCTCAGCAAAGATCTCAACGGCACTATCACCAGTTGGAACCGCGCCGCCACCCGTATCCTTGGCTATTCTGCCGAAGAAATGATCGGCGCATCCATCCTCAAACTCATCCCGCCTGAGCTCCAGCAGGATGAGCCGGTCATCCTCAACCGAATCCGCGCCGGCGAACGCATTGAGCACTTCGAGACTGTCCGCGTCACCAAAAGCGGCGACCCCATCGACGTCTCCCTCACCATTTCGCCGGTGCGCGATCGCTCCGGCCGCATTGTCGGAGCCTCTAAAGTCCTGCGCGACATCTCCTCGCGCAAGCGCGCTGAAATCTCCCTGCTGCAAGCTGAGAAAATGGCTGCCGTCGGCCGCATGGCCGCCACCATCGCGCACGAGGTCAACAATCCCCTCGAGGCCGTCGTCAATCTTCTCTACCTCGCAGAGCTCAAGGCTACCGACCCCGAGCAGGCTGAATTTCTGCGCGCCGCCGACGATGAGGTGGCGCGCATCTCTCACATCGCCCGCCAGACCCTCGGCTACTATCGCGAAAACAAGTCCGCGGTCAGCGCCTCGCTCGCCGAACTTGCTTCCGCAGCCATTCGCATCTATCAACCCAAGTGCGACAGCGCCGGCATCCGCATCGAGTCGCACTTCGGAACGTCCCAATCCCTGGCCTTGCGCAAGGGAGAGATGATGCAGGTCATCTCCAATCTCATAGCCAATTCCATCCATGCCACGGCCCCCGGCGGCACTCTCACTCTCTCGGTCAAAGACGCGCCTGGAGGCGTTGCCCTGGCTGTGGCCGACACCGGCACAGGCATTTCAGATGAAGTGATGCCCCGCATCTTCGATGCATTCTTCACGACCCGCGTCTCTGTCGGCACCGGCATCGGCCTCTTCCTCGCCAAACAATTCGTTGAGGGTCACGGCGGCACCATCACCGCCCAGAGCAGCACCGACCCTGCCAGCCACGGCACCACCATGACCGTCTTCATGCCCACTCAATCGCCCGATATCACCCCACGCCCCTAGACGACCTCCAGCCGTTCCCTAATCGAGTTCATCGCGCATCCGCACATCTCAACCCTGATAAAGTCTTAATAGGCCTTACCGCCATTCGGCGCCGTGCCCGCACTGCGCATTCAAAAAGAGCCATGTCCCATCCCACTGAAGATCTCCGCATCAAATGGACCAAGGTCGTCCTACCTCCCGTCTTCCTCGAAGAGGAGCGCCCAGTCTCTGAAGCGGCGATCGCCACCATCTTCAACACGCGTCTGGAAATCTGCCGCATCCTCAGCCACGTCGACTCGCGCCTGCTCGTCCTCGTCGGTCCCTGCTCCATTCACGACACCAGGGCCGCACGCGAATACGCCGCGCTCCTTCAATCCGCCATCGCCGAGTTCTCCGCAGACCTGCGCATCGTCATGCGCGTCTACTTTGAGAAGCCCCGCACCACCGTCGGCTGGAAGGGCCTTATCAACGACCCCCACCTCGACGGCTCCTACAAGATCAACGACGGCTTGCGCCTCGCCCGCAACCTGCTCCTCGATCTCGCCGAGATGGACGTGCCCACCGGCACCGAGTTCCTCGACATGATTTCGCCGCAGTACATCGCCGGCCTCGTCAGTTGGGGAGCCATCGGCGCCCGCACCACCGAGAGCCAGGTCCATCGCCAGCTCGTCTCCGGAGTCTCCTGCCCCGTCGGCTTCAAAAACGCGACCTCAGGAGACGTGCAGGTGGCCATCGACGCCATCCTCTCCGCGTCCCATTCCCACACCTTCCTCGGCCACACCAAGCATGGCCAGTCTGCCATCTTCGTCACCTCCGGCAACAATGACACCCATGTCATTCTGCGCGGTGGCAGCAATCTGGTGAACTTTACCTCCGACTGTGTCGCCCATACCGCCGAGCGCATGCAGTCCGCCGGCATCCAGCCCCGCATCATGATCGATTGCAGCCACGCCAACAGCCTCAAAGACCACACCCGCCAGGGCTTCGTCTGCCGCGACGTCGCCGGACAGATCGCTGCCGGCAACCGCGACGTCATCGGCGTCATGATCGAGAGCAACCTAGTCGCCGGAGCCCAGAAACTCCGCCCCGGCCAATCCCTTGACAAGCTTGTCTATGGTCAGAGCATCACCGATGCCTGCATCGCCTGGCCCGAGACCCACACCCTGCTCGCGGAACTTGCTGCCGCCGTCCGCGCCCGCCGCGCTCTGATTGCCGAATCTGCCCCATCCCTCGCCGCGAAGATCGGCTAGGGCCTGCCGACAGGCCCTGTCCTGCTCCCTGCTCGCTCGTCTCCCGCCTCAAAAGAGAAACGGCCCGCCGAAGCGAGCCGTTTCCCCTATATATAAATTTATTGACCCCGTACCTTTATTGACTCCTACCTTTTAATGACCCCGTACTTTAATCTTCACTTCTAATCGCGTCCACGCATCCAGGTTCAAAAGCGTCACCGGCCAGCATCTCCCCAGAGCTTCCAGGACCCCTCCATTTCAAACCCGATTGCGTGTTCGCGTGAATCCAATCTAAGGCACGTCCGGTTTCCTCACAATGCGTCTTTGGTGGGTCCCCCATCCCCCGCCGGTCATCGTACCAAGGGTCATGAGACTTTGGTTACCCCGCCACTCCCAACGCCCCGTTATGCATGCCCCATCACGATCGTGTGTGGGCTCATGGGGATCGGATGGGCGCGCACGCCCTCGTATCCGGCTTCCGCATACATCTTGCTCAACTCGCTGAAGGTGTAGGCATCTCCATCCGCCGTGGTCGTCAGCATCGTCATCGCAAATCCCGCCGGCATCGGCGGAGAAACCCGATCCTCGTTGGGCACAAACTCCAGCGTGTACGCGCCTCCGCCCGGCTTCAGCGCCTTCTTCACCTTTTTCAGCAGCCCGACGCAGGTCGCGTTATCAAAGTGGTGCAAAAAGTTTGTCAGCAGCACTACGTCGTAGGGTCCGCCAAACTCCACATCAAACGCGCTTCCCGGCAGCATGTCATAGCGATCGTGAACGCCTGCCTTCTCCGCGTTCTTCAGCGCCACCCGCAGCACCGGAGCCCAGTCCAGCCCCGTCACGTGCGCATGCTTGTTCTGCTTCGCGATTTCGATGCCAAACAGCCCGTGCCCCGCGGCAATATCCAGCACCCGTATCGGCCCATCGTGTACTTCCAGCACCACCGCCCCCAGAGGGCCGGCCATGGGACCCATCATCGGCGCCATCTTCTCCGCAAAATCCACCCACACCGGATTCTCCGGCTCGACTGTCCCGGCTCCCTCCATCGTCGTGCGCCCATTGCGCACCACTTCGGCAAGCTGCGCCAGCGGGTCCATCACTGCGGGATTGGCTAGAAACAGCGCCACCGACGCCATGCACGCCGGCGAACGCGGATCGAGAAACGCCGCGCTGGTCGGCGTGTGCTTATAGCAGCCGTTGTCTTTCTCGAGCACGCCGTTGATCACGAGAAAATCGCACAGAATGCGCGTCCCGCGCTCCGACGCCTTCGCGTGCTTCGCAATCGAAGCCACATCGCCCGGCCCCTCGCCCACCGCCCTGAAAATGTCGAGATCGATGGCCGCCTTCAACGCCGCCGTCTTCTGATGCGCCTGCACCATGTCAAACACCAGCCCCGGGTTCAGCGGAGCCGCTTCATGTCCGTTCTCCATCTTCGACCTCCAAGTTGATCCACGCGCAGAGAGAGTCGATCAACCGGGGGAAGCAGCGCCATCATCTCTGAGCAGGTGCGCCGAGTGTACCATCCGCAGATCAATCTTCAACAGCACTCGTCATTTCAAACCCATTTTGAAACGATCGTGCAAAATGTGTTCTAAAACACTGAAGAATCACGGCCTCCGGTCGTATAGTTCTTACCGGATCGCGGAACGGATCTTGCTGTGCCATTTGTCCGCGACCGATTTTTGTTCCGCACCACGAGGCGTACGATGTTCCGCTTTTTATCTACAGCTCTTCTTCTTGTGCTCGCGATTCCAGCCTTCGCCAAATCTCACAACGGAACCTACTCAGTTCCATGCAGCGCTCTTTGGCCCGCAGTGGCTGACACCCTCAACAACGCCGGCAACTACACCATCATCGGGCTCGACGACGACGATATGAAGGCATCCTTCATCGTGGTCGGCGCGACTCATTCGCCGGTCAATGCCACCTTCCTGGTCCCCAAAGACGGCGGCTGCGAGCTTCAGGTCAAAATGGGTTTTACCGGAGCCGATGACGAAGGCGCTTTCAGAAAGCGCGTCGATCACGCGTTCACCAAAATGGCGGCAACGCAACCACACACTCCCGCCAAACCAACCGGCCAGGAATAGTCTCCGATCCCGGCTCGGGCGCGTTACCGGCTCGCCTGCATCGGCTGCGGTCGTGTCGGCCTGGGCGGTCCGCCGATCAGTTTCCAGGTCCGCTCGCGCGTCATGCGAATCTGGCACGCCAGCCTGTCAGGCCCCACGCAGCTTCGCGCCCGCACTTGCAGCCATACCATCTGATCCCGCCCCACCATCCACGCCGTCGCATTCGCCTGGTTGTGCGTCTCCTTCATAAAATACGCCGCGTTCAGGTCCGCCTCCGCCGCCTGCGCATTCTCCTCCTGGCATGCGTCCTGTCTCGGCGCCGGAGTATTCTCCGGGTGCCAGCAATAATCTTCATCGTGCACCAGCACATACTTCCGCCCATCCGCAGGAATGAAATACCGCGGCGACACCGGCGGCACTTTGGCAGTTGCCTCCCATTGATACAGGTCCTGCACAAACCCCTGCGGCAACTCGCTCATGGCCAGCGCTGTCTCTTTCAATTGATTTGAATAAATCGTCAACGTCGGCGAGGGTTCTCCATTCGTCGGCGTGAAATAAAATCCGCCCAGCGCGATCCCCTCCTGCAAGTCGAACCAATAAAGTCCGCGCCCCCTGAGATACGGTCCCTGCTCCCCATTCACTATCAGGTAGCGACCGTCGCGCAGCAGCACCGGCAGCTTTGAGCCGCCCATCACGTTGTCCACCGCATGGTCGAGCGACATGTCGCGGCCATAGTGATACATGGTCGTGGGAATCACTTCCTTCATGAGCCTGCCAAAGGTCTTGTCCTTGAGCAGATCCCGCGCTGGCCGGCCGGCATATCCGGTCAAAAAAATCAGGCGATCCGCGGCAATTGAATTCTGTAGCAAGGGGACAGCCTGCGCTGCAGGCGCGCTCTGATTCTGCTGCGCCACGCCCATCGGCGCGAGCACTGCGCCTGCCACGGCCAGTCGCACCAGAAACGCTCGTGCAGGCGCAACTTTGGGGAAAAAGAGGATACGAGCGAGCGATGGCATCGGTCACCTCACAGGCCCAATTTATGCCAAAAACCACAAGACAACCACTAAAAATCCGCGCCCGCAGTACGCGCATCATCGCGCCCCGCCTCGCTTCAAACCCGCTATCATTGAGGCCAGAGCCACCCGAGGCGCCGCACGCATGTCCGACATCTCCATCTTCATCTCGGCCGGCGAGGCCAGCGGCGAAGCCTACGGCGCCCTCCTCATCTCCGCGCTACAACAACAGTTAAAGTCGCTCAACCGCGGAGCGCATTACTTCGGCATGGGCGGCGAACGCATGGCCGCCGCCGGTCTCGAGCGCATCGTCCGCGCTGAAGACATGGCCGTCATGGGCATCACTGAGGTCGTCCGCCACCTGCCCCGCATCTATCGCGAATTCCGCCGCCTCAAGCGCGCCATCCGCGAGCGCCGTCCCTCCGTCGCCGTCCTCATCGACTTCCCCGACATCCACTTCAAGCTCGCCGAGGAACTCCACCGCCTCGGCATTCCCGTCCTCTTCTTCGTCAGCCCCCAGCTTTGGGCCTGGAAAAAAGGCCGCATCAAGCTCGTCCAGCGCTACGTCGACCGCATGCTCGTCATCTTCCCCTTTGAAGAGAAGTTCTACCGCGACCGCGGCGTCAAGGCTGAATTCGTCGGCCATCCCCTCGCCGACCTGCCCCAGCCCGACGTCAGCCGCGAGTACTTCGCGATGTGTAACTACCTCCGCAAAGACCACACCTGGATCGCCCTGCTTCCCGGCTCCCGCGCCAAAGAGATTCGCGACAACTTGCCCACCATGCTCGAGGCCGCCCGCCTCCTTGTCCAGGCCAACCCCTCTCTCGATCTTGAATTCATGCTGCCCCTCGCGCCCACCCTCACCGCTTCCCAGCGAAAAATGACGTTTCGCCTGCTCGAGCCATACGCCTCCGGCCTCACCGTCCGCATCGTTGATCACGGCGCCGCCGAAGGCGCAGATCGCCCCGGCGCCGATGCCCGCGCCGCCCTCCTCCACGCCCGCGCCTCCATCGTCGCCAGCGGCACCGCCACCGTCGAGGCCGCCCTCATCGGCAACCCCTTCGTCGTCGTTTATCGCGTCTCGCCCATCACCTACGCCATCGCCAAGCGCGTGGTCTCCGTCCCCCACGTCGCCATGGCCAATCTCATCGCCGGCAAGCGCATTGTCCCTGAACTCATCCAGAACGACTTCACCGCATCCAACATTGTCAGAGAGTTGCAGCCCTTGCTACCCGATGGCCCTCCCCGTCAGTCCATGATTAGGGAGCTTGAACAGGTTCGCACGCAGCTCATGACCGGTCAGACACACGGCGCAATCGAACGGGTGGCAGCCATTACCCTTGAAACTCTTGGCATTTCTTCCCCTGTCGCTCATTCCGTGCAATCCTGAACCCGTGCGAATCCCGTACTTTGTCCCCCGCACCGCCAGCCTCGCGCACCACCAGCCTTGCGTACTAAAGGAACGGCCCATTACGATGCGCTCGAGAAACTCGATGATCAAATCCGATTCGCTGCTGCCCCGCTCATTGACCGCGCTGGCCCTGTTCGCCGTCGCGCTTCTTGTCGTCGTACCCCTCGCCGCTCAGCGCGCCGAGCGCCAGGCGCTCAACATCACCGCCTACGTCATCGACGCCGAGATCGACACTGCTACCCATCACCTCGCTGCCAAGGCTCAGGTCACTTTTACTGCGCCCGCCAGCGCTGACCAGGTCAGCTTCGGCTTCCACCCCGCCCTCAAGGTCAACAAGATTACCGACAACACCGGCCAGGTCCTCACCGGCGAACGCCTCGCCGATGGCACGCTCCGCGTCACCCCCGCCACCCCCATCGTCAATGGCATGGAGGAGCACTGGACCTTCGACTACGACGGCATCATCAACGGCAATGAAGACGGCCCCATCGAGGGCCTCAAGCTCGCCGCCATTCAGGAGCCCATCACCTACCTGCTCTATCCCGCGCGCTGGTTCCCGTCGACCGGCTACCTCACCGATCGCTTCACCGCGCAGATTCACATCAAAGTCCCGCAGGGCATGAAGGTCTTCTCCAGCGGCGCGCGCGGCGACTCCCACCCCGTCACCCTCGCCAACGGCAAGCCCGGCGACGAGTTCGATTTCAACTGGACCAGGCCCGGCTTTCCCGGCACCATCATCGCCGGTCGCTACATGGGGCCCTTCACCGCCGGCCCCGGCAACGTTAAGGTCTACCTCACTGTTGCCCATCAGGCCAGCGGCAACCAGCTCGCCCAGACCGCCGCCAAGGAATACGACTTCTTCACCGAGAGCTTCGGCAGCCCCGAGTCGCCGCACCTCAACGTTGTCGAGATCCCCGACGACACCCTGCCCGCCGCTTGGGCTCCTGAGCTCGCCGGTCTTCCCGGCAACCGGGTCGCCGACAAATCCGGTGTCCGCCTGCTCGCCAACACCATCGCCCATCAGTGGTGGGGTTCTGAGGTCAGCCCCCGCACCCTCAACGATGCGTGGATCACCAACGGCATGGCCCGCTACGGTGAGCTGATGTATCTCGAAGACGACAGCGGCCACAGTGCCCTGCACTCCGCCCTTGAGGATGTTGCCGCCGGGGCGCTCGCTTACGACACTACGCCGCTTTCTTCCGCCGGCCGCCAGAGCCCCTTCTCGCCCGAGTTCCAGGCCCAGACCTTTGAGAAAGGCGCGATGATCTTCCACATGCTGCGCGGCGAGATCGGCGACAAATCCTTCCTCGCCACCCTCAAGGGCGTCCTCAGCGAATACACCGACAAATCCGTCCGCGCAGAAGACATCGAGAAAGTTGCCGAGGCCCAGAGCCAGCAGCAGCTCACGCCCTTCTTTGCGCAATGGATCGACGGCACCGGGGCGCCCACCTTCGCCAACAAATACACCGTCTATCGACTCGGCAATAACAAGGGTTTCCGCACCATCGGCGACATTACCCAGGACCTCGACCTCTTCCGCATGCCCGTCGACATCCGCGTCGAGACTGAAGGCAAAACCGAAAATCAGAAGATCGATGTCGTTGGCACGGATTCTCAATTCGTCGTCGACACCTTCGGCCGTCCGCGTCGCATTTCAATCGACCCCAACGACTGGGTGCTCAAGTCCTCACCCGACTTACAGGTCCGTATCTCCATCTTGAAGGGGCAGCAGCTCGTGGCCCAGGGCGACCTCACCGGCGCTCTCGCCGAATATCAAAAGGCCCTCACCGCCAATCCGCAAAGCTCCCTCGCCAGCTATCGCATTGGCGAGGTCCTCTTTACTCAGCGCAACTATCAGGCCGCTGTCAATGCCTTCCGCGACTGCCTGCGCGGCGACGACGAACCCTCCTGGACCGAGGCCTGGAGCCGCATCGCCATCGGCCGCATCTTCGACATCACCGGCCAGCGCGACCGCGCCGTCAACGAATACCGCCTCTGCGTCCAGACCAACGACAACACCCAGGGCGCCGTCAACGAGTGCCGCATGCTCCTCCAGAAACCCTACAAGCGCCCCGAAGATCAATAAGCCGACTCGCACTCCACCAGCAGCCGACGCGGCCGACGCGGGATGCTAGACTTTGCGTTGAATGCCCGCCATTTTGATTTGGAGCGATCGCGATGCACGAGGCCGCCGGTAGCCAGAGCTTTATTTCCCAAAGCATCCTTCACATAAAAGATCAGCTGAATGCGCCGACTCCTGAACTCACAGACGCCATAAGCATCGGTATCGGCTCGAGCGACCCAACCGCAATCGAGAGCACTCGGGCCCAGCTCTTGACGCAGGTCAACGATCTCGCACAAAAAGTTCAAGCCGAGCCTGCAGGCCACAATAAGCACTATGTCTCGAGATTCGATGTCGTCGGAATCTTCCAGTCGGCCCTGTCAAAAATCTTTTCCGATGTTCCCAACCTTCAAAGTTACGGCGATTGGAACCCGCTTTGGATCATCACCGAGATCGAAGTTTTCGCGCACAGGGTCAAGTCCTTTCTCTCCGACGTCCACCAGGACGTGAACGGCAGGCAACAGCCGGTATGGGCCGCAATCGTTTCTGAGTTGCTTCGTCTCAAAACCGTTGATGACCGCGCGCCCTTTCCCGCGGGAGTTCCCGATACCATCCAGCTCCCCGATGCCTGCACGATGGTTTTGCTCGCTGACTGGGGCGGCGACAACGATGCGGCAAAGCGGATCGCCGCCGTTGTCCGCAAACAGAATCCCGATTTCGCAATTCATCTCGGCGACATCTACTACGGCGGAACAAAGCACGAATGCGAACTTTTTCTGGCCCTCTGGCCCATGCGCGTCAACATGAGCGACCCCACTTCGCCGATTCGCGCCGCGGGTAGTTTCGCGCTCAATGGAAATCACGAGATGTACAGCGGCGGCGAATATTTCTTCTCGACCGTGCTGCCGGTGTTTGAGCAGCAGCGACCCTTCTTCTGCCTCGAAAACGCCAACTGGCGCATCATCGGGCTCGACACCGCCTATGCCGGCGGTCGCCTCAAACCGCAATCAGCCGACGATCCCATGGCCGCTCAGTGGAATTGGCTGATCGATCTGCTCAAGAAAAGCAAAAAGGCGACCATCTTCCTCACCCATCACCAGCCCGTCTCCGCGCATCAGGATGAATTTGCCGAGTCTCAGCCCCTTCGCAATGACATAGCCGAGTTGCTGCAGATTGACGGAGTCGGTGACAGCGCAATTTTTGGTTGGTTCTTCGGCCACGAGCATCGATGCGTTTTGTATACCGATACCGCCGTACAATTCAACGCGCGGTTGATCGGAAACGGCTGCATCCCTCATGAAGTTCAGAAAGAGAAAGCCTCAGACCCCGGGTGCACTCCGGCGGACTATTTCAACCGGCGAGAAACAGCTCCCGGCAGCGACACCGCCGTCTCTTCGTTCGTCAAGCTCTCCTTCGCAGGCGCTCAACTCCTCGTCGAATATGTCGACGAGACCTTCACCACCTGGGGAAAAGAGATTTGGTATGCCGACAAGGGGCGTCTCGGCGGAAGCAAATTCGTTGAGTCAGCCTTGGTCCAGCAATAGCGTCAATCGGCATCCGGTTCCACCGGCCCATCTCACCCCGCCGCCGGCTCGTCTCACTTCGACCACTGCGACTGTTGCTCCATCGCCATCGGCCCTTGCGGCATCAAGACGACTTCGCATTCCGTCGCGCCCGGAGAGCAGGTGACGATTGCGTCGCGCAGCAACTTGCCCTTGAAATGCGCGGGCACCAGTTGTGGAAACGGCACGCGCATGATGTCCTCCTGCATGCGGTCGCGTGGAGCGCCCCCAACCTGCAACACCGCGTCCGGGCCGGCTGCCGTCAGTTGCAGCCGGAAGGTTCCCGACCAGAAGGATCCAGTGGCCTTCGCCTTCACTTTGAATGTTCGATCCGCCTGCAGCTCAGCGGCAGCGTCCAGTTTTGCAGGCTCGGGCACGTGGGTTGCGATCAGGCGGTCAATACTCTCTTTAATTTGTCCCGCAGCAGGGTTGAGGGTATGAATCTGCGGAGTCGGCGACTCAGAGGGTGGATGAACGGGCCTTGGACTGCGGCCTAACTCATAAATGCGAAGTGCCGCCTTTGCGTCTCCCAACGCTTCCAGCACTTGTCCGTAATGCAGGCACTCGTCCGTGTTGGGCGCGTTGTGCCATGAGGCTTCAATGTATTCCCGCGCCTCATCGAGCTTCTTTTCCTGCAGCAGAATATAGCCGAGCGTGTCCCATGAGGCGACCATCCTCAGACTGCGCATAAAGCTCTCCGGATTGGCCTCGCTGATCGTCGTGCCTGCCGTTTTGTCCGCGAGAATATCGAGCGACTTGCGCGACTTCTCCTCGGCCAGCGGCAGTTCGGTGTCGGTCAGCGCCATCTCATACGCGGCGTCGTTAAGAAAACTGTCGTCGTCGATGTTGATCGAGAGCAGCGTCTTCAAAAGTGCCGATGCCTCCGCTGGCTGATGATTCTGGTTCAGAAAGCGCGCAAGCGATAACTTCAGCAGCGGCTTATCCGGCGAAGCATCCACTGCACGGCGCATCGTCGCGATCGCGTCGGCGAGGCTGGTCTGGGCCTGAATTTGGGCCAGCATAAGACCGGCGCCGACGTCATTGACGTTGTGATCCAGGTAGCTCTTCAGCACCTGGATCGCCTCATCCTGCCGTCCGTTCGCCATAAGTGACCCGGCATAGAGCTGCACCACAAAT
>Ga0181537_10002680_pt1 | contig 15531 bp, 7 predicted proteins | sample PEATcosm2014_Bin_39_FD_119765 | JGI IMG/M metagenome (GOLD analysis project Ga0181537, IMG submission 119765) | Peatland microbial communities from MTU Mesocosm Facility, Houghton, MI, USA - PEATcosm2014_Bin23_10_metaG | ecosystem: Environmental > Terrestrial > Soil > Wetlands > Peat | place... | reverse complement strand
GTTTCCGTTGCAACATGCCCCTTGGCGCGTATCACATTCGCCGTGACACCAATTCGCTGCTCTCCTATACCTACGATGAGGAGATCTTCTCGCTCGATCCGATTCATGCGGTAGGCGATCAGGTCGCCTGGGACAACTTTCTCAAGGCGTTCAACGAATTTGCATATCAGCGTAAAGGCGTTCCACTCCTGAATCAGAGTCCGTTTGTGGAGAGAAAGCACGTGGAGCAGGCCTATGGCCAACGCTGGCTTGATTTCTCAGCGTGGGTTCGCTCCGTCGATCCTAGGGGGCGCATGCTCAATCCGTTTTTTGCCGACCTATTGTCTCCAGCGGTTTGAACGGGCCAAGCACCTGAACCAGCAATAAGGAGATTGGCGCTATGTATGGGGGCTTTCACCGACTCTTGAAGTCCGTCTTGATGCTCTTGTTGCTGGTGGTCGCGATTGGCGCGGTCGTTTACACGGTCTGGCGGCTGCGGCAGCCCCGCTCCGGCCACGTGAAAGATGAGGCTATGCTCGCGCATCGCGATCCATCCTCCTTCACTGCGGCAGATGAAGACTATTTCCACGATATGGATGGTGGGATTGATCTGACCGCCGATGCACCGGCGGCTGACAAAAAAGCTCTGATTAAAGGCCGCAACACTTGGCTGGTGTGGAGCGGCGGCAACGATCGCTTCTGGAACACGATGGTCTATCGCGGGGTCGGCGCTATGGATCTTCTCAAAGTCCTCTCGTCCCATCCTGCCCTGCTCAAGATTGACCCGCGCTTCAGCCGCGACCACCGTTGGGAGTATTTCGGCCTCAATAATGATCCATGCTTCGAAAAAGCAACTGCTCCTGACCCCGATCGCTGGGGGCTCTGGATCGACAAGAGGCGGCCCGATTGTAAGCCCGATCCGTTTGAGAACGAGGCGAAATATCCAGGCGTGAAGATCGGTTCTCGGGGCACTACGGTTGACGGGAAATCAATCCCGGTCGGATCGTACTACGGTTACGAAACCGGAATTCTCGGCCTGCGGCTGTTTCCCAACCCAGACTTTGATGAAGCGGCTGCGAAAGATTGGGACCCGGTTCGCTATTACACTGACCCGACCTACTACAACGACAAGAACCTTGTCCGCCCTTACCGCGTGGGGATGTCTTGCGGCTTTTGCCACATTGGCCCTAACCCGGTCAAACCGCCTGCCGATCCCGACAACCCCAAATTGGAGAACCTAAGCTCCAATGTCGGCGCCCAGTATCTGCGAGTCGAGAGAGTCATCTATTGGGAGGGCGATAAGACCAACTTCGTCTGGCAGCTCTTTCACACTTCGCGTCCGGGCACGATCGATACGTCTTTCATCGCGCCAGACAACATAAACAACCCAAGAACTATGAACGCTCTTTACATGGTCCGGGAGCGGTTGGATAACGCGACCAGATGGGGCAAGGAGACGCTCGTGGGGCCCCAGCAAAACAACAAGCAGATCAACGATTACATAAGCAGTGGACCGCTGAGTCGATACTTTGTGTCACCTGCGACGGTCTTCACTCCCCACGTGCTCAAAGATGGCGCAGACTCGGTCGGTGTGCTTGGCGCACTCAACAGGGTCTACATCAATATCGGAACCTTCAGCGAAGAGTGGATGCTGCACTTCAACACCATGGTTGGAGGAACCCCTGTAACCCCGATTCCAGTTGAGGTTGCTCGCAAGAACTCCGCGTATTTCGCAGCAACGGAAACCATGACCCCGGATACAGCTCTCTTCTTTCTAAGCTCCACCTCACCGCACCTTCTCAAAGACGCGCCCGGAGGGGCAGAGGAGTTGAAGAAGGACGAAGCGCTGGTCCCGTTGGGCAGACAGGTCTTTGCCGATAGGTGCGCGCGCTGTCACTCGAGCAAACTTCCCCAGCCACCGCCAAACATCTCGGCGGTATCTCTCGAGCAGGGGCAGGGTTGTAATGGCAAGAACTACCTGAACTGCTGGGGCGACTACTGGGCTTGGACAATGACCGACGACTTTAGGAAAAAGATGAGAGCCATGGCTGATGCTCCGGATTTCCTTGATCACAACTATCTTTCCAATGAACTTCGTGTTCCAGTTACACTTCTCGAAACCAATGCGTGCAGTCCTCTGGCAACCAATGCTGTTGCAGGGAGCATCTGGGATAACTTCTCGTCACAGTCATACAAAGACCTGCCTTCGGTGGGGACCATCACTTGGTATCAGCCCTACACCGGCGAACCCCGGACTTACAATATGCCAGCTGGCGGTCGTGGATATACGCGCGTTCCTTCACTCGTGAGCATTTGGGCAACTGCCCCCTTCTTCCTCAACAATAGCTTGGGCAAATTCAACCCCGATCCCTCAGTTCAGGGCCGGCTCGACTCCTTCAACGATTCCATCCATCAGTTGCTTTGGCCTGAGACTCGCGAAAAAGACGCATTGCTGGGAGACAAGATCCCCGGGAAAATCGACAGGACTACCGATGACGCCTATTTGATCCTCTCCTACGGATATCTTCCCGACGCGATACAAAAGCTGCGCGGCATCGCTCGCTTCTTCCCTGGGCTCATCGACGATAAAGACAAGATCGTCAAAATTGGGCCCATTCCGAGCGGGACTCCGGTCGGGCTCATTGCAAACATCAATCCGCTGTCGGCAAGCAGCGACCCTATTGAGCGCGCGAGGCATGATGATGCGGTCTTGAAGCTAGTTCTCACCCTTAGCTCTGATCTTTCGAAGCTTCCTGCCGGTGCAAGCGATGAACAGGCCCGCAAGGTCTTTTCCAATGTTGTGGAGCAGATGCTCGGCCTGAGCAAGTGCCCCGATTTGATCGTCAATCGCGGTCACTATTTTGGCACGGACAAATTCGCCGGAGAACCCGGGCTAACCGACGCCGAGAAGAACGCGCTGATTGCCTATATGAAACGGTTCTAAGGATGCACGGAGAGCCTCACATATCCCCGATGTGCTCATATTGGTTATCCGTGGCTTCTTAGAGGAGCCAGTTCTTTCAACCTCGCTCTCAAGACAGCGCGGCTCACCGGGATCTCCTGCAGCAGCAATTCAGCCGATTGGATCACAGGATGGGCATGAAACCAGCGCTGTACGGCATTGTCGTGGAGCAAATTCACGATGGCGAGCAGCGACATCCCATGATGATGAGCCATCCATTCTCTGGTCAGCTCGGGCCTACGCAACGAACCGGCAAAGTCAGCCGACTCAAAGAATCCGTATGTCCCCACCCAACCCGCCGAACTCATGCGGCGTAAATTATGCAGCGCTTGCGTGGGATCGACTGACAGCGCAAGGAATGTGGCATATGGCGCAATGACGGGTCCGGCGTCGGCCTCGAACCACAGCGCAATGCGCGGTATGCCGTAGGCGAAATAGTGATAATCGCCCGATTCGTTCTTTCTCGAGGAACCCGACTCAGAGACGCCCCAGGGAATTCCCAGACCGCGCACAAATGCTCTTTGCACATGGGCGACCGCATTCAGTGTCCTGGCAACCAGCGTTCCCGGGTAGCTGCGCATCCACAGAGCGGGCATGAGGTATTCAAACATGGTGCCGCTCCAGGAAAGCAATAGAAAACGGCCGTAAGCGCGAGTATGGTCCCGGCTGAGTTTGTTCCAGCCTTGCTGCGGCATGTCGCCACGCGCAATGGCGAGAAAGGTGGCGACGCGTGCCTCTGAGGCCAACATGTCATAGCAGGCTTCATGCAGCCGTCCTTTCTCCACTTCGTATCCAATAGAAAGAATTTGACGATGAGTGTTCACCACCAGGGAAAAGTCCGTCTCCTCGATGAGGCGTTCCGTCGTCTCCCCAATACTATGCAACTGTGAATTCAGATTTCGTAAATTCTGAAGTGCTTTGGGAAGCAGAGCAAGCAACTGTTCTGCACGCGCAATAAGCTCGCTATTCCTGTCAAGCGCGACAATTGCTGCGGTCAGGGCGATTTGTAGTCGTTCAGCGAAGATCTGGGTAGAGACGACGGACAAGGAGCTCGAATCGAGATTGAGAGCAACTTGAGGCAACGTACGCAGCGGTTCGAATTCAGGAAGCGCCCAGGGAAGATAGTTGTTCAGCAGCGCCTGCATTGCCTCGACGCGGCGCCGCGTCTCAATGTGCCACCATGCATCGCGAGGCGGGTCAGGCGTAAGTGACTCCTCCGCAGCGAGCGAGGCGTGGGCCTCGGGAAGCCAGGCAATCCACACCTCCGCCGTAGCATTTTGGGCTGGCATTCGCAAAATACGATGCGAGAGAGATTTGTTTTTTTGCAACAAGCTGATGTACGTTCGCAGCCCTGAGAACAGTTGCGGCCCGAGCAAGGGCTGCGAGGCAAGCGCGCTCACCCCTGCTTGAAGCGTGTAAAGCGACGCGACAAAGTTGCCGCTATCGACCGAAGAGACAAACGCCGTGTCACCCAAGATGTGCAGCGTCTCAGTGTCATACCAGTTGTAAAGGTGGCCGCGATATTTTTCCAGCCGTACGACAGTTGCAAGCGTTCGCTGTGTGTCGTCGAGGCATTCGGGAATGGTCAAGAACCCGAGTTCGCACGCCGACTGACGGGTATTGAGAAGCAAACCTATGTTAGTTGGCGATACTCGCGGGGCTTCGCGGAGACCTTCATCCATCACGTTGTCAGGAATGAGGTAACCGTGGCGGTCTGAACTGAACTGCCGAAAATATCGCCAAATGAGCAGCGCATGCGTCGCGAGGAAATCCCGATCGGAAGAACTGAGCCTGCTTTGCGAATGAGGCGACCGATTAAGCCATAGCGTTATTGGGTTCGCTAGCGCCCACAGGATGAGTATCGGCGCGGCGCAAGCGAATGCGGCTTTCTGAGGAGCCGCGAACCAGACGATTGCGCCCAGCAAAATCATCGCGGCCGGCAAGATGACAAGGTAGCGGTCAACGGGCGCGCGCATACCGGATTGCATTTCGGTTTGCGCAGCCGTCTCCCATTCAAGCAGACGCTCGCCGGTAATGAACCGCCTCACCAGGGAGCGCACGATGGCGTCGAAAGCAAGCAAGGTCTCGTGAGGAAGAAGAACGAGGCGAAGCACAGCCACGAGAACTGCGTCAGAGAATCCCGCAAGAGCCTCGCCTGCTTGTCCCTTATGCTGGCTTACCAGCGAACGAGAAAGGCTGAATCCGAATTGTGCCAAGGGGTGGAAAAAGAGAAGTAGGAGCGAGACGAGTGTCCAATAAACTGGCCCTCCGGGCAAACCAAACCAGCCTGCAACAAATAGGAAACAAAGAAATGGATCGACTAGAGAACGGCGCAGATTGTCAAAGATTTTCCAACGCGAGATGCTGGAGATAGGATTGGACACTAGGTTTTCCGACTCGTCGGGTACGCGCGAGAACATCCATTGCGCAATCTGCCAATCTCCGCGAACCCAGCGGTGCTTGCGGCGTGTGTAAGCACTGTATTGAGAGGGATAGTCGTCGATGAGTTCTATATCGCTTGCAAGGCCGGCTCGAGCGTAAGCGCCCTCAATCAGGTCGTGGCTTAAAAGTGAATTCCGCGGAAATCTGCGATCGAGTACGGTATGGAGCGTCGCCACTTCATAGATACCCTTGCCCGTATAGATTCCTTCGTCAAATAGGTCCTGATAGGCGTCGGAGACGGCGCGGGTATAAATATCGAATCCGTTCTGTCCGGAATAGATAGCCGCCAGCCACGAGCGCGCAGCAGAACGAACAGCAACTCCGATGCGCGGCTGAAGAATACCGTATCCCGACGTCACGATTCGCAGCTTCGGATCGATAATCGCCTGATTGAGGGGATGCGCGATAGCTCCGGCGAGACGCGCGGCTGTTCCATGTGGCAGCTGCGAGTCGGAGTCGAGAGTGAGGACGTAGCGAATCTGAGGGAGTATCTCGAGCCGTCCGGTTTTGATAGGGAATGCGTCATAGTTACCCGAAAGTAGCTTATTCAAATCGAGTAACTTGCCGCGCTTGCGCTCCCAGCCCATCCAAACGCCTTGGCGGGTGTTAAAGATCCGATGCCGGTGCATCAATATGAATCCGCCGTTTTCATGCGACGGGTATTTGGCATTCAGCTCGTTGATGAGCAGAACTGCGAGATCGACGAGGGGGTGGGAATCGTGATCGCGGGGTTTGCTCACGGAGTCAGCGAGGTCGGTGAGCAGAGCAAAATGCAGATTGCGATCCCGGTTCGCAAGAAAGCGCACTTCGAGATCATTTATCAGCTTTCGCACCTGTTCTTCGTTCAAGAGCAGTGTGGGCACAGTTACAAGGGTGGTGCAATCGGCGGGGATCCCACGGCTGAAGTCAAGCTTTGGAAGCGGCTCAGGCTTAAAGATCGCCGAGATTGTGTTATAGAGAAAGTCCGCAGCCGCCTGGGTTGCGGGAAGCGAAAGTAGAACGATGGTCGTTACCAACGACGCGAGGCTCGAGATGGCTGGTAGAACAGGAAAGAGCGCAACGGCCATAACCAGAAGCGTCAACAATTGAAAGCCGCTGAGGAAAAAGTCCTCACTGTAAGCGCGCACCAGTGCGCGCGCGCGCCACGCGAATGCAGGATGAAACCCTACGCGAGTGGCGAGTTGGGGAAATCCTTTGTCGAGGAGATAATAGCCAACGTGTTCGCGCTTGCGCGCTTCGCGTCGGTCTTCACAGGTCGGTTCTCCTTTTTGCTGCGCAAGCTCCAGCGCTACTTGCGCAACTGCGATTTCGGTGCAGTCCGAACGGTGAGCAATCTGAGCAAGTCGTTTGCGGTACATCTCGCGGCTTTCGAAGTCCATGCAATCGAATGTCCCCGCCGGATCTTGCCGAAGGTAACTGTCAAGAGCTATGAGAGGTTCGATAAGATAGGGCCAATCGGCATTCGAGATAGCATGCAGGCTCTTCAAACTGTCAAGCAACAGCGGCGAGGGCGCAAAACCTCGAGCGCGCTGCAGACCATCAGCCTGCTCCAAAACTTTCTCAAGCAGGACGAATCGGAAAAAGGGACCGATACTCCACAACTCGCCTACGTTGAGGGGCTCATGCTCCTGCACGGCTTGGATAAAGACGCTAAAGGTCGATACAGTAAAGGATCCGTTCACAGCGTGAAAGTAGGAGCCGGCCAGAGCGGCAACTCGCGGCTCATCCTTCCCAGATGGATGGACGAGGCGAGGCAGTAGAGCCACCTCACGAGGGCGATCGGAGACTGCGCTGATGGCCGCACGCAAAAGGCGATAGCTGGCAGCGAGCTCCAGCAAAGCAGCGCGCTGCGCAGCCAGGACCTGGTCGGCGGGAACCTCTCCCACAGACTTATGAGCAAGCATCCCTTCCAATTGCGCGAGAGACTCCCGTGTGGCGCGTACTCGCGCGAGGAAGCGTCCTTTTCCCTTCGGACGATGGACGACTTCCCAGGATGTGGAGGCGTCAGCCGCGGAGCGCAGGCGTCGCATCGTCTCGTTGTCCATCACTTTGTGCTTCCCATCTATGGTTGCGGAGTCGCTCATCGATTCCTCAGCGGTAGCTGGCAGCTTGCATTTCAAACATCGTCGCGTAGCGGCCGCCAAGCGCGGTCAGCTGTTCATGGCTGCCCTCTTCCACAAGACGGCCTTTTTCGAGAACTACAATGCGGTCGGCCATACGCACGGTTGAAAATCGGTGCGAAATAAGGAGAGCCATTCTGCCGTATGTGAGTTCGGCAAAGCGCGCAAAGACTTCAAACTCGCTGCGCGCATCAAGCGAGGCTGTTGGCTCATCGAGAATGAGCAGTTGAGCATCTCGAAGGTATGCGCGTGCAAGGGCCATCTTCTGCCATTCCCCTCCCGACAAATCAACGCCGCCGTCAAAACGCCGGCCCAGCATCTGTTCGTACCCGTTGTGAAGCTTCGCGACGACTTCGCTTGCCATGCTCCGTTCCGCCGCGCTTTCGATTTCTTGCTGCGTATGTCTGATGTCGATACGCCCAACCTCGATGTTCTCGCGGGCGGTCATCTCGTAGCGCATGAAGTCCTGAAAAATCACTCCGATTTCAGAATGCAGACTGCTTAGGTCGTACTCGCGCAGGTCGATGCCGTCGAGCAGAATCTGGCCTTCAGTGGGATCGTAAAGTCGAGTAATAAGCTTCACGACCGTGGTCTTGCCCTGCCCATTCTCGCCAATCAATGCAACGCGTTCACCGGGTGCGAGCAGGAAATTGAAACGATCGAGAATGCGGCGGCTCGTCCCTGGATAGGCAAATGAAACATTGCGAAACTCAAATCCAAATTCGATCGGCCGCGGTGCGGCTAGGCCACCAGGCTTCGACTTCACGGCCGGCTTCATCTCAAAAAAGGCCAACAGGTCAGTAAGGAAGAGGGCCTGGTCCGCCACCCCCGAAGCCGTCGAAAACGCCTGCTGAATATTCCCCATCGCTTGCATAATGGCGGTCGTAATCAGGGTCAAGTCGCCAATGCTGTAGTGTCCTTGAATGGTGCGAAGAATGCTGTACGCATAGGCTCCGTAGTAGCCCACCTGGCCTAGAATCGACAACGCTCCGCCCCACAAGAACCGGCGGCGACTCAGCCGCACGTTCTCCTCATAGAGTTGCTGCGACAGTGCGGTGAAGCGATTAGTCAAGAACCGGCTCAGGTTGAAAAGCTTTAGCTCTTTGGCAGCTTCTTTGCTGCCGCCTACCTGGCGCAGGTAGTCCATCTGCCTGCGAATTGGGGTTTGTCTGAAATTCTTCGCGTAAGTGAGAAACGCGAAATGGCTCTCGCCCAGAAATGCCGGAACGACCCCCGCAATCAACAGAAAGAGTAACAGCGGTGAATAAAACACGAGCACCGCCGAGAACGCGACGGCAGAGACAGTTTGTTGCAATAGACGGCCCATTTGTTGAATCATCGCGAGCCTGTCGGTCGCTTGCACTCGAGCACGCTCGAGGCGATCGTAGAAAACTGGATCTTCGTACACCGTGAGGTCGAGTGCCGCCGCCTGTCGCATTACTTCCACGCTCACATGGTGGGTGTAACGATCGGCCAGCAGGTTGTCGCAGTAGTCGACCGCGCGGGAAAGGACTCCGGTGAGCACAGCAAGCCCCGCCTCCCCGGCGACGAGCCACCAAAACCCGTTTGGCAATGCCTGATGAAACCGGATGCGATTAACCCCGTCGATGATGAATCGGGCGACGATTCCGATGGCCACGGGAAGAAACGCGACAACAATTCGCAGTGCCACATTCCAGAACACAACCGGCGGTCCCGATTCCCACACAAAATGCAAGACGGGAGGAATGTTCTTGAGCGCCCGCACGCGATCTCCCCATGCGCTGCCCCCGGCGTCCTTCGGCCCGCGTGACTGGCTTTGAGGATTATCGTCGGACTGATCTGACGCCGAGGAAAAGGCCATCGCTTCCTTCGTAAGGGTCGTCTCGCGCAGAAACTCATCGAGACTCCAACAAATTCAACTTCAGAACCAAGGGAGGTGGCTGGGGGACCGAAGAGTGAGCCCCAGTTTCCGTCGCGAGCGGAGTTTTTATTCTTCTGGCTTCGTTTAGATGCCCGGATGCCAACGAGTGTTGTTTCGAGAGCCTCTCTTTACAGCAATATGCCGCGAGTATCAGAGGCAGATGTGCACAGATCGAGTTGCTGCAAATCGAAGCGCAAGACAGATGGACTTGCTGTCTTATGCGGTTTCCGCGGCATCGGGCTTAAATCCAGCCTTCGCCATTCCGAGCTGGGCCTCAGGGTTTTTCATGAAGGTATTCCACACAAACCCTGTTCGAGCATTTTCCGCCATCAGCATTATGATGCCATTGTCGATCCCGAGCACATCAGTGTCGTACCACTCACTGAGTGGATTGAACGCGTCCACAAAGCCGTATCGGGACCATGCCTTCGGGTAGTGGTCGTGAATCGTTCTCAAGACGCGCATGGTGGCAGCGGGCAAAAATGGCAGAGAACCACCGGCCGCCGCCGGAACAACGGTTCCGTCGATCGGCCCCATTGCTGGTGGTCCCCCCCAGGCGACATATCCGTGGATAGAATCCGACGCCGTAATCCCCCAGAGTGCATTGCTATAGTCTGAGAATTCATTATTCAACTCGCAGCAAAAGCGTCGGTGTGCGTCGGTTGCGATCACTGAGTTGTGAAAGTAATTGGCAAACCGATCGCGCTTCTGACGAAAGTCGAACCACGCCTGCGAATACTGATGAACAAAGAGAGGTGCGAACGAGCCAATGTAACGCAATCCGTCGTACTCAAACAGATTTCGCTTCCACGCCTGCCATGCATCGCTAGTCAGGGGATGAGTAGACGAACCCATTCCAAGAAGGTAGATCATCATCAGCTCACTATAGAGATCCCAGCGCGAGGGGATGAATCCGAGTTCCGGCGTCCATCCGTGAGAGAGCAGGCTCGTGTCCTCCGAAAGCCAATTCCATTCCACGCGATCGAAGATGGCATGTGCCAGATCATCAATGTCTTTGTCTTCGAAGTGACCACGGCAGGTGAGCACGCCGCACAGCAGAATCGCAGTGTCGACAGAGGAAACCTCGGAATCCCACATCCGTTCCCCGGTGTTGATATTTGCAAAATGGTAAAAGAATCCCCGGTGTGTCGGAAGCTTATGCCACAGAAACGACAACGATTGAACAACTCGTAGCCGCGCTTCTGCGTGGCTGATGAATCCGCGCTTTTCACCAATACAGATTGCTGACAAGCCGAAACCCGTCGAAGCAATGCTGGCGCCCAGGCTTGTATCGTTAGCCCTAACGTTGCAGCGGTCCTTGGTTAAGCCCGTCTGGGGATTGGTCTGCTCCCAGAAAAAGAGGAAGATGGCATGTTCCAACTCATTCAGGAATTGGTCGTCTTGATCCGAAAGCGCGCCTGGTTCTGGAGGGGTCGAAAGTCCCATGTCCTCGCGCAAAGAATGTTGATCCGTCTGTTCGCTAACGGATCTGAGCGCGCCGGCCCTGCTTAATGGCAGCCCTGCGGAAATCAACGTTAGCTTGCGCAGGAGCTCGCGGCGCGAATTGCCAAATCTTCGCGAACCGCCAAGTTTGATGGATGGCCATATCATCGCTTCGGATTCGAATCCAGTCTTCGAAAGAATAAACGAACTCTTGGCCACGATGTCAAAGTGCCCACACTCCACAGTGTGCTTTGATGCAAAAAACGGGTCACAAGTAATCTGGAATCGGGCGGCAAAACTTAACTTTGCTGCGTCAAATCAATTGTGAATAGGTATATGTTGTGAGCAGGTATATCAGGTGAGACGCAAGCAATTCGTAATCTGGGCAACCGTCGCGGTGGGCATCTTGTTCGCGGTCGTCGTCCCCATCGTTCTTCGACATTATCGGCCGAGTTGGACGATGATCCAGGGAGCGGTGATCCAAAAGGACGACGACTCCAGGAAAGAACATCCAATAGCAGACGCCTTGGTGACCGCATCGCACGGTGGTTCGAGCCTCAACACCCAATCTGACGCCTCAGGCTACTTCAAGATTGCTTTTCCAGGAGTCATTTGGCCCGGTCAAACCCTCACGGTCAGCATTCAGCACCCCGATTACCAGCCGCTCGATCTCACGATCCCCATCCGGTTTCGATCTACGACGCGTCAATTGGTGATCGCCGCGATGACTCCGAAGCCCGTCAAAGACAGCAATGGTGCTGAGCTTGCGCCAAATGTCGTTTCCAATGTCCGGGTCCGTTACACGGTGAACAGCCAGAGCGCAGTGAATATTGGCAGCGCAGTCAAAGTCTTTCAGGTCGCCAACGATGGAAATGTTCCATGCCGCCATCGGGACCCATGTTCCCCCGATGGCTACTGGAAAGCGTCTACCAACTCGACCCAATTGGACGCAGGCCCCGACAACGAGTTTCGCGACGCCCGGGCTTCATGCATTGCAGGTCCATGTCCGTTCACACGGATCGATTCAAACGGATTTGCGCACGGAGGCCGTGTCATCACCGCATCAGCCCTTGATTGGTCAGGCACTGCGACATTTCTTCTCGAGGCCGAGGTCTTTCACATTGGCAGCGCCTCTAACGTGCGCGAACTCTATCCAGTTATATTCGGGCGTACATTTCAATTCAATCTCCCTCCCACCCAAGAGGGAGTGAGTTTTGAGGCCGAGATCAACGGCATTCCTGTGATATTCCCTCTTGGCCCTGATCTCTATCTGAGCTGGGCCACTTGCACTGAGCGAAGCCAGGCCGAAGGCGAGAAATCGACGGTCTATCAATGCGAACTCAAGTCAGGATTCAGATTTTGATTCCCTCTGGCATCCTTTTGCTAATTCCGGGATTCTGAGTACAGTTGACCGGTTCTCCGATTTTCGGATGATCGATGTTGTCCTGCAGGCTTGCTGCGTCCAGCATTCCAATGTTCTGTAGCGACCGCAGTGCCAGCCGTCCACATCCCCTATAGACGCTTGCTGCGGACATAAGTCATTCGGCAAAGAAAAAACTAAATAAGCCTTTTCGCAACTGTAATCGATTCGCAAAAACCAGCATCCAATACCCCAAGCGCGCATAGAGCGGCGCATCAAAGAGATCTGCTGGATTAGTGGGCACAAGACTATTTAGATCAGCCCCAGCAAACTTGCATTGCCTTGCCACAACCCAGCATTGAAAGCGGCTACGGCTTTAACGACCAGATTGTATTCTGCTACGTCTTTCGCGCCGGTGACGGCTCGTTAGATGTCAGACCGGAGACGTTGCATGGAATTGAAAGAGCTCACAAATATGAATTGCGACCGACGCGTTGTCGATCGCAACCCTGTTCTGGCGGTCGTGGTTCCAACTTTCAATGAGCGCCAAAACGTGTCAGTTCTGGTCCGTCGACTCCATCGCATATTGCGAGGTGTGCGGTGGGAAGTGATTTTTGTTGATGACGATTCTCCTGATGGGACCGGAGATGAGATCAGCAGATTAGCTGCATCTGACGAGCGTATTCGACTTATCCGACGCATCGGTCGGCGTGGGCTTTCCTCTGCGTGTATCGAGGGCATGCTGGCTACCTTCGCTCCGTACATCGCTGTGATGGACGCTGACCTCCAACATGACGAGTCCATTCTCCCCACTATGCTCGACAGGTTGCGCTTGGAAGCGCTCGATCTAGTGGTCGGAACTCGCAATGCAAACGGGGGCAGCATGGGCGCCTTCAGTTCTGCCCGCGTTCTCATGAGCCGGCTTGGGCAGCGTATCAGTCAATCGATCATGAGATCGGAGCTGTCAGACCCCATGAGTGGATTTTTTCTGCTCAAACGAAGCTTTTTCCTCGAAGTCGTGCATGGTCTGCACGGCGGCGGATTCAAGATTCTCTTGGATATTGTGTCCACCAGTGTCCGTCCGATTCGAATGGCCGAGGTCGGTTACTGTTTTAGAGCACGCAAGTTTGGGAGCAGTAAGCTGGATTTCAGCATTGCATTTGAATATTTCTCAATGATCATGAATAAGCTCAGCAACGGCTTGATCCCTACGAGATTCGTAACATTCTCGATCGTTGGAACCCTTGGTTTGCTGGTTCATTTCAGCATGCTCGGCCTTATGTTTCAGGTTATGCACTTCGACTTTGTCGTATCGCAAGGCGCTGCAACCGCCTCCGCGATGATCTGCAATTTCTTCATCAACGATCTGATCACCTTTCGAGACCGGCGATTGCACGGGATTCAGAAGCTGATCGGCCTGGTCGTATTTTGCCTGGGTTGTACCGTCGGCGGTTTCGTTAACGTCTGCTTCGCTTCGCTGCTCTTTCGCTCTGGTGTGCTTTGGTACATTGCTGCCTTTGGCGGAACGATTGTAAGTGCAAGCTGGAACTATTCGATATCGGACCTGTTTGCCTGGCGAATGCCTCAGCCACGCGCAGTCAACAGGGTTGCTGTTTACGGAGAATCATTGTCGCTCCGATAATGTCGGCGCGGTCTGACGCCGCTCAGCATCGCAGCAGTTGCGAATATCTTTGCATAACCCGATGCATGCAGAGCGGAGCATTGGTTGTCGTTGGCTTATGACGGTTGAGGAGGGATCGATTTTGAAGCTTGTAACTGGTAGGAGAGTTGTCGCTCTATTCTGGATCGGATCAATCATATCCTTGGTGGCATTGGCCAGTCAGGATTCCCCCGGCTGGGATACCGATGTGTACTGGGCGGCGATCAAATCTGTCAGCAGGGGAGGTAATCCTTATGCCGAGGGAATCGCGGTTCAAAAAGTGTTTCACGACCAGAAGAATAAGGACCCTCATGCTCATCCACCGATGACTTATGTCTATTCCCCGATCACATTGCCAGTTCTTAATATCCTGGGCAAACTGCCGGCTTGGTTGCTTGGTACAAGCTACTATTGCGCACTTATTGTGGGGTTCGCGCTTCAGATGTGGGCCGTATGGAAAATGGCCACGGTCCACGAACGAAGATGGCTTCCATTTCTTCTGCCGGCCGCAGCGTACTTTCCAGGGTTCTTGAATGACGACGTCATTCTCAGCGGCAATATCGTCTATCTCCTTTATGGCTTGGTGTTGGCCGCGGCCATACCCGGCTGGAAACGCAACCAATGGGGATGGTATTATCTCGCGGTCCTCGCGGCTTCCATATGTAAGGCTCCGCTCTTGACGCTACTCGCATTTCCTGCAATTCTAGGCCGCCGTCAATGGGTTGCATCTGGTGCGGTCGGTGCAGCAGGTCTCGCGCTCTTCTTTGTTCAGGCGAGATTGTGGCCGACATTGTTTGCGCAGTATATGCAGGCGGTCCAACTTCAATTTGACTGGAATGCTGATTTCGGCTTTGGCCCGGCTGGCGTTCTCGGACTGGCACTACAGAATGCGGGGATGTCGTACACGATCGCATCCGAAGCCATATATGTTGGCTTCGCAATAGCGATGGCCTCGGTGCTCTTCTGGTTATCCCGAGTCCTGCAGGCCAACGATGCTCTTCGAGACGCTGCCGTGCCTCTGATTTTGGTTGGAACCGTGCTCCTTAACCCACGAGTCAAGGAGTATGACGTTGCGGCGATAACTATTCCCATGGCGTTGATAATTGCGCGATTCCTTCAAAGCGGAAGCGAAGTGTTACGCGAACTGCAGGACCGCCGCAAGGTTCACCTCGCCCATCAACTCGGCTCTAAGCCACGCAGCGAGCTAGCCGAACGCCCGCGGATCGATTGGAGAGACGTCCCGACTATCGTCGGCGTCGGAGGATGGTTCCTCATCATCAATCTCGGCGCGACTGATGGACCGTGGAAGCCAATTGAACTTGCATTGCTGGTTTTCGTGTTCGCGATCGGGACATGGGTGTTGATTCATCAGGCAAGGGAACTCAGACAGGAAGTACCGGCTTCCGATTCGATCTCGGCGGAAATCAACCTTGATTTCGGCCTTGATCCTCGCAGGCTCAAGACAGGCGTTTAATGATAGCGACGTCATTCAATACGGGTAATTCCACACAGGCCCGAGCCCGGATTTGCCTTCACTGGAAGGAAATGTTCCGATTGGCGGCAGGTAGTCTCGCCTCCGCGCGAATTCGGTTCACTCTGACTACCCTTGGAATGGTCATCGGAACGGCATCTGTAATCGTTGTTGTCACAGTGGGTCTCGCC
>Ga0181537_10002679_pt1 | contig 15532 bp, 11 predicted proteins | sample PEATcosm2014_Bin_39_FD_119765 | JGI IMG/M metagenome (GOLD analysis project Ga0181537, IMG submission 119765) | Peatland microbial communities from MTU Mesocosm Facility, Houghton, MI, USA - PEATcosm2014_Bin23_10_metaG | ecosystem: Environmental > Terrestrial > Soil > Wetlands > Peat | place... | reverse complement strand
TCTGCCAGACCCTTCGGAATAAGGATGATGGCGGCCAGGCCTGGTATCACGACGAGAGCTGGAAAAAACAGCTTTGCGGCCGCTCCAATGAGTGGAGTCTGCGAGGCGGCAGTGACATCCCGCGCCGCCAGGGCGCGCTGAACCAGCAGAAAGTCGGTACACCAGTAGCCGCAACTGAGGACAAACCCGAGTCCGAAGACGATGCCTGCGACGTCCATAGCGGACCCAAAAGGCTGCGCAACATTCAGCCCCTTCCAGGTATGGCTGAGGTCTGGAGGAAGCGCTGCTCGAAGCCCCGCGATGCCATGAAAGTCTCTGAGCACATAGAACACCAGGGGAGCGAGGCCGAGAACGATCAATCCAAATTGCAGGACCTCGTTATAGATTGTCGCCGTAAGTCCGCCAAGAACGACATAGATAAGAACGAAGACGCCGGCGACGACCGCACTCGACCCAAAGCTCCACCCCAGGAACGACCGCATGATGATCGCCATCGCGTACAGGCTGATTCCGGAAACCAGAACCATCAGGACAGCGAAGGAAACGGCATTGAGCACTCGCGTGGACTCGTTGTAACGAAGCTTCAGGAATTCTGGGACGCTACGCGTGCGGCTGCCGTAATAAATCGGCATCATGAACAGGCCCAGGAACAACATGGCTGGGATCGCACCGATCCAATAGAATTGGTTCGCCCGCGCCCCATACTTCGCGCTGGTCGAGACGACTCCCATGATTTCCAGAGCCCCGGAGTTCGCCGCCACAAACGCGATCCCGGTTACGATCGCTGGCAGAGAGCGCCCTGCCTGAAAATATTCCGAGCTGCTGACCATACGGCGGCGCAAGCGAAGCCCAATCAGGACAATCAGCGCGAAGTAGCCCAAGATTATTGCGTAATCGCCGATATTGAGTTGGATCGCTTGCACATCGTTCTCGCTTGATCCCTGAATGTGGGCGCGTCTCCCGGACGTAAATTCCGGTTCGAGCCGATCAACTCTACTCGGCGGCTGGCATAGAAGTCTTCTCGACAGCTGCTGAGAAGTTATCGTATCTTGTCCATATGTTAGAGGACCTGAAACTGGGAAAGGGCTATGACGGCCTCCTCTATCTGGTCGAGTCCACGAGAAACCCTCCCAAACTGGGGAGTCACCACCACATTGAGCTGGAGCTAAACCTGGTGGTACGTGGAACGATTACGTACGTCGTCGATGGAAGGCGCTACACATTTCAACCCAGAACTCTGTTGTGGCTTTTCCCCGAACAAGAACACCAACTCGTGGACCGCTCGAATAATGCCCAGTGTTACGTCGCCGTTTTCAAGCCGGCGATGATCGCAAGGTCTTGCCGCACAAGTGCATACAAAGGGCTGAAACTGGGTGACAACGAACATGAGGGCGTGCTGAACACATTGCTTGAGCCGAACTCATTCGACCTGATCCGCAAGACGATGGATTCCCTAATGCAGGGTGCGCTGGATCCTGACGTACTAAACCGGGAAGCCGGTTTTGGCCCCCGCTCCGGTTTCTGTTTTCATCATGGCGATCCCGACGGTCTCAACGCCGGTCTGCATCATCTGCTCCTGCTCACCTGGCGTAGCCAACGGGGAGGAAAAGTGTTGGGTGATGCGGTGCCGCTACACCCAGTCGTCAGCAGGGCCCTCAAAATTCTGGGCGATGGCCACTGGGAGGAAGATCTTCGCAGCTTAGCGAAGGCCTGCGGCGCGAGCGAAGCGCATTTAAGCCGGACATTTCATCGGCAACTAGGGGTCGGACTCAATCGCTACCGCAATTCGTTGCGCCTCTCGCGTTTTTGGGAGCACTATCGGCAACCGGAAAAGAAGACATTGGCGGAGGCGGTCTACGCTGCCGGCTTCGGAAGCTACGCCCAGTTCTATAAAGTGTTCGTCCAAGAGTATGGAAGAGGACCCCGAGACTGCCTGACTGCTACGCATGGTGTGGCTCGCGATAGCGGTTGGTTGTCTTAGCCATGGGTGAATATCCCCTTGATGTAGTCCGGCCGCCGGAAGTCCTGTACGAATGCCTGCTCCAGTTCCACCAACTGCTGATAGCGGTGACTAATCATCCGACTGACTTCGATTCTTCCGTCGTGTATGGCTTGCATGGCCGCCCGGTACGTCGATGGATTTCCATCGGAATCAAATCCTCCCGACGCACCGCCCGAGGTAACCATGTGAATTTCTCCAGCCTGAAACGGGGTGAGGCATCCAACGTCGCGGCCTGAGTGCCCCGCTCCGTAAAGCAGAACTGTTGCTTGCCGGCGCAGCAGAGCTGGCATGTCATCGAAAACCGAGCCGCTGCCAGTGGCCTCGATGACGCAATCAAGTTTCTTCCCCTCAGTCCTGGTCTGAATCTCAGACACCAGGTCCTGCTTTCCGACATTGATGGGTGTGGCGCCGAACTGCTTCGCCAAGTCGAGCTTGGCCTCCTGCAAGTCCGCCGCGAAAACATCGCCGTCGAATCCCATTACATTGCGGAGATATTGAATGAACAGTAGGCCGCTAGGCCCGAGCCCGAGGACCAGCATCCGCCGAATGCGGTGGGGCCCGTCAAATGAGTATCGGGTGCCGGCTTTCTCCATCCGGTCATAGGCGTGAATCACGCAGCCCAGCGGTTCGATCAGGGCTCCTTTGGCAACATCAAACTGCGGCGGTAGAACGAGAACATTTGTCTCCGGAACCGCCACGAACTGGCTGAAGGCCCCGGGCGGGCCGGTAATGCCAAGTTCCTGGCCGAACTCGCATTGATGGGTGTCGCGCGATTCGCAGTATTCGCAGCGCTCGGGACGGTTTAGGGAAACGCAGGAAAGAAACTGGTCCGCGGCCACAAGGTCTCCCACCTTGCAGCGGCGCACGGAGTTTCCCACCGCCGCGACCCATCCGCAAAATTCATGACCGAGCACCTGCGGCTTTGAGGACAAAGGAATCGGAAGGCCGCGCGAATCCCGGCAGTAGTTTGCCAGGCCGTGGAAAATATGCAGATCCGTGCCGCAGATTCCAACTGCACCAACCCGGATCAGCACTTCCCGATCTGCTGGCGTGGGGACTGGCAAATCCCGGAGCGCGAACTTCTGCACGTCTTCAAGAACCAAGGCTTGCTGAAGTTGGGCCTGCTGACGATCCTGCATCATTGCGGCACACTGACTCCGTACTTGCTGCCGACCTCGGAAATCTGGCGCCACGTTTCCTCATCCACGGGAATGCCATTCCGCTGGCGGCGCTCCGTTTCCAAAGCTTCGGGCTCACCGGGAACCAGAATCTCCGTGGAGCCGGGAGCTAAGGCGCTGCTCTTGACGTAGTCGACGAGCTGTTCAACATCGGCGTAGAACGGCTCTTCGCCCCTGAGACGATCGACATCGATGACGAAGACGAGAAAGGCGTTGCCAACTCGGTCAGCATCTTCGCGGCTGCAGCCGGCTCCCGACAGAGCCCCGGCGAGAATGTCGGTCACCAGCCCCAACGCGAAACCCTTGTGTCCTCCGAAAGGTAAGAGCGCTCCGGCTGGCGGTCCGTAAAACTTGGTTGCGTCCGTGGTCGGATGGCCGTCCGCGTCCACGATACTGCCAGGCGGGACGGGAATTTTTCGGTTCAGCATTCCTCGCACTTTGCCTTCGGCGATCGCGCTGGTGGAAATGTCGACGACGATGGGAGTGCCCGTCTTGCGCGGAATGGCGATTGAGATGGGATTTGCGGACAGGCGGCGATCCTTTCCGCCCCAGGGCGCCACCAGTTTTCCAGCGCCATGAGTGTTCACGAACATCACCGCCACCATGCCTCTGGCGGCGGCCATCATCGGGTAATCTCCCACTCTGCCGATGTGGCATGAGCGGCGGGCTGAGACTGTCCCAACGCCCGCCTGTTCTGCTTTTGTGATCGCGAGTTCCATAGCTTCCCGACCAACCACCTGGCCGAAACCCCAGCCGCCATCGACGACTGCGAATGAGTCCGCCTCCTGGATAATCCTGATATGAGCGTCCATGGTCACAAGCTTCCGCTCCATCCAGCCGACATATTCCGGAATCCGCAGAATTCCATGCGAGTCGTGTCCGGCCAGGTTCGCTTCCACCAATGAATCGGAAACAATCCGGGCTTCTTGACCGGTGGCGCCGGCCGCGGCAAAAATCTGACTGCCGACCTGTTTCAATAGCTCCGAGCGAAAAGTGGGCATCCATCGATCTCCCTAACAACGATCTCCCTAACAACGATCTCCGTAGCAACGATCTCCGTAGCGATAGCGGGAATCGTGCTGTTCACTACCGAGCTTATGGCTGGCCTTGTTCCTGGACTCGAGAATGTCGCTCGATTCTCCGCTCGGCCATGGAGACGGCCAGCCTCAAAGCAGCCTTCATGTTTGTGGCATCGGCGCAATTCTTCCCAGCGATGTCGAACGCCGTGCCGTGATCGACGGAGGTGCGGATAATCGGGAGGCCCAGGGAAACGTTCACGGTATTCTCGAAATCCATCAGCTTCATCGGAATGTGGCCCTGGTCATGGTACATGGCGACCACAAGATCAAATTCTCCGCGAACCGCTTTGGTGAAAAGCGTGTCTGCAGGAAAAGGGCCCTCGCAGAGCATGCCAGCAGTCTGGGCCGCCTGCACCGCCGGGAGAATCAAAGCGGCATCTTCCTTGCCGAACAGGCCGTTCTCTCCGGCGTGTGGATTGAGCCCGCACACCGCAATGCGAGGCGCTCGAAACCCCAACAGTTGAAGACTCTCGTGTCCCAACTCGATGGTGCGAACAATACGTTCTACAGTCGGCTCACAGGCCCGACGCAGGGAGCAGTGCGTGGTCACATGCACAACGCGCAGCCGGTCATTGATGAGCAACATGCGCGAATCGGCTGCTCCACACAACTCCGCGATGTAGTCCGTGTGCCCAGTGAAATGCACTCCGGCCAGAACCACCGCTTCCTTGTTTAATGGAGCGGTCACCATCGCATCGACCTCACGATGCAGAGCAAGTAGCGTAGCTGTCCGAACGTATTCGAGCGCCGCCCGGCCGCAGGCCGCACTCAACCTTCCTGCAAGTGGTACGCCGTGTAGCTGGCCTCGATCGAGAAAAATAGTCGAGGACCGCGACTCCGCATCTTGCAAATGCTGAACCACGTGGGCGGGAATATCGATCCTTAGGGTGGCGACGGTCTGTTGCCAAACGTCCGCGTCACCGACAATCACCCAACGCGCCATCGGCAGCACAGCGTGATCGGCTAGAGCCTTGACGATGATCTCGGGCCCAATCCCGGCCGGATCGCCCATGCTGATCGCGATCGTGGGTTGGACGGCCGCCATCATGACTTTGCTTTCAGCAGCGAACGAGCGCGCTGTTTCAATTCAGCCATGCGATGTTTGGCTTTCAGTACGGCCTCGCCATATCCCGCCGTGGTTGGCTCGGAACTGCGCAGGTATTGCAGGATGATCTCTTCTGCCTGAATGTATGGCTGGCACAGCTCTGCCACCGCCGCTGCAATCAGATGAGGAATATGAACAATCCCATTGGCATCGGCATGCAACAGATCGCCCGGCTTCACTTGCAGTCCGCCCACTGTCACGTCCACATTCACCTCGGGGAAACGGCAGTAGCCGTGCGACACAATCACCGAGGAAGCCCAGCAAGGGAACTGCAAGCGATCCACCTGCTCAATGTCTCGCGCGGCTCCGCTCGTGATCAAGCCCGAGAAGCCAAACTTCTGAAACGTCGTGACCATAATTTCACCGTAAGTTGCTGCGCGCGGAGGGTCGTCCAGATCCTGAAATACAACGATTCTAGGGGCGGGTGTCGCCATCGCGTCGGCAATCAACTGCGGCATGCCTCCGTAGGAGTCGCCCGACTCAGCCGGGTATGCCGCGCGAAACGTGGCGGTTACGGCGTAGCCCACCGCAGGGGGCAGCTTCGGATAAATGGCCTTCAGCGTGGGGTTGCTGTAGCCCGCCACATAGGAGCGAAAGTCAAACAGTTCGATTACGTTTGCAATCGTGGGCGAATCGACCTTCTGCAGTGTGGCCAGCTGTGCAGCGCTAAGAATTTCAGACGTCACCGTGATTCTCCTGTCGATTCTCCCCGAATCGCGCTCGAGCCGCAAGAAAACTCACTGCGTCGCAAAGCGAGTCGGGGTTCCCGAAGCCGCCGGCCTTGGTGCAAATCGGCAAGCCGTTGGCTGATCCACCTAATAACGTCCCCCAAGGTAACCCGCGCAGAACTTCGCCGCCAAGCTGAATCGCCTGAACTCCCAAAGACGTGCACACCAGCCGCGCGGTGTCTCCGCCGGAGCACAATAACCCTCGGACGGGAGACGTTTCCACAATTGCAGAAAACAGACGCCGCAGATTGTCCTCGTCGACCGAACCGCGATGGATTGGAACAGCCACGTGCCAGCCCTGCGCCAGAGCGCCCAGCACGTGATTCTGATCGTCCTGCTGCCAATTAAATGTCAGGACCGATTGAGTGTCTGCCAGGCGCTGCAGTTGTTGACACGTCACAGGGTTCGTCGACCCGATGCAGAGAACAACCGGGCCTGCCGGCAAGACAGCAGCGGGATCTCCAGAGACTCGAAGACTGGCCGATTCTCTGATCCCAGACGCTCCGCTGTTGCGAGAGTTCAGCAGCAACTCGCTCCACGCGGCTGCCAATCCGGCGGATCCCACCAGCAAGGGTTGCGGAACGATCTGAACAGCAGCCTCTGCGATGGCCCGAAGGTGACTGTCTGAAACCGCATCGATGACGATCATTCGGGCCCCGGCAGCCTCGGCATGCTGGATGCGTTCCGCCAAACTGTCGCTTGCGCCGGCCCCGGCAGGCTGAGGGATATGCGACAACCGCAAGGCTCCTTGGCTCGTCAGCAGTGAGAGCAAATCGATCGCTTCGATTCCTTCGCTGGGTCGAACTTTAAGCCAACCATCCTCGAGGATGCGCTCCATGGTTGGAAACGACGGGCTCACCAGAATCAGACGATCCGGAAACTTGCTTCGGATCGCCTCCAGTTCAGGTCCCACATTCCCCTTGAGGGTCGAGTCAATTTTCTTGAAACACAATTTCGCGCCCGAAGCTGCGATCCAGTCGCAGGCCTGCTCAACTTTGCGGCTTGCCTCGTCGCGAGCTTCGCCCCGGCTATGATTGACAATCACCGAAACCCCGGCAAAAGCAACCGGTGATTGGGGTAGCTCAAGGTAGACCCGCGTCGCCGCTCCGCGCAGGCTGAACTGTACACCTGCATCACACCCGCCGGTCACATCGTCTGCCAGCATTGCCCAAGGGAAGTCGAAAGCAGCATCGCTCCTCGCGGGCGAGCGCTGCGACGGTCGTGCTCCAGGTTCCAAATCTAGGCCTCGAATTTCAAGTAAACCGTTTTTTTCTGGAGGTAGTGGTCCAGACCGTACTTTCCGTCGTCGCCGCCGATGCCACTCTCTTTCCAGCCGCTGTGAAAACCGTGGATGGATTCGCCCGGTCCGCGGTTGATATAGAGCTCTCCACATTCCAGGTCTCGCACCGCCCGCATGATGCGATTCATATCTTTGGTGAAAAGGTATGCCGCCAATCCAAAGCGCGAATCATTGGCCAGCCGCAGCCCCTCGTCAAAATCTGAGAACTCCATCACCGGAATCACCGGGCCAAAAATCTCTTCCCGCATAATCGTCATGTCCTGGCGAACCCCAACCAGTACGGTAGGTTCAAACCAATATCCCCGATCAAACGCGCCGCCGGAAAGACGCTGCCCTCCAGTCAGCGCCTTGGCACCGTCGCCCAGAGCTTGTTTCACATAGCGTTCCACTTTTTCCAATTCTTCCCGGTTGACCTTGGGGCCGAGTTGCACCCCAGCTTCGAGCGGATTTCCAACTTTCAGTTCTTGCACCTGAGCCACAAATTTCTTTAGAAAGGGCTCGGCAACGGATTTGTGCACGTAGGTGCGCTCGTTGGAGATGCAAACCTGGCCGCAATTGAGAAAGCGCGAAAACACAGCCGTTTTAACGGCAGCATCCAAGTCGCAGTCTTCCATCACGATGAAAGGCGCTTTGCCTCCCATTTCGAGAGAAACCATAGTCACGTGGTCGGCGGCATTCCGCATAATCCGCTTTCCCGTCGGGATGCTTCCCGTGAAGCTGATGAGCCGCGGAATAGGACTCTTCACCAGAGCCTCGCCCACCGTTTCTCCCGGGCCGGTAACAACATTCAGCACGCCCGGAGGCACTCCGGCCTCTTCTGCCAATTTAGCCAATTCCAGAGCGGAGAGCGGCGTATCTTCGTGCGGCTTTAGGACGATGCTGTTGCCGGCAATCAACGCGGGCGCAATCTTGCGGATGGCAACGGCAGAGGGAAAGTTCCACGGAATGATTCCCACCACCACTCCCACGGGCGCTGGAACAATCCATATCTGTTCGTTCCGATTCTCTGACGGAAGAATGTCGCCTTCGATTCGACGATCAAACTCGGCGTAGTAAGGGAGCCAGCTCTTGCCGAAAGCAATCTCCCCTACAGCCTCGTGCAGGGGTTTGCCCTGCTCCTGCGACAACAGCCGAGCCAGCCGATCCTTGTCGCGCTCGACCAGCTCCGCCAGGCGCCGGAGGACAAGCCCGCGCTCCACGCCCGAACGCTTTCCCCATTCTTTTTGTGCCTTGAACGCCGAATCGAGCGCCAGATGCACGTCGTCGGCCGATGCCACCGGCACGGTCGCAATCACTTCTTCATTCGCAGGACTCACGACCGGCATGGTGTGGCCGTTGGATTTCCATTTTCCACCGATCAGCATTTGATAAGCGCTCATTCTTGTATTCCTCCATAGCACGACTCCAGGCTCAAATGCTTCATCAGCGGGGTCTTGGCGAGAAGAAGATTGAATTCAGGTGACAGAGGGGTGATACTGCTTACCGTCTGATCATCGACTGTGGGAGGCATCCTAGGATAAAGTTTCGCGAATGTAAATCGAATTTTCTGCCAGGCTTCTGAGGCTGGATTACTGAGACTGGATTACTGAGACTGGACTGCTGAGACCGGATTTCTGACACTGGACTGCTAGCAACTCACGCCGCTCACGATTCGTATTTCTCGACTATGCAAGTTCGAAGCTGGTTTCCCAGGTGGCACACTCGAGAGCTGAAGGTCCTCGCATCTCTGATCGGTGTTCTGTCTCTCCTTCTTATCTATTGGGTAACTCCCGGTTTCTTTACTTCTGGAAATGTCGTTAACCTGCTGCGGCAAGTCGCGATTAACGGAATCATCGCTTCCGGCATGACCGTTGTCATGATCGGTGGAGGTTTTGATCTCTCCGTCGGGGCCATACTTGCCCTATCCGGGGTCCTCGCCATTCAGCTGGCAAAGACCAACCTCTGGTTCGGCATACTCTGCCCGGTCGCGCTCGGAGCTGGAGCGGGACTGTTGAACGGTACCTTGGTGAGTCGCTTTGCGATCAATCCGCTGATCGTAACCTTGGGCTCCCGCTATCTGGTGTATGCCTCCGCCAATCTCTTCACGGCAGGATTTATTCAGTACAACGGAAATCCGGCGTTTTTGGTACTGGGACGCAGCAGCCTGGCCGGTGTTCCCGCACCGGTGATCGTATTTCTGAGCGTCGCCCTGATATCGCATCTCATCCTCAATCACGCCACCGTTGGCGCGGCATTATTCGCAGTTGGAAGCAACGAGCGGGCCGCCTTCTTTTCCGGATTACCTTCCCGAAACATTCTGACGCTAAGTTATGCGGCCACCGGAGCCTGTGCCGCGCTGGCGGGAGTAGTGCTAGCCTCCCGGCTGGGCGTGGCCGCGCCCGATGCTGGTGAAGGTTATGAATTGGACGCCATTGCTGCCGTGGTAATCGGGGGCACCAGCATTTTGGGCGGTGCGGGCAGCATCCAACGGACGCTGGCAGGGGTCTTGCTTCTCGGCGTTCTCAGCAACCTCCTGGTGCTTGCCGGTCAATCGTATGAGGTCCAGCGTATCGCCACTGGTCTGATTATCGTTCTGGCTGTCGCATTCGATCTTTACCGGCGCAGGTCCCGCCAATGATCCGGCGATTTCTTGCGGGAGGAAATTCAAGACGGCTCCTGTTGCTGGCAGCACTTGTTGTGGGGATCTCGATACTGGAGATTCGCTTTATTCAGCCGGCCAATCTGCGGAACGTGCTGCTGCAGATGTCCATCGACGGTATTGTTGCCTGCGGCCTCACGCTCGTCATCCTGTGTGGCGGTCTTGATCTCTCCGTCGGAGCGGTGACCGCTCTCAGTGGAGTGACGTTTGTGATCGCGTTGCCGTTGGGGATCGGCTTCGCCGGAGCGCTGGCGCTCCTGGCCGGGACGAGCGTGGGACTTCTCAACGGACTCCTGATCGGAAAAATCAAGCTCAATGCCTTGATCGTCACCCTGGGCACGATGGCAGTCGTGCAGGGAGCCGCATTCTGGCTGAGCCGGGGCAATCCCATTCCAGGCCCGGGCGGCGATTTCGAGATGTTGGGCGGTGGGGCGTTTCTCTACATCCCTCTACCGATCTTGTTTTTTGCCCTCGTCGCCCTCGGTGGCCATCTCTTGTTGCAACACACTCAATTCGGAAGGGATCTGTACGCCATCGGCGGCAATCGGGAAGCTGCCCGGCTCGCGGACATTCCCGTGGAATCGCGGGAATGCTGCGCATATATTTTGTGTGCGCTGTTGGCAGCCTTTTCGGGCATGATCCTTGCCTCACGCCTTAACACAGGCTCTCCCATCATCGGACAGGACACTCCTTTGCAAGCCATCGCTGCTATAGTGCTGGGCGGAACGAGCTTGTCCGGCGGGCGGGGAGGAATTCTAGCCACCGTGATCGGGATGGCAATCATCGCGGTGCTTTCGAACGGATTGAATTTACTCAACGTTTCTCCGGCGTACCAATGGGCGATCAAAGGCTCTGTACTGATCCTGGTCGCTGGCCTGGACAGCGCGCGGCGCCACTCGACCCTGCGCAGCACGCAAACTACCCAGCCCCAGCACGAGTAAGAACACGTAGGCTCGCGAGACGCAGCCGAAGATGATCCGAGCATGATCCGAGGATGAACCGAGGAGGTCGTACTTGAGCAAGCAAGAAAATCTTTCCCGAAGAGAATGGCTCTATTACTCATCGTTGCTGGCCAGTGGAGTCGCGCTCACGCAGAGCAGTTGTCAAAGACCGGCAGGGACTTCCTCGGGTCCATCCTCGTCCACCGCACTCACTCCCGCGCCGGTTTCGTCTGCGCAACCAACTGGGTTGAGAGGAGCGGACGCCATCCTGGCAAAACTACCGTCAGTATTGCCCAACCGCGCGCCCGATAATTGGCAGTGGATCGAGAATCGACCCGCACAGGTGGGCTTATTGATGATTTCGACGGCAGCGCCGTTTCTCGCCGGCTATCGCAAAGCTTTCGACATCGAGGCCAGGCGCTTGAATCTCGAAGTAATCGCCTTGGATGCCAACAATGATCCCGCCCGGCAAGCGGCCCAGGCCGAGGATCTCATCGGCAAGCGCGTGGACGTTCTGTGTTTCTGGCCGGTAGATGCGAAAGCCATCGTTCCGAGTGTCCGGAAAGCGTATGAGGCGGGAATTCCATTGGTCTGCACCAACAGCTGGACGGAGGAATCCGTACTCCCCTGTTTCCGATCGTTCATCGGAGCCAGCATGGTCGAGGAAGGCATCATCGGCGGGCAACTAATGGCGGAGGCGCTCAATGGTCACGGCAAGATCGCCATCATCGAAGGCAATCCCGGACAGGACGCCACCTACTGGAGATCCACGGCCTTCATCGACGAACTCAAGCGCCTGGCCCCCAATATTCAGATTATGGATCGCCAGACCGCCCGCTGGGACCGCGCCCGAGCCACCGCCGTTGCCGAAAACTATTTGACGACGTACCCGGATCTCAACGCCATCATGGCGCAAGACGACAACATGGCCGTAGGCGCTCTGCAGGCCATCAAAGCAGCCGGAAGGCTGCAACAAGTGAAATTGATCTCGATCAATTCCAGCAAAGAGGGCCTGGAAGCCATTCTTGCCGGAGAGATGTATGGCAGTTGCACGCAATCGCCGTCGTTTGAAGGAATTAACACGGCGCGCGTTGCCCGTGACGTTGCCAACGGCTGGCCTCCCGTGCCGCGCTGGGTGCGCAATCCCGTAATGCGCGTGGACAAAACGAACGCTCGCCAGGTATTCGGCGAATGGTAAGCAGCTCGTCACGCTCAACAATTTTTCAAGAATTTGAAGGATTAAAAAGTCGCGACTTCTGGTATGCTGCCTCCGCATGTAATCGTTTACAACTGAGGCCTCCATGTCGAAGCCATTTTCTGATTCCCCCGCCTTGCCGCGCCGCCAATTCCTTCAGACCTTAGGCAAGAGTTCAGTTCTGGCCGGTTCCATGTTCCTTCCCGTCCCGTTGAAGAAAACATTATTTGCCCCTGGCGCAGCCCTGCCACAGACACAGCCGGGCGCCAGAATCGTCCCTCCCAACAAGACCTATCGCATGATGGAGTGGGAATGCCACACCCCGCCCGAAGGAAATTTTGAAATCAATTTAGAACCAGCGCTTGCTGCAGCTCGCGACGCCGGAGCCGAAAGCATGATGTTTTATTCCCAGGATCACTGGGGCTATGCCTTTTACGAGAGCGATGTGGCCGTGCGACATCCTCACCTGAAAGGAGATTTCTTTGGCCAGGAAGTCAAAATTGCCCGCAAGCTTGGCATGTCGGTGGTCTGCTATTACAGCCTGCAATTTAATAATCAGGCCGTTCTCACCCGCCCCGACTGGGGATGGGTCAATGCCGAAGGCCAGCAGCAGAGCTACCGCTGGCTCATTACTTGTCTCGACAGTCCCTACCGCCAGTATGTGCTGGCCATGATCAACGAGCTGTTCTCCCGCTACGAGATCGACGAACTATTTCTGGATATCTTCGGAATCCAGTTTGTACTCTACACCGCCGATGGACGCGACCCATTTTGCTACTGCAAGCATACCGAAGACACGTGGAATTCCGGACATCCGGGAGATCCTTACCGCGAGGGCTTCAAAACCCGGGAAGGCAGAGATCTGCGCTACAAGTGGCACCAGCAGCGGTCCACGAACCAGATCCTCGATGAAATCTTGTCGACCGCGCGCCAGCATCGCCCCGAACTGATCGTCTCTCTGAATGGAGGACCGGAAACTTTCACCAACGAAGTCATGCAAAAAGTGAGTTTCATTTACGCCGAGCCGCTAACCTCGGAGACCGGGATTTCGCTGGGCTCGATCCTGATGCGCGGCTGGGGCCGTCCGGATTACCAGGCCGGGGTTTTCAGCCAGCAGGGATATCTCGATACCTACCCAGGATCGATTCCGCGCGTCAAAGCCGACGGCCTCATCGTGCAAAACGCCCGAACTTTTATCGTCGGCAATGCTCCCGTCGTCGGCGGACTCGACGGTGAGGGATTCTCGAAGCGCTGGTTCAGCGTTGCCAAAGAAACCTGGGCCGACGTTCGAGGGGTGGATCACCTTCTCGGAAACGTCACGCCCCTCTACAGCACTGCCATGCTCTACAGTGAGGCGACGCGGGAAGAATTGTCCGGCCAAAACCTTCCGGTGCATTTTCGCCGGACGGTCACCGGCGCCCTCGAAGCTCTGACCTATTCGGGACGGCCCGTCGAAAGCGTTCCCGAGTTCAACCTCACGGAGAAGTATTTAGCGCAGTTCGAAATGCTGGTCCTTCCCGAAGTCGAAGTTCTGGGATCGGCACAGGCTGAAGTCATTCGCAACTGGGTGAAGCAGGGTGGAACGTTGCTGGCCACCGGTAAATGCGGGCTCATCGACGAAAAGGGGCAGCCCCGTTCAAATTTTCCGCTCGCCGATGTTTTCGGCGTGGACCTGGTTTCCGAGGAGAAAAAGTATGCCTATGATCCGTCCGGAAAATTCAAGGACAATGTCATCTCAATCTACCTGGAATCGAGCGGCCACGCGCTGTCGAAAAGTCTCGCAGTTAGCACGGTCGGTCTGCCGGGCTCATTCGTTCGTCTCCGCCAGACCTCAGGACAGGAAGTGCTCCGCTATCGCCTGCCCTTCATGATTGAAGACCTGCCCAACCACCACTGGTTCAACTGGGGGCCGCCACCGCCCGGGCAGGAGAGCGGCGGCCCGGCTGCAGTTTTCAATAACTTCGGCAAAGGACAATCGCTCTATGTTGGAGTGAATCTGTTTCAAGCCATGAGCAGCAAGCTGTTCTGGATTCGCAACTGGGTTCCGGAGGTGATGCAGCTACTGGTGCCTCAACCCGTCGCGGAACTAAGATCCGAAGTTTTCCCGGAGTACGTTCATGGAACATTTTTCTGGGAGAAAGACAGGCGATCGCTGCTGGTGCAAGTGCTGAACGCGATTGAACTGGCGACCCAGGGAGAATTTCGCGAAGTGCCTGCCGTGGAGATCCGGGTGAACAGCGCTCGGGTTAAGATCAAGTCGGCCGAACTACTTTGGCCTGCTCGGCAAGAATTGCCGATTCGAAATGCCCAGGGAAACGCCAATATCACGCTGCCTTCCCCTGCGCGTTACACAACGTTGCGGCTGCACCTGGCCTGATCAGTCGATTCATCTGCCCACTGCCCACTGGCCACTGAGCACTGGCAACTGTTGTTATGGTCTACCAGCCTTGGGCTGGCAAGTCTGTCCGTTTGTTTGGATGGATGACTACCAGTGACGAAAATGCTTTGAGCCACCTTTCCTCCATCGCTGTTGAACACCTTACCTGTGATTTCCCGGGCGTGCGTGCGCTGCACGATCTCAGCTTGCAGTTCAGGGCCGGCGAGATCCATGCTCTGGCTGGAGAAAACGGAGCCGGGAAATCCACGCTGCTAAAAGTTCTCTCCGGCTTCGTCGTACCGACTCAGGGCGGAGTCGTAATTGGAGATCAAAGCGTTTCCCGTGTTCGACGCGCTCTATCTCTTGGCATTCGCACCATTCCTCAGGAACCTATCCTGGCGCCTGATCTGTCGATTGCAGAAAATCTGCTGATGGGGAAACTTCCCAGAAAATCATTGGGGCGGATTGACTGGAAGACGGTTTTCGAGACTGGTCAAAGGTTGCTCGAGCGAGTGGGTCTGGGTCATCTTCGAGCCCAAAGCACGGTCGCCGGCCTCGGTGTCGCGGAACAACAATTGATCGAGATCGCTCGTGCTCTGGCCGGAGAAGGGAAGGTTTTTCTTTTCGACGAGCCCACCTCCTCGTTGGCCGCAGCTGAAGTTGCCAGGCTGGGAGAAATCCTCGTCCAGCTAAGAAGAACTGGAAAAATAGTGCTCTACGTTTCCCACCGTCTGGATGAGATTTTTTCCTTCTGCGACCGGGTGAGCGTGCTGCGGGATGGAAACCTTGTCGCTACCCGGTCGGTCTCGGGCACCAATCCCGACGAATTGATCCGCCTCATGGTCGGTCGGGAAATTCTAAAGGCTGAAGCCAGCCGGCCATTCGCCGGAGATGCCCCGTGCCTGACGGTCTCAGGGCTGACTGTGCCAGGAGCGTTGACCGATATTAATTTTCAGGTCAGGCGCGGCGAGATTCTGGGAATTGCCGGT
>Ga0181537_10002678_pt1 | contig 15538 bp, 19 predicted proteins | sample PEATcosm2014_Bin_39_FD_119765 | JGI IMG/M metagenome (GOLD analysis project Ga0181537, IMG submission 119765) | Peatland microbial communities from MTU Mesocosm Facility, Houghton, MI, USA - PEATcosm2014_Bin23_10_metaG | ecosystem: Environmental > Terrestrial > Soil > Wetlands > Peat | place... | reverse complement strand
GAAGTAATGGGAGCGCGTGCGGCCGCTGGTCCGGCGAGGATCGACCGCTTCTGGCGCAACATGCGCACTCACAGTTTGCACGATCCGGTCGACTACAAGATTCGGGAGCTGGGAGACTGGGCTTTGAATCGGCAGCTTCCGAAGCCATCATTTTATTCCTGAACGTTATTCGTGAAAGTCATTCGTGAACACTGTTCGCGAAAATTGTTCGCGAGGAGCGACCAGGTAAGGACTCAGCTAATGCGAAATTCTCTGGCAGCGGTGTTTCACCGCACAATCGTAATACTTATCCTGGTCGCGATGGCCTTGGCGCCGCTCGCGTTGGCCCAGAATGGCGATAACGTCCTACGCATCGGATATCAGAAATACGGAACGCTGGTGCTGCTCAAAGCGCGTGGCAGTTTGGAGAAACGGCTGGCGCCGCTGCACGTGGAAGTCAAGTGGACTGAGTTTCCGGCCGGCCCGCAGTTGCTCGAAGGCTTGAACGTGGGCAGCATCGACTTCGGTACGGTGGGCGAAGCACCGCCCATCTTCGCCCAGGCCGCCGGAGCCGATCTGGTTTACGTCGGAAATGAACCTGCGGCTTCCGCCGCCGAAGCAATTATTGTTCCCAGCAATTCGCCGATCAAGACGGTGGCAGAACTCAAGGGCAAGAAAGTGGCGCTCAACAAAGGCTCGAACGTTCACTTTCTGCTGGTCAAGCTGCTCGAGAAAGCAGGGGTGCGGTACACGGACATCGACACTATCTTCCTGACGCCTGCCGACGCGCGCGCCGCCTTCGAGCGCGGCAGCGTGGATGCCTGGGCAATCTGGGAGCCGTTTCTCGCCGCGGCGCAACGGCAAACTGGTGCTCGCATTCTTGCTGATGGTACCGGTGTAGTCAGCAATCATCAATTCTTTCTGGCTTCCCGGCCCTATGCGTCGAAGCGGGCGGATGTGGTTGCGATCGTTCTGGACGAAGTGGGTGCGGTGGATGCGTGGGCAAAGACGAATCCGAAGGAGGCCGCGGCAGCACTCTCACCGCAGATTGGTCTGGATCAAGCGACCGTCGAGCTGGCACTTTCGCGCGGCGGCTATGGAGTAAAGCCTGTCGACGACGCGGTGCTTGCGGAGCAACAAAGGATCGCCGACTCCTTCTACGACCTCAAGCTGATTCCCAAGCACATTAATATCCGCGATGCGATCTTGCCAGGAGCAGCCCCAGGAACTCAGTCGCAGGCTAAACGCTGAACGGGAGACCATGTACACGCCCAAGCCCGATCCCGCCAAGATGACTCAACTTCATCTGCGCACTTTCGTGAAACGAGCATTGCCCTGGGTCGTGCCGGTCTCGTTGTTGATTGTCTGGCAGTGGGCGTCGTCTGCGGGGATTCTGCCCAGTCGCTTCTTGCCCGCGCCACGCGCCGTATTACATTCATTCTTCGAACTGAGCGCTTCCGGAGAATTGTGGTCTCACGTGCGCGTCAGTGCTTTGCGAGCGTTGTCAGGCTTCGTGGTTGGGGGTGGGCTCGGACTGCTGCTCGGATTGTTAACCGGTTCATTACGCTGGGCTGAGACCCTACTCGACACGACCATTCAGATGGTCCGCAACATTCCTCCCCTGGCTCTCATCCCGCTGGTGATCTTGTGGTTTGGGATTGAAGAATCGGCCAAGCTTTTCCTTGTTGCTCTGGGCGTTTTCTTTCCGATTTACATCAATACGTTTCACGGGATTCGCTCGGTCGATCGAGGACTCCTCGAGATGGGACGGACTTACGGGCTGTCTGGCTGGTCGCTCTATCGCGAGATTATTCTTCCCGGAGCTTTGCCGTCCATCCTCGTAGGCGTGCGCTTCTCTCTCGGATTGATGTGGGTGATTCTGATCGTCGCCGAAACCATTTCCGCGCGCTCGGGCATCGGTTACATGACGATGAACGCGCGCGAGTTCATGCAAACGGACGTCATGGTGGTCGGCATTCTGCTCTATGCCATTTTGGGGAAACTCGCCGACCTTCTGGCGAAAGGATTAGAACGCTACTGGCTGCGCTGGAATCCGGCGTATCAAACCTCACCCTAGGGGATCACTTTGCCTGTCACTTGCAGTTCGAGAGAGATCACCGCCGCCCCAGACCAGCACGGCTCGCGCGGCGTCTCGGTCAGTATTAAGAGTGTCAGCATCGCCCTAGGTGGACGGACCGTGCTCGAAAACTTTGCGGTTGAGATCGCCGCCGGTGAATTTGTAGCCATTGTTGGCCGCAGCGGATGTGGGAAGAGCACTCTCCTAAGATCCGTTGTGGGACTAGAAACACCGCAATCGGGAACGATTACCTTGGGCGCAGTTGCCGGATCTGAAGTTACCAGGGCCGAAGTTGCCAGGGCCGAAGTTGCCAGGTCGAGCGACAAGCCCGATGTTCGCGTCATGTTCCAGGACTCTCGTCTGCTGCCTTGGCGACGAATTCTTCCTAACGTTATGCTTGGGCTCGAGCCAACGCTGATCCCGCACGCGCGAAAAGTTCTGGCGCAAGTGGGTCTCGGGGAAAGAGCCAATGACTGGCCGGCAACGTTGTCGGGCGGGCAGCGGCAGAGGGTGGCGCTCGCACGAGCTCTTGTCCACGACCCCAATTTGTTACTTCTGGATGAGCCGCTCGGTTCGCTCGACGCGCTCACGCGCATCGAGATGCAGCAACTCATCGAGGACGTCTGGCGCAACCGTGGATTTACGGCAATGCTCGTGACCCATGACGTTGGCGAAGCGATAAGCCTCGCGGATCGCGTCATCTTAATTGAAGCCGGACGCGTCGCGTTGGACGAGGTTGTAAACATTCCGCGACCGAGAACACGCGGCAGCGCTCGCTTCGCGGCACTCGAAGAACGCATTCTTGGCCGGGTGCTCGAACGCCGACCTGAGTTTTGAAAGGGCGCTGGTTTGGTCGTGCGGTTGAAGATCGCCAGGAAAAAATCTCTACAATAGGCTTTCGCTTCGAGGAGGCTCTACCACTCCACGTGGCGCGCACCCACTCGGGATGAGGACAACGAATGGCGAACAAAACGGCGGCACCGAATGTTCTGACTGATCAAGAAGCAAGTGGCGACTATCCCGTTCATCCCTTGCTTGCGGAACGGCGCAGCCCTCGGGCTTTCGCTCGAAAAACAGTTGCGCCCGAAATATTAGGCAGTTTGCTCGAAGCAGCGCGCTGGGCTCCTTCCTGTGCGAACGAACAGCCGTGGAGTTTCATCGTGACGGTGAAAGACGACAAGCCTGAATTCGAGCGTCTGCTCGGTTGCCTGATTGAATTCAATCTGGACTGGGCGCGGCATGCGCCGGTGCTCATCTTGTCTGTAGCCCGAATGATTTTCCAATCGACTGGGAAACCCAACCGGCATGCGTTCCATGACGTCGGTCAGGCGATCGCCAGTCTTACAGTTCAGGCAACTGCGTCCGGATTAGCGGTGCATCAGATGGCCGGCTTCGACGTCGAAAAGGCCCGCCGCGAGTTTTCGATTCCTCAAGATCATGAACCGGTCGTCGTCGCCGCGATTGGCTATCCCGGCAGCCCGGCAGACCTGCCGGACAAGTTGCGGCAGAAAGAGCTGGCTCCGCGACAACGGAAGGCGTTGGCAGATTTTGTCTTCGAACGCAGCTTTGGACAACCGGCCGCATGGACACGGAAAGTCTAGCTTAGCTAAGTCCGCTGGGTTGTTGTATGGCGGAGAGGGAGGGATTCTCAACCCGCACATTCAGCAAACCCGCATAAACACTAGCGATTCGCTCTATCTAACTCTCAGGCCTAAAGATAAAGGCCAAGCGCCATAATGTCTATAGCACTCCCAAGGTGTCAGGGAATGTCATCATTTTGAGCCCTTATAGCAAAGTTAGCAAAGTTAGCAAAGTCTGGCTGTGCGCCAGTTTTAGTTTTGCACCGGGCGATTCCAATATGGACTTTTGCAACTGGCGCAAGCAATGGGAACGGGGGTAATCCACTTGTTACCATCCTTCACGGGCTTGGGCATCCACACAGCCTTGCACCGTTCACACGTGCATTCATTCGCTTCGATCTTGACGGTTCGGATGGCCATATTTACCTCGGTACCTACTATGGTACAGCATTGGGGGAGGGCTGAAAAGTTAGGGGAGCAGTTTAGTAATGTTGGCTGGGTTCACGTGAATGCGAATGCCCGCATCCTTTCCGCAGAAAATGCTGTGCTCGATGCACGCCACATTCTCCGGCAGCGTGATGGCATCAGCCCCACGGATTTGGGCATCGTAGCCAGACTGGGCGGGCATGGCTGCCTGCTCGAAGGTATCCAACCGAAGAAATGTAAAGTAGGACCGTGATCCCCCTTCCCAGGAGGACTTGACGTTTAGGGGATACGTCTGAGGAACCAGAACCACCTTGCGCCCCCGGTAATCGGGGTAGGTGGCTTGGATGATTTGCTTGACCAGCGAATCGCTCACCGACAATTTAAAGGCAGCCATTAGCGGGCCGCCTTTCCATTGCAAGCCGCCACGAATTTGGAGCGGTTAAAGCGGGGGTTGGTGCCCGCCAGTGCATCAGCGAACTGATTGACGATGACGCTGAATCTTACGGCGTCGTCGCAGGCTGGGTTGGTGGTGGTGAAAGACGTTAATGCTTTAATCGTTTCGGCTATGAGTATGTAATCTTTCCTTGACATGAATAGAGTCTATACCTGGGTATAGACTGTGTAAATACTACATAATATACCGTAGTAATTCCCCAAGTGTTTACCAGATGGGCGCTCCTGGGCGCTCCTGATAACCGCTTGACAACTTCACCCTACGTGAAGTATTATCAAGGAGTGAAGATTGTCACCGAGAAGCATCTGAAGGAAGTGGCGGAAACTTATAAAGACGCGGCAGAGGAAATTGGAGCATGGAAGAAAATCGTCAAGGGAGTGCGTTGGCGAAATTTTGAGGACGTGAAAGCTATCTTCTCGGATGCCGATCCGGTTGAGGGTTATGTGGTTTTTGCCTTCCGCAACAATCGGTACAGGCTGATCACGGTTATCCATTATGTAAAGACGATAGATGGAAGGGTGACCCAAGGACGGGTCTTTATCCGGTCTTTTTTGACGCACAAGGAATACGACAATCCTAAAAAGTGGGACCCATTTGGGAGGAAAAAATGAGCACAGCATTGGCCAACAACCCGGCAAAAATGATTGAGAAGGGAGCGCCCCGCATCATTCGCAACGAAGCGGAACTTGAAGCCTATACCGAAGCCCTTTTCAAACTGAGCGCTTTGGAGCATCCTTCGCCTTCGGAAATAGATGCCGCCGAACTTCTCACCTTGCTCATCGAACGCTATGAGGATGAGCATTATCCCATCGCCGATAGTGATCCAGTTTCCGTGGTGAAATACCTTATCAAAAAAGGGGGTCTGACCCAGCGAAGTTTGGTTCCGGAGTTCGGCACGGAAAGCGCTGTGAGCATGTTCCTCTCTGGGCAACGCAGCCTCACCTTGGAGCAGGTGAAAAAACTCTGCGCCCGTTTCAAACTTGATGCTAGCGTTTTTCTCCCCCTTGCTGTGGGGGCGAAGGCTTCAAAGTAGGGTTTGACAATCCCCGACCCCCGCGTTAGTTTTTTGAATATTTCTCCTTTAACGATGAACACGGCGATGCACTGAGGGCTCCTCCGGGAGCCCTTTTAAATTTGGCGGTTATAATTTCCCCCGCCCTCGGGCAGGTCTTTGAGGTTTTTCAGCTCTTTATCGGATACGGGTTCAGTGCCCCAAGCCCCGCTCTTGCTTTTCTTGCTGCGGTACAACTTCACCACTGTGTTTGCCATATTGCTCAATACCGTCCTTTGGAGCGGATTGAGAATTAGCAAAGCGAAATAGCAAAGTGTGTGGCTGTTTTACACTTTCAGTCCATTTTGGCGGGTTTTTAATTGAATGGCGGAGAGGGAGGGATTCGAACCCTGCCCCGCCCAATCGCTTCCATAACTTGCAGATTCTACATTGCCACGGATGCCAAATTTACCATTCTCGCCGCGCACCCTTGCACGCTATTGCACGCTGGCGGTCCTGCCCTAGGTCGCCGCCGGTTGTGGGCGAACGTGGCCCGCGCTGGTTCACGGCTCTTTACCGTTGTCAGCTATTACCACATATGTGGTATACTTCTACCACATGCTCGATTTTCGCTCCAAGGCGCGCCAGCGACTGCTGGCCTATTATTTTACGAACCCGACGGCCCGCCACCATCTGCGGGACTTGGCGGAGCGGCTTGGCATTGATCCGTCTAACCTGTCGAAAGAGTTGGGACGCCTGGAGCGCGAGGGTCTATTCGGATCGGAAGTGAGTGGCCGCCAGAAGTATTTTCAACTGAACCGGGAGTATCCGCTTTTTGATGAAGTACGCAAGATCGTCGCGAAAACTATTGGTGCGGCACCTGTGATTGCACAATCTCTCAAGAGAATTGAGGGAATAGACGAGGCATATCTGTACGGCTCGTTTGCAAGCAACCAGCAGGACGCTGCCAGCGATATAGACTTGCTCATGATTGGTGCCCCTCGCGAAGAAGTCTTGGCTCAGGCCATGCGAAAGCTTGAGCGGCAACTCGGGCGCGAAATCAACTACACGGTTCTCACACCGAAGGAATTCCAGTCGCGGCGTGCTCGAAAGGATGCCTTTCTGGAAGACGTCTGGCACAATAAGCGTGTTCCACTCATAGGTGCAGATGAAGAAGCTAAAACCACAAGTCGTTGACTGGGCGCAGATCGAACGCTTCCTCACGAGCGCGGAGAAGAAGCTGGATTCCGCCCGCAAAATTCTCGCTTTTGATGAGGAAGCATGTCTTCAACAAGCTTACGAAGCAATGCTGAAAGCTTCCCTCGGATTCATGTTTAGCCACGGGTTCCGCGCAAGAAGTCAGCCAGGGCACCACATCGCGATCATCGATTTTGTGCGGTCCCGGATCGACAAGAAACATGCCGGTCTGCTTGCTATCTTTGATCGTCTCCGCCGGAAGCGCAACTTGGCCCTTTATGATGACACGGGGTTTGTCTCTCTCCATGATGCGGAGCAATCGCTCCAATCCGCCGGCGACTACTTGAATGTGATCCGAGCTGATATCGCGGCCCGAAAACCTTGAGCACCTTGGCGGACATAGCCAGAGATTGGTCGGAGCAAGCACTCGCGAGCATTTGGGTTTGGGGAAAGGACCAGCAGAGCGAAGTCAACCCTTCTCCATCCAACCTTCCCTACCTTGGTTTTGACCGGATCGCCGGAGTTGGCCCCCCCGGTGTTGCAAGGGCCAGCGTAGGCGGTGCTTTGCGGACATTATTTATCGTCCGCATTCGTGATACTGCCCGCGGCGGACAAATGAGAGCGGAGGGCATGCACGATCCGTTGCCGCAGTTTCACCGTGGCGACGGGCGTGCCGGGCCGGAGCGCGCGTCGAGAGGGTATTGTTGCCGCGGAGAGCATCAAAGACTGATCCCCGGCCCCTGCTCCTGCCGTTGCCCGATCTCCCGCTACGGCGCAATTACGTGCTCCTGCTTCACCTCCGGCACATGCGCACTGCGGTGGGCAAAATCATGGCGAAGCGGCGGGCAGGAACGGCCCCCGCCGGTGAACCATTGCTCACCCCGCACCACGAAACTCTATGACCGGCACAACGATGGAACCTCGCTCGACGAATACGAGCAGATAGGAATTTGAGACGGAGATTTGAAACGTCGGAAGGCCCGGTTTTATTGGCGTTCGCGCATGTGTCGAATCTTACCCTTTGTGGAACGGCATTGTAGAATGGAAGATGTAAAGTAACGGTGCAGGGTCCGGGTATGAAGCGAACAACGCCACTCCAATCGATTGTCGATCCCTTTGTGAAGGGTATCGGCGGGGAATTGATTTCCGAACTCGTTGGCAATGACAGCCCACCTTCGAGCGCGGACTATCTGTTTCGACGCCACAACGTTATCGCAGAGCTCAAGACACTCCAGACCGAGAGCTTCGGTGACCCCTTCCGCAGAAAACTGGGAGACCGCATGGGGGACTGGCATCGGGACGGTCGTTTGCGGGTTTTTGGCACAACCCGAGTCGAGAGCAAACGCCTCGCGCCGGAGTGCCAGGAGGACATATTTAACGTGATGGCAAGCCCGCTGCAAAGACATGTCGTCGGGGATGCTAATAGTCAGATCAAGAGCACTAAAGAAATTCTCAACATGCCGGGTGCCAAGGGCCTCTTGTGGGTGGCCAGTGACGGCAATGAGGATCTCCAGCCGAACGACGTCTGGTTTTTGTTGACACGCATTCTCCAGAAGAAGCACAAAAGCGGAGAGCCTTTATTTTCGAACATTCAGGCCCTGGCGTACTTTAGCCCCCGAATGCAGGTGCAAATGTCGCAGTCCAAACAACCGGCAATATTTTGGTTCAGTGGCTGCCGCCAACCCGACGATCAGCAAATGGCCGCGTGCCTAAATGAGCTGTATACCGCGTGGCCTCGATACGTAGCTCGGGCGCAAGGAATAGCGGTTCGACATGTGGATGGAACGCCTGAGAATCTCCGTTTCCTAGGCGTCCCACCACGGATGCCAAGAATTCAGGTCGATAACATTGAACGGACCTTCACCGAACCGCAGAAAGCCGGTGCGGACCCGATAGGCTTTAAGAGGTCGCCACTGGCAACGGAGGACGAAGGTCAGCAAGGAAGGTCCGCGTGACCAGTCAACAAGACGACAGGATTAAAGAGTTTGAAAACGAGGTAAGGAAGCGGGGCGGAAACGCGGTGATGGATTGGAAGGAAAGCAATAGCCCCGAAAGCCGTGGCATTCTTTTCGCGGATGTAGATGGAGTTACGCTGATGGTCTACCTTGACGGTTTAATAAGCATACCCGCCGTCCGCACCTATCATCCGCCCAGATATCCGACTCCCATAATCGCAGCGGTCTTGGCGACGGAGCTATGGACAAGGCAAAAGGCACGGGACGACGCCCAGCCAGAGACGGCTAAGACTCGCGTGACAGGGCACCTCGGTCCAATAGTTGACCCCAACCTGAAGTGTCGAATCGAGGATTGCCGTTGCCAGAAGGAGAGTCAAGAGGACCGGCAGAAGCGAGCGCGGGGCGGATACAATTGGAATCCGGATCGATGCTCGTGAAGCAGCCGCTCACCTTTTCGAACCGGGCAAACCGCCCGGAACTTCTAGTGCCCAGGTCCCTTTAAAGCCTTCGCGCTTTGTAATCATCAGACCGGAGTAGGTGGACCGGACTTGGCCCGGCAGTTTGGTCGCAATCTTATCGCCCTTGCCCTTGCAGCGGCGTTTTCTTCTTCTTCATGTGATCTTTCGGGACGGAAAACCCAACATCAGGAAAACAGTGGGGAGGAATGGGCCGGGAGGAGGTTAGATCCATAAACCGAAGTCATCCAAACGCGCCGTCTGGGATTTCTTGGCTACGCGCCTTTTGAATCGGGAAAGGGCCACGCCATCATCGAGAGCCCGAACACAGCCATCTCAACATCGACAGTCCGCGGAAAAGAAGGACCTGCTCGCCTATCTCTGTACATTTGGTTATACGCACATGCTCCGTTCTCATCGATAAGTTCGTACGTCTTTTTTAGGTCTTTTGCGTGATGTTTCTTCGATAGGGTCAACGCTTGGTCTACGTTGCCGTCGCTCTCTACCAGAAGCCCCAGCATAGCCGCTGTTCTCCAATCGACAACACCCCAAGTCTCGGGCTTTAAGAACCGAAGTGCAGCGGTTGCCACCTTGGCCCGCCGCTGGCCGGACTCCTCGTCCCGTGACGAACCAAAGCCTTTAAGTTGCATGATCGAAAGTATGGCGTCAAGGTCGTTGCGGGCATCAACTGCACCACGAAACGCACTCCATACCGCCTGCGGTGAATTCTGCTCAGCATTTCCCATCCGCTCTTTGAGGCACATCGCCTTCCACTTTTCGATGTCCATCAACAGTGCGTGGGCAGCGTCGAGAACCGACGCGTTTGGCTGATCGCCATGCTGCGAGATCATTTTCAACACTTCGACGGCGGAACTCTCCACTCTGACAGTGAAGTGCCAGTCGGAATCCGAGCATTGCTTGTAATAGTTCAGACCATCCAACAGATTCATGCGTGGCCGCCCTTCGTGGGTAGAGTATGACCGTTGCTTGATGGCGTTGCGACTGCTACTGTTTGACCAACAAGCCTTCGTAAGCAAGCGTGTTGTAGTCGAAAACTGCGATTGAGTTCGGGGTGCCGGTATATGTTCCTTTGCTATCAAAGTATCCGAACAACGAGAAAGCAGTCCCATCAACTGTACCGGACACGAACATCACGTTGGCGACCGCTGAACCTGAGAAGGTGAAGTTTCCACTGTATGCCCCGGTCAACGTGGTTTGAACCGTCAAAGAATTTCCGGTGCCTTCGGTGAGCGTGGCCGTCGCCTGGGTTGAACCCAAATTAAAGTTTAGCGTCCCCGAGAACGTCCCGCCGAGGGCCGGCACTACGGTTCCCGTAAACTTTCCTGAGTCCGTGCAACCGGGGCTGTTTCCCGAGTAGCTTCCTGAGACCGTTGTTCCACTCACGGTTCCCTGGCCGGTAAATACGTTTCCACCTTCGTTGAAAGTGAGGGAAATATTGCTACCGCTCACCGTGCCTGTGACGCTGTTCTGCCCCGGCGATGAACTTGAACAACCGCCATTCACATACCAGAGGCCGTTCACGTAGGTGGCAGTTTGCACTTGGCTGGGACCGCTCGCGCTGGTACCAGCCCCGTTGGCAGAAAGATTTGCATCTATGAGAGTTTTCGACCCGGCATGTACGCTCGATACGGCCACAAACTCGTACGAACCCGAAAGCCCCTGTGACCCAGAACCGCCGCTACCGCTCCCTCCCCCGCACCCAACGGCGAATAGAAAAGCTAGGGAAATGGAGAGCGAAGTGGCTTTCCTCATTATTTGACACCTCCCCTGCTTCAAGTTGTCCTTCTGGACCGCCCGTATATTTTTCATTAGTTCTTAACCGTCAGCGTATCGGAGTTCTTTAGCCGTTCGGCTTGCTCGCTAATTCACCGTCTGTGTCAGCGAAGCGGAACTGCCGATAAAGCTGGTGCTGCCGTTGTACGTCGTCGTGATGCTGTGCGTCCCCGAAGCCAGCTTCGAGGTTGTGACCTTCGCCACGCCCCCGCTCAGGGACACAGTTTTCAAGGCTGTCGTGCCGTCTTTGAAAACGACTGAGCCGGTCGGCGTCCCGCTGAACTGCGGTGTCACGTTCACCGTAAAGGTCACGGACTGCCCAATGTTTGACGGATTCAGAGACGAAAACAAAGTGGTCGTGGTCGTGGCCTTGCTGACCACTTGGCTCACTGCCTTCGACGTGCTGCCGCCGAAGTTTGAGTCGCCGCCGTACATTGCCGTGACCGCTGTTGTACCCACCTTGAGTGTCGAGGTCGTGAAATTAGCCGATCCGCCACTCAACGTTCCCGTTCCCAGGACCGTTGTGCCTTTCTTGAACGTGACGGTTTCTCCGTCCCGCGGAGCACCAATGCTGGAAGTGACCGTTGCGGTAAAGGTCACTGCCTGTCCATAGGTGGACGCGTTCGGTGAGGACGAGAGCGCAGTAGTGGTCGCCGCCAGTACAAACTGATTCAATGGGGCTGAGGTGCTGCCAGTGAAGTTTGGGTCGCCTCCATAAACCGCAGTAATACTGTTCGAACCTAATGGCAGCTTGGACGTAGTAAAGCTGACCATACCACCGCTGAGCGTCTTCGTTGCCAGCACCGTCGCGCCTTCCCGGAAAGTAACCTTGCCCGTGGGCGCGCCACCCGACGGTGACGAAACCGTGGCTGTGAAGGTCACCGGCTTACCCGATATCGAAGGGTCTACGGAAGAAATCAGTGTCGTCGTAGTGGTTGCTATCGCCCCTTGTATCTTGGCAACAAAGGCGTCGTAGCCACCACCGTTGGCTGGCTGCAAGGGGTTCATAGTGGGGAAGTTGCTCGATTGGGTCGAGCCCGTGACGTATGCGTTGCCCGCGCTGTCCACCGCGATCCCCCAGCCATAGTCCTCCCCGCTCCCGCCCAGATAAGTCGAATAAACCAGGGCCGAGCCCGAGGGGTTGAGTTCGGTCACGAACGCGTCGCCGCCGCCGCCGTAGGTTGGCTGCAAGGGATTCATCGTCGGAAAGTTGGTTGAGGCGGTCGAGCCCGTGATGTAAGCGTTGTCCGCGCTGTCTAAGGCGATGTGGAAGCCCTGGTCACCACCGCTGCCACCTAGATAAGTGGAGTAAACCAAAGCCGAGCCCGACGGGTTGACCTTGGTAACGAAGGCATTCGCTCCGCCCACCGAGCCACAGATGGCACCCGCATAGGTCGTCTGGAACGCACCTGGCGTCACGGGAAAGTTGGTTGAGCATGTCCAGCCGGTGACGTAGGCGTTGCCCGCGCTGTCCACGGCGATCCCGTAGCCAAAGTTGCTCCCGCTGCCGCCGAGATAACTGGAGTAAACCAATGCCGAGCCTAAGGGGTTGAGCTTGCTCACAAAGGCATTCTGTTCACTAGTAATGGCTCCCTGGAATGGGTTCACGCTGGGAAAGTCGATCGATTGGGTCGAACCCGTGACGTAAGCGTTGCCCGCGCTGTCCACGGCGATGCCATTGCCATGGTCACTCAAGCTGCCACCGAGATAGGTGGAGTAAGTCAAAGCTGATCCGGCCGCGTTGATCTCGGTCACAAAGACATCGCCGCACTGCGAACCAGCACCCCCAGCATTGTATCCCTGCAGGGGATGCACCGTCGGAAAGTTGATTGAGCAGGTCTCGCCCGTGATGTAAGCGTTGCCCGCGCTGTCCACGGCGATCCCAAAGCCAATGTCTAGAGCGCTGCCGCCGAGATAGGTGGAGTAAACCAAAGCTGATCCCGCGGAGTTTATCTCGGACACAAAGGCGTCTGCATTGCCAGCATTGGCTGGCTGCAAGGGATTCATGGTCGGAAAGTCTCCGGATTCGGTTACGCCCGTGACGTAAGCGTTGCCCGCACTGTCCACGGCGATCCCGTAGCCAAGGTCACCCCCGCTGCCGCCGAGATAGGTGGAGTAAACTAATGCCGAGCCTGAGGGGTTGAGTTTGCTCACAAAGGCATTCTGGCCACCAGCAATTGCTGGCTGCAATGGGTTCATGGTGGGAAAGTCGCTCGATTGGGTCGAACCCGTGACGTAAGCGTTGCCCGCGCTGTCCACGGCGATCCCGTAGTCATAATCCGTTCCACTGCCGCCCAGATACGTGGAATAGATCAGCGGATCAATGTACAACGGCTTGCTTGCGTCATACTTCGCGACCTCAAATCCTACCCGGTTCTTATCCCTGATGGCATAACGCCCAGCGATCTCCTGCCGCGTTCCATCTTTCTCCTGATACACCACCGGTTTGTGCCAGCGAACTTCATCCTCGCTCATCTTGAACGCTAAGTCGCCGTGCTTATCCCGGCGAATGCGCTTCGCCCCGAGAACGTCGAACGTGATGCGATGCGGGTCGGCTCCCGGCGCAACGACAAAGTCATACTCCAGTTGCCGCTGATTGCCGTAGTAAACCAGGTCAATTCCGGAATAAATTCCCTTGTACTTCACCTTTGCATAAGTCGGAACGTTCGTCCGCCACTTCGTAGGATCATTTCCGATGAAGTAGTTGCTGGTGCCCGCCAGTTCATCCAAGCCAGTCACCTTAGCCGCAGGATTGGCATTGTGCAGCCTCATCCGCAACACGCCACCGGCTTTGGGCGCAGCCGGATCGGAATGCAAGTTGTGAGCGACACCCGCGACCTTCGCCTTATCCGTGCTCGCCTTCTTCCCGCTCAACGCCAGCACCGCTTCATCCCCCGTGAGGAATAGCGTGTATTCGCTCGTGCGCGACAGAAACTTCACCCGTACATCGGTCTGCCCGTAATTGGCCTCGAAGCTGAGCGGCAATTTGCCGTAGCTGTCGAGAATCCTGGCTTGAGCTTTCGGGTCAGCTTGGGACGCGCTGCTCAGAGACGCAACTCTCGCCGTCTGATTGATGGCCGGAACAGGATTCTGTTGGGATAACAAAAAGGTGGTGGTCAAAAACTGAATTACGCAGCCAAGGTAGGCACACTTCATCGGGTGTACTCCGTCGCATCTGACTATCGCTAGCTAAAGATTGACTCGAACTACCGATTACGGGGAAGGGATTTTGGCAGCAGTCGAGTACAGAGATTGTCCCCCGTCCGCACTCTGGTAGTCAATGACTAGCCGACGGAAGCTTAAAGGCGTCGTTAGTTTGAAAAAATGCTTCGGGGTTCTAGCAAAACGTGACGCGAGTCCGGTCGCCGCGCCTAACCTACCGCTTTTCAATGTGAATCGTCGTTTCGATGAATCTGGTTATGCCCTCTGGGGTTGTCTCAATCTCTTTTCTGTTCATCGAAAGCTTGGTCACGCCATTCGCCTTCGACTTCTTCGATAAGTATTCGGCAATCTGACCAACCGCAGCCACCGCTGGGGGGATGGCCAGCACCAGTGTGATAACGATGACAACGCCGACGCCCTTGACCAAGGGCCACTCTTTCAATGTCAGTGTTGCGCCACCCGGAATCTCTTTTTTCATCCCCTCTTCCGTGGACTCAAAAAGGTCGTTCAGCAGGCCCCGGAGGTTCTCTTTTGTACCCTCCACTTGGACTTCAATCTCATTGCTTCCGCTTTGTGTTCCGCAAGTTTCCATTAGTCAATTCCGATCTACAGCAACGCTTATCGTGAAACAGAGAGATCAGAGTATCGCTGCTTCGTACAAACTGGTCATCGGAGAATCCGGCAACAGCCTGTCCTCCGAAGCTGGCATCACTCTGTGGCATACCGCGCACTCGACTCGGTTGACATAGGCACCGCCAACCCCTACCTGCTTCGCTTCGAAAATTCGGCCGAGACAGTCTTCCCCCTGCGGGCTAACGTGTCTGCCTGCGTCGCCGGGAAACTGATGCGTTCCAAATCTCATCACCGCTCTCCTCCTGCTGGAATGATTTCATTATATCCGGCGGTGGGCCTGCCGTTCAGAAAGACGGTCGGACTGACCGTGCCCGCGCGGCGGTGGAGGCGTATCTCACGCGCCGGACTCGCCTTGTCGCCAGGGTTGCGCTCATCGCGGCCAACACGACCGCTGGTGCCTGCGAACTGAGGACCCTCCGGCTACAACAGTTAACACAACACGCCAGAATGGGTGTTGCTGCAGCAGGAGAGCCGCTGCAGAGTACCACTGAAAGTGGGCGGCTGCCCTGAAGTGCGGCCCTGGCCAGCGTTGTGGTTTGTTCGGGAACTTCTTGGCATGCCTTTACTGCCTGTCCCGGAATGGCGGGAGGATTCTGACGCGGGTCGAGCAAACTCTGTCAAGGTGCGTGCCCGCGTAGCGGCGACCTTCAGGTCGACCTTGACAGGGTTTGCGCCCGCGTTACGCTGCAATTATCCGGGGCAGGCAGGGTTTTAAAAGCTGATTCCGAGACTATGCCGTGGCCCCGCTGTTGATCTTGGGAGAGTTCCTGCTGCGGCGCAATCGTCTGGTTAGGTTCGATCTCGGTCACATGCGCGCTCTGCTGCGATACATCGT
>Ga0181537_10002677_pt1 | contig 15548 bp, 15 predicted proteins | sample PEATcosm2014_Bin_39_FD_119765 | JGI IMG/M metagenome (GOLD analysis project Ga0181537, IMG submission 119765) | Peatland microbial communities from MTU Mesocosm Facility, Houghton, MI, USA - PEATcosm2014_Bin23_10_metaG | ecosystem: Environmental > Terrestrial > Soil > Wetlands > Peat | place... | reverse complement strand
GACCGATCGTATGAAATCGTGGAGGCGGCCGGCGCACGGAAGATCTGGCGCAATGCCATCAATGAAAACACCTTCGGTGTCCATTTGTTGGGAACCGCGCGAATGGGAAATGATGCATCGACCTCGGTGGTCGACAAGTACCACCGCGCACACGATGTGCGGAATTTATTCCTGTGCGACGGCTCGAGTTTCGTCACCTCCGGCCGCGGTCAGCCGACCATGACCATTCAGGCGCTGGCGTTTCGCGCCGGCGACTACATCGGGCGATTTGCGAAGCGCAACGAGATCTGATTGCCCGCACTACGCAGGAATCATCCGCATGACCACAGGTGATTCCCAACATCTGCACCGCGGCATCGGAACGCGGCAACTCAGCATGATCGCCATCGGCGGCGCCATCGGTACGGGGCTGTTTTTTGCCAGCGGCGGAGCCATTGCCCAGGCGGGTCCCGGCGGCGCGATGCTGGCCTACGGCACGATGGGTGTCGCGGTGTATTGCATGATGCAATCGTTGGGCGAGATGGCGACGCAGCTGCCCATCCCGGGATCCTTCGAAGCCTATGCAGAGCGCTTCATCGACCCTTCGGTGGCGTTTGCCGTCGGCTGGAATTACTGGTTCAGCTGGGCGATCACGCTCGCGGCCGAGTTGGTTGCCGGTGCGCTCATCGTGCAATTTTGGTTCCCGCACTCGAACTCCACGTTGTGGGCCATGGGTTTTTTTTCGGTGCTGCTGGCGCTCAACCTGCTGTCCGTCAAAGCCTACGCCGAGGCGGAGTATTGGTTTGCCGGAATCAAGGTGGTCACCGTGGTCATCTTCGTGGCGGTGGGTTTTTTGATGATTGCCGGCATGCTCGGCAATCACCATTCGGGATTTCACAATTGGACCTTGAGCGACCCGAACACCGGAACACACGCGCCCTTCGTCGGCGGTGTGACTTCCGTGCTGACCGTGTTCCTGGTTGCCGGATTCTCCTTCCAGGGCACCGAGGGCGTCGGACTCGCCGCTGCCGAGACCGCGGACCCGAGCAAGAACGTCCCGAAAGCGATTCGCACCGTGTTCTGGCGCATCTTGCTGTTCTACATCGGTTCCATTTTCGTGGTCGGCACCCTCATCAGCTACAACAACCCGAATTTACTGAATGCGGATGAGAGTCACATTGCCTTCTCGCCCTTCACGATGGTGTTTCAAGAGCTGCCGAGATTCGGGTACTACGCCGCCAATCTGATGAACGCGGTCATTCTCTCCTCGGTGCTCTCGTGCGGCAATTCGTCGATGTACGTCGCCTCGAGAATGCTCCACGCCATGTCTCACAGCGGCAAGGCACCGAAGGTGTTCGGCACGCTCAACGGGCGCGGCGTGCCCGTCACGGCTCTGCTGGCCACGGGGCTCCTCAGTACGCTCGCGTTCTTTTCCACGGCCGTCGGCGAGCACAAGATCTACCAAATCTTCTACAACGCTTCCAGCCTGAGTGGCTTCATCATCTGGCTCGGCATCGCGGTGTGCCATCTGCGATTCCGCCAGGCGTGGACGGCGCAAGGCCATAGTCCGGATGAACTCAAGTTCAAGTCGAAGTTCTACCCCTATGGTCCCTGGCTCGCGATCGTTCTCTTCGTGGTGGTGCTGTTCGGCGCCAACATCAGCGTGTTTCAGACGCCGGTATTTTCCTGGTTCGATTTCATCACCGGCTATCTGATGATTCCCGTGGTCGTGATGCTGTACTTGGGGCACAAATACTGGAACCGGACTCACGTGATCCCGCTGCAGGAGTGCAATTTTCGATTGGATTGACGGAAGCGCCGTAGAATCCGGCGGTATTCGCGTCCGCGGTATTTGCGGATCATTCAAAAAAGGGGACTACATGAACAGCGGCATCAATTCATTGGATCAGGTGAAGGGCACCTTGATCGATCTGGCGCTTCGGTTTGGACCGAAATTGATCACGGCCATACTCATCTTGACGGCGGGTTTCTTCGTCGCGGGATGGGTGGGCCGGGCCATGCTCAAGGCATTGCATCGCTTCGATCTCGAGCCGCCCATGCGCATGCTGTTCACGCGCGTGGCGCGGGTGCTCGTCGTGCTGCTGTTCGCGATCCTCGCGCTGCAAAATCTCGGCGTGGAGCTCCTGCCGCTGATTGCCGGACTCGGCGTCGCGGGCGCCGGCATCGCACTCGCCATGCAAGGCGTGTTGAGCAACGTCGTGGCCGGCCTCAGCATCATCTTCACGAAACCCTATCGGGTGGGTGAGTACGTCGCGGCGGTGGGCGTCGAGGGGCAGGTCCATACGATTTCGCTGTTCTCGACCACGCTGCTGCACCCCGACCATTCGCGCGTGGTCGTGCCGAACCGCAAGGTGGTGGGCGAGATCCTGCAGAATTTCGGGAAAATACGTCAGGCGAAGATCACCGTGGGAGTTGACTACGACACCGATCTGCGCGCCGCGTTGGAGGTGATTCGCGACGTGGTGCAGGGCAACCCGCGCGTCCTCAAGGAGCCGGCGCCGCTCATTCAGGCCGTGGAACTGGCTGACTCCGCCATTGAAATCTCTATGAAACCCTGGGTGGCGGTCACCGACTACGGCGCCATCGCGGGCGAGCTCAACGTGGCCGTGGTCGAGGAGCTGCGCCGCCGCGGCATCGGCATTCCGTATCCGCGGCGCGAAATACGCATGTTGAACGCGGCGTAGCCGGAGGCTGAAGCGGTCACTGCGCCAAGCCGCTTTGCAGAGTATCGAGAATCTTTTTGTATTCCTCGTCAGCCGCGCTTTGCTGAACGCCGCCGACCATTCCGGAGTCGGTGGAGCGCGGTCCGCCGCCGGTGACCTCGAGCCGTTGCCAGCCGGCGGTGAGAATGACCCGAACCTGAGTCTGTTTTCCGGCCGGCGTAAACAGAATGGACCCCTCCTGGCTGATATTGGCCGATGCCTGGGTGGAATCGGTCCACTGCTGGTAGAAGGACACGAATCCCGCCCGCGAGTCCACCGAACGCACGATGTAGTTGTTGTCCATCAGTATCTCGATCACCCGCGGGAATATTGAGTCGATGGGCGCAGAGATCACGCGGGTCTGCAGGGCCCGGATCTGGGTGACCTCCTGCGGTGTCGGCGCGGGCGCGGAATGAACCTGGACCGGCGGAAGCTGGCACCCCTGCAACATACACACGAGCAATAGGCACACGGCCGTTCTCACCACGAATCCCCCTGTTGCAGCACGACCCAAATCGCCGGCGGCATCAGTCGTACCAGGCCGGCGACTTACGCACGGTACGAGAAAATTCCATGCTGTGACCGATCCACAGCTGCGCGCCGGTCCGCCGCAACAGCTCGTCGATCTTCCGGCGCGACTCAACCGTGCCGGTGGTCTTCTCCTCGTCCGGCATGCGCTTCAAGTCACGCTCTTCCGCGTAGTGATACAAGTCCCCGGACAGCACGATGGGTCCGGTATTCTTGAGCTGGACGAACAGTGAACAGTGCCCCTCCGTGTGTCCCGGCGTCGCGATCACGACGACAGTGCCGTCCCCGAACACGTCATGGTCGCCGCTGAGAAGCATCGTCTTGCTGTGCTCGAGCACCGAGTACTGGCTGAACCAGGAATAGGCGCGCGCCGCCTTGCTGAACATCTGGTCGCGATCGCCTGGGTAGACGAGCCAGGTCGAGCCGGCGAAGTCAGCGGCATTGCCGATATGGTCCCAATGGTAGTGCGACAGCAGGAGGTAGCTGATATCGGCGGGCTTGACGCCGATGTCGGCCAGCTGGCCGCTCAGCGTGTTGAACTTGATCTGGCCGTAGCCCTCGAGCACGTTCTCGTACAGCGGTCTGCCGGCGAGCCGGTCATTGAGGCCCGTGTCATAGAGCAGCATGCCCTTGGGATGAACGACCAGGTAGCAGGTGACACCCATGTTCGTGTCCTTGACCTCCTCGCGCTTCAGGTTGTAGTCCTCGGGTTTGTTATAGATCAAGGTTCCGCAGTCGAACACATACAGTCGCGGACTCGTGACCTTGGGCGGGGGCGCGAGTCCGGCGACGCTCGGAGACGGCGCGAGCGACGCAGCGCCGAGCGTGGCAGCCGCGAGCAGTCGGGCGAGCAAGCTGAAGGCTCCTCGATCGGCAAGGCGACGAACGCGGGTCATGGACGAAGGTCAGCTGGAGGCCGCCGCAAGCCGGTCCGACGTTGCGCCCCCGGCATCGGCAGCCACCGGAACACCGCGACGGTGCGCTTCGTCGGCGCGCAGGGCCTCGGTAGTCGCATGGCGGCCGTCGTGGCGCCATCCCGGCGGACCGAAGAAGTAGCCCAACCGATGCTTCCAGGTGAGATCCGAACGCAGCAAATCGCGCGCCATCGCCACATACTCGTGCAACGCGATGCGCACCGGATTGAAAGTGCCGAGATTCTTCACGAGTCCGTAGCGTACGGGCTCATCGGCCTGCTCAGGCACGAAAGATCCGAACAGCCGGTCCCAGATCATGAACACCCCCGCATAATTCGAGTCGAGATAGCGCGGATTGCTGCCGTGATGCACGCGATGATGCGAGGGAGTGTTCAACAGCCATTCGAACCAGCGCGGCATTTTGTCGATGGTCTCGGTGTGAATCCAGAACTGATAGAGCAAATTGACCGAGAACGCCAGCGCAATCGCCGCGGGATGAAACCCGATCCACGCGAGCGGCACGTTGAGCAAGACGAGTCCGCTGAACTCCGACGTCCAACTCTGCCGCAGGTTCGTCGACAGATTGAAATGCTGGCTCGAGTGATGCACCCCGTGCGAGGCCCAGAACCAACGCGAGCGGTGACCGATGCGATGCCACCAGTAATACCGGCAGTCATCGAGCGCGAACACCAGCAGGAACGACCACCACGTGAATGGGATATCGAACAAGCGGTGTGTGTAAGCGAGCGTGACGCCGCCGAAGAACAGCCAGCTGAGGATGCCCCAGAAAAACACACTGCCCACGCTCACGCCGACATTTGCCAACGTGTCGTGCGTATCGTACTCAGCCCGGAGCCGCGCACCGGACGCGAGCAGGAGTTCGAGCGGTATGAGCAACAACAGCAGCACTTGCGCGATGGCGGCCGCCCGAAAATAAATCGGATCAGGCATGCCGGGACCGTAGCGCTTGCAGGCGTTGCAGCCACCGGGTGCGTGCATCGGCATCGTCGATCCGGATCTGCGCGTGCGGCCATCCGAAATCAGCGAACTTCAGTTTGATGATGGCCGTCTCCTTGATTTCGACCGACGCGACCTCGCCTGGCTCGAGAGCGCGCGCGTTCCAGCGGCGCCCGTGCCGCTGCAACAGCCCCACGCGGCCGCCCGGATCCAAGTCAATCAACGCGCTACGGCCGTCGTCTGCGACGGTCGCGTCGCCCGGGACCGCGGGGAACCGCTGCGAAAAGAGTTCGACTGCCTCCGCAGCGCCGGCGAGCCGCACCGTGTCGCCGACCCGCTTTAAACGCAATATCGCGAGCAGCGCCACGCCCAAGACCACATTGATGGCAATCGAGATCGCCAGCTCACTCATGGGGCCGGTTTAGCATAGTGGCTGCGCCCGGGCAATTGACGCGAAATTCGACGCGTCGCGACGCCCGCATTTCAGGCGCTGATCGTCGACGTTTCCGGCACCGCCTGGCTCGGCCGTGTAGGGCTGAAATTCTTTTCATATCAAACGATTACGACAATCCAGCGGCCGATTGCCCCCCCAAATCCGGTTGCAGGTAACGGCGGCGCGCCTCACGGGAGAACAATCGCTCGCGCGAGTAGAAGCGCAGCGCGTAGTCCGGCTGAATGATCGGACTCTGCAGCAGCGCCCGACAGGCGTCGAGCACCGATTCGCCGGAATGGCCGCGAAGGAAGGCCTCGATCGCATCGATGTAGAACAGTGTGATGGTTTCGTGATACCCGGAGTCTTCCGTATTGGCCCCGCCCATGGCCACGTTGTAGCGGCGAATGAATTGCGGAAATTCGCTGCGCCAATCGATGCCGGGAAAGCTCTTGAGAAAGTAGGCCGCAGCCAGGCAATGCTCGCGATGATGAAAACGGGTCACCGGAAAGGTGCAAGCCCGAACTCCCTCGGCGATCTCGATGATTTCGGCCAGCGTTACGGTCATCCGCAAAGGTACCTGAAAGTATGTGATCTGCGCCAGGCGGTACGCGATGAGATGTGGGAAAAGTCGGACGCGCGATGAGGCCCGGTCTCGCTACCCTGCGCACAACGAACTTGGGTATATAGTTGCTTGATGAATAAACAACGCACTGTCTCTGCCGGGCTGCTCGTTTTTCTCTTTGTGTCAGGGTGCACTTCCATGAAAGAACCATTGCGGCCGGTGCCGCACGTCGATCTGCCGCGCTACATGGGAGATTGGTATGTCATCGCCAACATTCCCTACTTTGCGGAAAAGAACTGCGTCGATTCCATCGAGAGCTATGCGTTGCGCAGCGACGGGGATATCGACAATTGGTTCACCTGCCGCGACAAGTCCTTCGACGCGCCGATGAAGCGCAAGGCGAGTGCGCGAGCGGTGGTCGATGATAAAACCAACAATGCCGAGTGGCATGTCAAATTCTTCAAGGTCATATCGGTCAAGTACGTGATCCTGGAACTCGATCCCGACTATCAATGGGTGGCGGTGGGCCATCCGTCGAGAAACTATGGCTGGGTCATGTCGCGCTCGAAGACGATGGACGAGGGAACATACCAGCGCGTGCTCGAGAGCCTGGCCGCTCAAGGATACGAGGTGTCGCGGTTCAAGAAGGTGCCGCAGCAGCCGGCACCGTCGACGGCCGCAGTGCATTGATCGCTCATGCTGACGCTTTTGTTCATCAATGCCGCCATCGCGGTAACGCTGTTTGCGGTCATGTGGTGGATTTGCGTGCGCGTGAAGAACTACGGATTCCTGGACGTCACGTGGACATTTTGCATCGGCCTGCTCGCGCTCATCGACGGCATCTCGGGTCCGGGAAATGCCGCTCGACGCACTGTGTTTACCACGCTCGGCGTGCTTTGGAGCCTGCGGCTGGGCGTGTTTGTCCTGGTTCGGGTGCTGCGCCATCATCCGACCGAGGACAAACGTTACCGCAGCCTTCGCGAAACTTGGAAAAGTCCGGGCGAGTTTCTCGCCTTCTTTGAACTGCAGGCTCTGATAGCCGTGGTGTTCTCCGCGCCATTCCTCTGTGCATCGTTTGCCGCCGATTCGCACATCGCCCGGCTCGAATGGCTGGGTCTGGCGATTACAGCGATCGGAATCGTCGGCGAAGCCGTGGCGGACCAGCAATCGGAAGCATTTAAACGGCGGCCGCGTTCGGCAAATACGGTACTGGATGCCGGTTTGTGGCGCTACTCGCGCCATCCCAACTATTTCTTCGAGATGCTGGTCTGGATCGGCTTTGCGCTCGCGGCGGTTCCTCTGCCGCTGGGAGGGATCGCGATCGCCGCCCCTGTGCTGATCGTCTACTTTCTGCTGCGCGTGACCGGAATTCCGTTGACGGAAAAGCATTCCCTCGAGACGCACGGCCCGGCGTACCTTGACTACCAACGGAGAACGAGCGCCTTCATTCCCTGGGCGCGAAAGTCCGAGGCCAGGCCTTAGCCGACAATGTCCCCGCGGCCGACAGTGTCCCCGCGGCCGACAATGTCCCCGCGGCCGACAACGTCCTTGGGGCAGCCGATGTCTTTGACCCTCAATCGCTCATCTGGGAAGATCGCGAGTCGCTGGATCAGGACGGCGACGAGGCGGGGCGTGAATCGCTCCTTTCAAGAGGTTCTCAAAGTGATCCGACGGCTCGGTCTCCCTGCATATATCGCATCGCTCGCGGGCTGCGCTGCGTCGCCGGCGCCGAGCGTCCCTGAGGGACCCGAACCCTTACGGGTACCTGCGGGCGAGGTTCTGTCGCTGCGGGCGCACGGCACCGGGGTACAGATTTACACTTGTCAGCCGGGCAAGGACGACCCGGCACAATTCGGGTGGGTGCTCAAAGCGCCGGAAGCGGATCTGGTCGACGGCGCGGGTATGAAAATTGCCAGGCACTACGCGGGTCCCACCTGGGAGGCCAAGGATGGCAGCAAGGTCATGGGAGAACCCGTCGCGCGCGACAATGGCCCCGATCCCACGGCGATTCCGTGGCTGCTATTGAGCGCGAAATCCACGAGCGGAACCGGGCTGTTGAGCAACACGCAATTCATCCAGCGTTTGCGTACCGCCGGCGGGAAGGCCCCGGCGGACGGATGCGATCAAGCTCACGCGGGTGCCGAGTCGCGGGTAGCCTACAGCGCCGACTATTTATTCTATTCCGCCAAACCCTGAGTGGACGGCGGCCTCATCGATTTGCAACAAACTTGAGGCATGATCGAGTCGGGTTATGCAACCAAGAAACGTCCTCCAATGACCACACCCCTACCGATCGATCACGAAGAGATCATGCGCCGTATCAGCCGGGATCTTCAGGACGGTTACGATGAAGAACTGGAGATGGAGATCGAAGACCGCGATCGCGTTCCGGGCGCCGCGTCGGGCGCGGAATCCGATCCCGACAAGGGCTATCGGCGGGATTATTTCACTCACCTGTTTCGGCTTCAGGCCGAACTCGTCAAGCTGCAGGATTGGGTGGTCGCCAAGCAGCAGAAAGTGCTGATTCTATTCGAGGGGCGCGATGCCGCCGGAAAGGGCGGAGCCATCAAGCGCATCACTCAAAAGCTCAATCCCCGGGTGTGTCGGGTCGTGGCGCTGCCGGCGCCCAATGACCGCGAGCGGACGCAGTGGTACTTCCAGCGCTATGTGTCGCACCTCCCGGCGGCCGGTGAAATCGTCCTGTTCGACCGCAGTTGGTACAACCGCGCGGGCGTCGAGCAAGTCATGGGCTTTTGCACGCCCGAGGAGTACGAGGAGTTCTTCCGTTCGGTGCCGGATTTCGAGCGCATGCTCGTGCGCGCAGGGATCAAATTGCTGAAATATTGGTTCTCGATAACCGACGAGGAGCAATACCTGAGGTTTCTCGGCCGCATCCACGATCCTCTGAAGCAATGGAAGCTGAGCCCGATGGATCTCGAATCACGCCGACGCTGGGAACAATACACCAAGGCGAAGGAAGTGATGCTCGAGCGATCGCACATCCCGGAGGCGCGGTGGTGGGTGGTGCAGGCCGTCGACAAGAAACGCGCGCGCCTGAATTGCATCGATCACCTCTTGAAGCAGTTTCCCTACGAAGAGACGACGAAGCCTCCCATCGTATTGCCGCAACGCGAACATCACGAGCATTACTCCCGACAGGCCGTGCCCGCGGAAATGCTCGTGCCGGAGGTGTATTGACCGGTGACATGGCACCGTATGGCCACGCGCTTGTCGCGCATTTCAGCTGCACGCCCGATCCAGTGCCGCAATCGCCCCGACCAGGTGATAGAAGGTGCTGGCCGGCGCCGGGGAGGCGACGAGATCACCGCCCGCCAAACGTAGATCCAGCCACAGACCCGGCACGGGCGTGTTCAGATAAGGGATCCAGCCGATCGCGGCGGCCTCCGCCATCGACCGGTAGCGCGGCTCACCCGTGAGTGCGGCGGCGAGCAGAGCCGCTTTGAGCCGCTCGGTCTGCGGCCAGAAGCGCGCGTTGCCGTCCCTGACGGTCAAGTCTTCATGCAGCGCGTTGATCACAACTCCCTGATGCACCCCGAACTCCTCACCGATCGAGATGAGGCGCAGCGCCGTTTCGCGCACGGCGTGTGGACGCCAACGTTCGCTGCGAAGCAGCAGCCAAGCCCACTCGAATTGGTGTCCTGGCTCGATGATGCGGCCGGCGATTCCGGGCGTCGGCTCCCCTGTCGAAAGATAGGACTCACCGATCGCGCCGCTGTCCTTGCGAATGAATCGTGATAACGCCAGGTCGACGAGGCTGCGCACGCCGCCCGCCCAGCCCGGGTCCCGGCCTATCTCCGCCCACGCCAGGTGGGCCTCCAGCAAGTGCATGTGAGGATTCGATTCCCGATGGCCTGCGCACCGCTCGTCGGAGTAGTAGGATCCGTCGCCGGCGCTCAAACGCGCCGCCATCACGCGACGCAGCGCCAGCGCCCGTGCTTCGAATTCTGCGCGCGCGTCGAGCGCCGTGGCGGCAGCCGCGTACCCAATCAGGGCAAACGCCTGGTCGTAGAGCAGGGCGCGCTCGTCAAGCGGTGTGCCGTCGGCACCTGCCATCGCGCGGAACAGGCCGTCGCTGCGTAGGTAGCGTTTCGTGAAGTAGTCCATTCCGCGGCTCACAATTCCCGCCGCATCGCCTTGCCAACCAAACGCCGGCGCCTGAGCGAATGCATAAACCTGGCGCGGATGGACTCTCGCCCGCCGAGGCTGGGCTGGAACTGCACCGTCCTGCCCCAAGGTTTCGACGAACCCGCCATTGCGCGGATCTATGCCCCGCTCGGACCACAACGGATAGGCTGCCTTTACCAGCCAGGCCACGAAGCGCGTCCGCAGTGCGTCGAGTGCGCTCAACTCGTCTTCAACAGCGCAAAGCGCGTCGGCAGCAGGCGGTAACTGAACGGCAGAATCGCCGCCCCCACCGCCGGCGCATCGTCGGCGGTCAGAGCGCGCGCCACCGGCGCAATGGCAGGTATCTGCGCAGCAAAACTCGTCATCCTCGTGTTCAGCGACGCCGCCAGCCGATCGACCAGGATGGCCGGCAGCCGGCCGCCGATCAGTATGGCTGCCGGGTTGATCAGGCAATTGATGGCGACGAAGGAGTTCACCAACGCCTCGGTCGATTCGAGAATCCAGCGGTCCACGATGACTCGTGCCGCCGGAGCCAACCGAGTCAGGCCGCGCGGCGTCGCCACCCGAAATCCGTGTTCGGCGAGGCGGCTGTACAGGCTCGATAGGGAAACGATGTTTTGTAGTTGACTGTCCTCTCCCGCGTGGTTCGCGGCATGCAGCCAGCCAATTTCGCCGCTGCGCCCGTTCGCTCCGCGAAAATAGTTGCCGTCCGCGACCAGCCCGCCGCCGAGCGCCGCGGTGACGAGCACGTAGAAGAAACTGCGGTATTGATGGCCGGACCCGAACTGCATTTCGCCGATGGCCGCCGCCGCCGCATCGTTTTCGATGAACACGGGAATTCCCAGGACATCGCGGATCAAATCGTCGATGCGCACCGAGGCCCACGCCGAATAGTCGGCCGGCTGATCCGGCAGATGCGCCCGCGTGATGTCGTCGGGGAACGCCACCCCCACTCCGACCAGGCGATGGCGCGAAATACCCGCCTTGGCCAGCATTTGGCGGACGGTACGCTGAAAAAAAGTCCGCACCGTGGAGGGCTTCGCGAAGTGAATTTCGCGCGATGCGCGAGCCCGCACCCTGCCCACGAAATCCAACACCACCAGCGTGACGTGATCGCGGTCGACATTGAGTCCGATCGAGAAGCAGCTATCCGGGTTGATGACGAACTTCGTCGCGGGCTGGCCACGCGCGCCGTGCAATCGGCCTGCCTTGAGAATCAGCCCGACCTTGAGGAGTCGGTTGGTGATATTCGCGATGGCCGGCGGAGTCAGGCCCGTCTGTAGCGCCAGTTCGGTTCGCGTGACCGGCCCGTTGACCCGCACCGCATGCAAGGTGACGCGCTGATTGTGGTCCCCGGCCCGCTCCAGGTTGCTGCCCGAAAGCTGCGGCCCGACGGCGCGGGTCGTCTCCGCGTGACCGTGCGCCGGAGTCTTTTTTCGCAAGGGAACGCGCTGCATGGGGCTGGGCAATCAAATCGAGTCGGCCGCGAGCGCCAGGGCGCCCAGTGGGCCCGCGAGGGAGCCTAGTCCCGGAGGCACGGCGTAGCCGTCGATCCCCCCGGCGAGTTCGTCCAATCTCAAATATCCGTTGAGACTCTCGACGAGTTGCCTCCGCACGCCTTCGATGAGCTTTGGCCGGCCTTCGACGACCCCGCCCCCGATCAATATGCGACGCGGAGCCGTTGCCAGCACAATCGTGTGCAGTAGTTGCGCCAGAGCGTGAGCGACGAGATCCCACACCGGGCTGTCGTGCGGAATCCGATCTGCCGGCAAGCCCGCGCGCGCCGCTATCGCCGCTCCGGAGGCGAGGCCTTCGACGCAGTCGCCGTGAAATTCGCATGCGCCGCGCCACTCGTCCCCCGGCTTGCGCGCGATGCGAATGTGGCCGAGCTCGGAATGGTTGAAACCGTAGGCGGGGCGCCCGTCCACCACGAGACCCACTCCTACTCCGGTGCCCACGGTCACGTAGGCGAAATCGGCCAGGCGCCGGGCGGCGCCCCAGCGCCCCTCGGCGAGGGCCGCGCCATTCACGTCGGTATCGAATCCCACCGGGATGGGAAACAACTTCGCCAGGCGCCGCGCGACATCGGTATCGCACCAACCCGGTTTCGCCGTCGACGTGATGAAGCCGTAGCGGGAAGACGTACGGTTCAGGTCGACGGGACCGAATGAGGCGATGCCCAATGCCGCGATCGGACCGTGCACCGCCTTCCAGTCCTGGAGAGTTGCTTCGATCCGGCCCAAGGTCACATCCGCGTCGCAGCCGGTCGGAATCGAGATCTGCGCCCGAATGTCATCAGGCCCCGTGCCGATCAAACACACGCACTTCGTTCCACCCAGTTCCACGCCTCCGAGCAGCGGCTTGGCGGATTTCATCGATTCGGGATTCCAGGGGAGAAATAACTGTCGTGAGCAGGCGCCCCGTCGGCGGCCAATGCGGTGGCTTGCGCGATCGAACCCAGAATTTCACGCAATTGGGGCAAGGGCACCACATCCACGAGAGGATCGTGGCTTTCGGGCGTTACGCCGATGCCTTCGAAGATATAGAACCAGCTCAAGTCCGTGAACAGTTCGCCCGCCCTGACCCGAATGCGCCCGGTGCGTTGGTAGAGTTCGATTCGCTGTACGAGGCCGTCGGGCAGTTTCATGTGCTGACAGTACGCCCACAGCGGCGTAGACGTGCGTCCCGTCAGGTAATGCAGCACGATGAAATCGCGGATCCTCTCGATTTCCTGAATCAACTCGTTGTTGTAGGAATCGATGTTGGATTGGTCGAAGGAGCAATTCGGGAAATGCTCGAGCAGCTTGTACAACCCGCTCATGACCAGGTGAATGCTGGTCGATTCGAGCGGCTCGAGGAAGCCCGAGGCGAGCCCGAGCGCGACGCAATTTCGGTTCCAGAACAACTTCCGGCGGCCGGTCGCGAAGCGCAAGAAGCGTGGCTCTGCAAGAGGCTTCTCGCCGACCGCCGCCAATAAATCTTCGAGCGCCCGTGTGTCGCTGATGTGGGCGCTCGAGTAGACATAGCCGTTGCCCGCACGGTGTTGCAAGGGGATGCGCCAGCGCCAGCCGGCCGAGTGCGCGATGGCTTCCGTAAAGGGTGGCCGTGGGGAGGCCAGTTCGGTCGGCACAGCGACGGCGCGATCGCAGGGCAACACCTCGCCCCAATTCAGATAGCCCGTGTTGAGCGCGCCCTCGATCAGCACACCTCGAAAGCCACTGCAGTCGATGTACAGATCCGCTTGCAACCGCGAGCCGTCAGAGAATATGAGCTGGTCGATAAACCCGTCCTCGCGCATGGTCGTGCCGGCGACCGTGCGTTCGATCCGAGTGACGCCCAGGCGCTCCGAATAGGCGTGCAGATACTTCGCCACCAGCCCGGCGTCGAAATGCAAGGCGTAGCGCAGGCCGGACAGGGGTCCCGGCACCGCGGCATCGGGAAAGCGGAATTTGCCGGTGTCGCCGAGTGTCGCGCACAGACTGAAATCGTTGAATCGAGGCGCAAGACCCGCCGACCGCGCGCGCGCCCATGCGTGATGGAAGGGACGCAGATTGATCATGGTGCCGAAGGTGCCGAAGGGATGCCAGTAGGTGTGTCCCGGTCGGGACCAGTTCGTGAACTTGATGCCCAGCTTATAAGTCGACTGGGTATGCTTGACGAAGTCGCCTTCGTTGATGTTCAGAAAGCGCAACAGGTCGATGATGGGTGGAATCGTCGCCTCGCCCACACCCACGGTGCCGATATCCGGAGACTCGATGACGGTGATCACGGTGCCGGTGCCGGGCAGGGCGCGCGCCAGAATGCTCGCCGCCATCCAGCCGGCGGTGCCGCCGCCCACGATTGCGATGCGTTTGATCTGCTTGGTGTCACTCATCCGCTTTGCCGCCGGGCGCAAATAAAAATTGTACCGCCACGCACGGGGGATCGGCGTGGCGGTACCCGGGCGCTAGAGCTTGCCCTTCACGCCGAGGAAAAAGCGGCGGCCCCAGTCATCATAAGTGAACGGCTGGTTCGGCCACTGCAGGTAGGTATGCTGCGCCTCGTCGGTGAGATTCTGCACCGACACGATGACGCCGACATGCGTGTTGAAGTCGTAGCTGGCCTGGGCATCGAGCTGCCCGTAGGGCGCCGAGTAGACTTGATACACCTTACCGCCGAACGCAAATGTCGAGCCCGTCTCAGAGTCGTTGATGGCCTTGTCCCGATACGAGTAGGAGCCGCGGATCGAGAAGCCATGATTTTCGTAGTATAGCGTGCCCGTAACGGCATCCCGGGAGACGCCGGGTATCGGCCCCCTGCTGCCGAAACTGGTGGGTTGCGTCGATTGCGATTGCGAATAAGTGTAGTTTGCGGCGGCGCCGAAGCCTCGTAACCACTGGACCCCGTCGCCGAACGCATACTGGCCTCCCAACTCGAGGCCGTAGATCCGCCCGTTGCCGGCATTCACCGGTTGAGTCACGTCGGCCGTGTGACCGCCAAAGTCGTCGTTCTCGAACGTGGGGATGTTTTCGATTTCGACGAAGTTATCGACCTGCTTGTAGAACGTCGCGACGCTGGCCAAGCCGCCCGGGGCGAAGTAGTTCTCATACGACAGCAGGAACTGCGACGCGCGGTAAGGATCGAGGTTCGGATTCCCCTCCGCGCCGCCGTCAAACAGGAAACGGGCGTTGCCCGTGACGGGGTCCGGCGCGCCGCGCGTGAAATTGTACGAAGGCCCGAGCCCCAAATAGAACAAATCCTGCGGAGCGACCACTCGCGCGGCGCCGAAGCGCACTTTCTGAGAGTCCGTCACATCGAGCACGAAGTTGAAGGACGGCAGCACGTCGGTGTAGTTGCGCTTGGTCGTGACGGGGATGACGTTAGATTGGACCCCGTTCCAGGAGGCCGTGCCGTAATAGGTCGGATGCGAGTTCGCCTGACCGCCGTCGATCGTCAGGTCGGTGTTGACCAGACGCACGCCGAAATTCATGTGGAAGCGGCTGCTGGGACTGCCCATATCGAGCATCAAGTAAGGCGCCGTCGTGCGTTCGGTGACGCCGAACGAGCTCAGGTCGTCCTTGAAGAACTGCTCGGTGTCGTTGACCACGCCGCCGCCGGACCAGACTTTCTGCAGAAAGGTCGACGGGTTGGTCAAACCGCCCGTCGAGGGATTCTTGACGATGATGTTGCCCACCGCAAAGTTATTCACGGTCAGCGCCAAAGCGGGGTTGGAAACCGCCGTGGAATACGGGATGGTCGGGGCGCCCGTCTGGCAGTAGCCTGGATCCTGGTAATACAGCCAGGGACCGAAACCGGCTCCCGGGGTG
>Ga0181537_10002676_pt1 | contig 15559 bp, 17 predicted proteins | sample PEATcosm2014_Bin_39_FD_119765 | JGI IMG/M metagenome (GOLD analysis project Ga0181537, IMG submission 119765) | Peatland microbial communities from MTU Mesocosm Facility, Houghton, MI, USA - PEATcosm2014_Bin23_10_metaG | ecosystem: Environmental > Terrestrial > Soil > Wetlands > Peat | place... | reverse complement strand
CCTGGGGCTCCTCCGGGGCTTCCAGCCACCCCGGGGATGGTGGTCTGCCCGGACACCTCCCCGATCGTCGCCTGCGCCGCCTCCTTCGCTCCCGCGCCCTCCTCGTTCACCGCCTTGACGAGGGTTTCGATGTTTTCCTTGGTCAGGCGCGCATCGAACAGCTCGTGGATGTGCGCGCGCTTCTCCGCGTCGGTGCCGCCGCGCGCCGCCAGCTGGTCGTAGGCGTTGTTGAGCGCGGTGAGCTTCACCTTGAGCCGCAGCAGCCGCGGGTCGTTCAGCTCCTTCTCGCCTTTCTGGATGAGGCCGTTCAAGGTCAGGCTAGACCCCTCGCGCGGCAGGTCGTTCGAGGCCTCGAGCACCTGCCGGCCGAAGGGTTCGATTTCGTTGACCGCCACGGCAACCTTGCCCACCTGGCCGCCGGCGACCATGGCGGCCTTGGTTTCGGCCGCCATCTTGAGCTTGCCCGATTTGATGCCCTGGGCGATCGCGGTGGCGTCCATCTCGGGATGGTTCCTAAGCAGCCCGTCAATGGTCGATTTGATCTGCTGCTGGCTGCGAAGGCCCGCGGGGAGCGAGACGTTGGCGTCCGCGAGCGCGGCTAAGAGATCCGATTCCTGGTCGGTGAAGCCCGCGGCCTTCGCCTTCTGCGCGGTCTCGAGCGCCTGATCGTGGCGTTCCTTCTCGGTCTCCGCCCGGTCCCGCGTGTCCTGCGCCCGCACCCCGGTGTCGGCTTTCAACTGCTCGATCCGTTGTTTGATCGCGGCCTGGCCCTGCTTCGACTTGGCTTCGAACGATTCTAAGGTGGTCAGGCCAATCGGGCCCTGCTTGGTGGCGGCGTTGATCTGCTCGATCACCTGGGGCGAGAGGGCGGACTCCCCGTTCGGCAGTTTGGTCGCCTGCAGGGTCTGGATCGCCCCGGGGAGCTGCTGCGCCACGTAGGCGTCGGCGGCCATCTGCCCGCCGGTCTGCTTGATCTCGCGGGCCTTGGCGACGATCGGGTCGATCGCCGAGACGATGACGCCCTGCTGGTGGTCTAAGAGCTCGTATTGGTCCAACTGCGCCTGGACCTTGCCGCTCGTGATCTTGGCCGCGTTCGATTGAAACTCCATCGCGGCCCGGGGTGAGACCTTGTTGAGCTTCTCCGCGGTCTCGAGCACGCCCTGGGGGGTGTCGTATTTCGATTCCTTCAGGATCGCCTGCGCCGCGGTGTCCTCGGTGTCCTTGCGCTTCGCCTGGGTGAGCGAGAGGGCGTTCATCTGCTCCCGGTCCATCATGTCCTTGATGGTGAGCGCGGTCTCTTTGCCCTTCACGGCCGAGCCCACGGGGTCGTAGCCCCCTAAGTTGCCGATCTGCGAAATGCTGTTCGGGTCGATGGCCATATCTAAGGTCCCGAGTTCGTCAGGCTGGTGGCACCCCCGCCGCCCTGGTTGCCTGCGTTCAAGAGCGAGCCGATGGTCTGGTTCTCGACGTACTGGTTGCTCGCGTTGCCGATCGCGTTCGAGATCCCGGCCGCGGTGCCGATGTCGATGTTGGCGAGGTTCTGCCCCTGGCCGATGGCGATGTTGCCTAAGTTGCTCGCGCCGGTCTGGATGTTCGACGCCTGGCCGGCGGCCGCGGCCTGGCCCAACTGCACCGGGGCAAAGGCGTTGTTGAGCGCCTGCTGGTAGGTCTGATCGGCGAGCCCCGTGTTGTACTGATCGAGCGCGGTCAGCGTGTTGCCCGAGACCCCGCCGGCGGCCGAGGCGGCGTTTAAGATCCCCGTCTCGCCCTGTTGCTGGGTGAACTGGTAGCCGGGGGTCGAGGCTAATGCCTTCTCGATCGACGCGGGGTTGCTGTTCGCCCCGCCGCCGATGCCGAGCAGCCGCTCGTAGTTCGACATTGCGGCGGTGCCTAACCCCGTGTAGGGGGCTGCGAGCTGCGCCTGCTGCTGCAGGGCCTGTTCCTGCACGCCAGCGGCCGTGTTCGCCGCGCTCGTGGTGGCGCTCGCGGCCTCACCGCCCGCGACCGCGCTGCCCGCCGCGCCGATCACCGCTCCCCCGATTACCGCTGCCGCCACCATGTCAGCCTCCGAGCCACAACGTATAGTAGGTTTCCACCTTGCGGTACCCCATGCGCTCGAACATCCAGGCGGCGCTGAAGTGCTCCTTCACGCCCGCAAAGATGCGTTGTACACCCCGGGCCTTCGCCAAGTAGTGCAATCGGTCGAACATTTCGAGGCCGCAGCGCGCGCCGCGGGCGTCCGGGCGCACCCAGTAGATGTCGGTGGTCAGGGTGAGGCACGTGCGGTAATGCAGGCCCGGTGCCACGAAGTTCACCGAATAGCCGGCCAGGAGCCCGTCCTCGCGCGCCGTCACGATCAGGCACATGCCGGCGAGATACCGGCGCATGTACTCATCGTAGTCGGGGTCCAAGGGCACCTGGTCCTTGTCGAGCGCGAGCTCCGCCCAGTGCGCCGGGAAGAGCGGCTTCGCCTCGGCCACGAAGTCAGGGTACGCCTCCTCCTGGATGCTGATCACGGCGGCACCAGATCGATCGCATAGCCCAGGGGCGGGGTCGTTGGCAGAGCCCCGGGTTCGGGGGCGTGGAAGGTGCGCACGTCCATCACCATGTGGATGCGCTCGCACGCGCCGTTGTTGATCACCTCATGCTCGAGTTCGTTGCGAAAATGCCAGAGCTGCCCGGCGGGCAGGTGAATGGTCTCATCGCCGCAGCGAAAGTTGCACCCCGGGGCCGACTGCAGCACCGCGTGGTAGCGGCTCCAGTAGTTCGCGTGCTCGGGGGTGTCGGCGTGCGGGAAGATGCGCCCGCCCGGCCGCAGCTTGTTGATCATGCACCGCCCCAGGCGCTCGCCCTGCACGCGGGTCATCAGTGAGAAGATGATCGAGGACGCGGCGGGCAGGTGGCGGTAGCTGTCCATCCAGACGCACTCGTGCGGGTCCTTCATCGAGCGGGCGAGCTCGGTCACGCTCGCCGGCGGGAAGCGCAGGAAAATGGTTTCGGTGTCGCCGAAGGGCCCTTGCGGGTAATCGCGCAGGTACGTGTCCGCCCGCCACAGGTCCGGGTTCAAGTGGATCTGGTGCAGCAGCGGCAGGCCGTCGATGGTGCCGATCAGCTGGAAGTTTTTCATACGACCGTGCCCACGCCGTTGACCCAGACCGCGGGACCCACGCTCTTGAGCGCGATCGGCACGCCTAACGTGGTGTCGAAGTAGCGCTTGCCGATGTAGAGGAACGTGGTGGGCCGCTGCGCGGTGGTGCCGGAGTTTGAGATGTCCTGCAGGATCTGCCCGGCGATGGTCAGCCACCCGGCCCAGGCGGTGGTCAAGGGGTTCGCATCGCCGTTCATCTGCAGCGGGGTGCGGGGCAGTCCTCCCAGCGGCGAGCCCATCAGCGGCCTCCCGCGACGGCCGCGCGTCCCGCGGGGCTCGAGATGATCGCCGCACCCCCCGTGATCACGAACTTGGCGGGGTCGGTCATGCGGATGCGGGCGTGGAAGAAGCGCGCTCGTCCGCAGCGCCGGCGGGTCACGCGGGTGCGGTACGCCCCCTGCTTCCCAAGCGCGATCCACTGCTCGGGCCCGAAGTCGCGCGAGTCCCGGGCCACCTGCATCATCAGGTACGGGTTAACGCCCTGGCCACTGGTGCCCGACCCCACGCCCACCTCCATGTCGAAATAGAGCGAGCCCACGCGGAAGTAGTTCTGGTCGTTCAACGCACAGCGGGTGATCACCTCGCGCACGATGGTGTTGCCGTTGTCGGTGAACTGCGCGACCGAGGGGGTGTAGAGGTTCGCTTGATTGTAATCGCTCACCAGCGTCTGCCCGTTGTAGACCGCGCTCCAGCGGCCGATGTGCCGGGCAGCATAACCCGAGGTGACCCCGGTCTGCGTCTCGCTCCACATGGCGTTGGTGGCGTTCCACAGGAACGAGCGGCCCATGGTCGGGAAGGTGAACTGCGCAAACTTCGCATCATCGGTCTGGTAGGCGAGTGCCTCGCAGTCGCTCACGGTTGTGAAGCTCTGGATGATCTTGTCCAAGTCCGGGGTGGAGATGGGCCTCACCTGATAGCCCTGGATGCGCGCGAACTGCAGGCCCCCCTCGCGGCTCCTCGTCAAGAACGCGAGCGAGTCGGCAATGTGCACCTTGGAGTTGACCGCCGCCAGGCCGTACTCGGTCGCCGTGTTCTGGATGTAGGTAAAGGGCTCGGTGGTCAAGCCACTGTTCTGCCAGAACTCGATGTGCCCGCTCGAGAAGGGGATCAGGAGGCCGCCCAACTGGTCTAAGCCCACGATGCCGTCCGTGTATTGGCTCGCGGCCGCGAAGGAGAGCGCGTTCCACGTGGAGAAGTCATTGTAGTTCGACACAAAAAACTGATTGGTGCCGGGCGCCTCGCAGATCCCGAAGCCGTTGCAGAAGGTGATCGTTTTCGCGCCGTTCGGGAAGCCCGCGCTCGTGATCTGGGCAAAGGCGCCGGTGGCGGGGGTGAAGTAATAGCCGGCGGTGCCGTCGACCATCGCAACCTGGGTCGGGTTCGAGGCCATCGACACCGCCCCGGTGATGGTGTTCAAGCTGCCCGTGGCGACCACCGAGGCCGCGCCGCCGGCGGTGTTCGGGGCGCCCAAGGACAGAAACTGGTTCGCAATCACGACATACAGGCTGGTGGCGTTCGCCAGCATGCCGCGCGCACCCTGGTTCACCGCCGCCGGCACGGTCATGGCGAGCGACATGCCGGGGGTGCCTAAAATGGCAATCGCGGTGCGGTCCTTGTCCTTGCGCACCTGGTAGTAGCAGTTCAGGCGCCGCTCGCGGGTGACCGTGGGGTTGCCGGCATACACCCCTTCACCGAAGAGCGGTATCTTTTTGAACTTGACCGTCATGGCCCGTAGGCGTCCCCGCTGTCCACCTCGAAGTACGCGCGGCTCACCTCCGGGTCCGCCTCGCTCGCGATCGCCCGGGCCTCCACGCGCGAGCTCTCGAGCGTCTGCGTCCACTCGCAATCGAACATGGGCGCGATCAGCTTGCCTAACTCGAGCACCAGCATCGCGTAGTAGCGCTGCGGGTAGTCGGGGCAATCCCCGGGGTTGTCGAGATCCTGCACGGGCCGCAGCCACGTGATGTGCAGGTGCTTGGTCACATCCTGGGCCCCACCGCAGTCGATGTAGAGCCGCCCGTTCGGGTCCTGCACGGTGAACTTGGTCTCATACAGGATCGCGGTCGGGTCCGATTGGAACGTCGGCATCGCCTTGGTGGGGAGCGACTCGTACTCCTCCACGGTCATCATGCGCAGCGGCGTGTCGTTGAAGTAAATGTCGCGCAGGTTCGCCGCGATGATCACCTCGGGTCGCTGCCCCTTGGTGGTGTAGTTGAAGACTTGGCTGTTCGGCCCCACCGCGGCGGTCAGGTTGGTGGCGAGCGTCACGACGTTGGTTGACGTGTTGACCGCGCTCACCGTGGTCCACAAGAGGTCGCCCCCCACCAGCACGCCGATATAGTCGTTTAAGTTCACATTCGCGCTCGAGGCGACCGTGATGTTGGCTTGTGATGCCGCGGCGGTGCCCGTCGTCAGCACCGAGTTGAATTGCTGGGGGTAGGAGAGCCCGACCGTTTTTTGAGCCCAGTTATCCCCGGTTGCGCCTAATTTGTAGGTGTACTGGGTGTATCCCAGGAAGAGCGCGCTGCGCTCCCGGGTCCAGACTTTCATGCCGGGCGCGAAGTCCTGCTTGCCCATGATCTGCTTCACGAACATGTTGAGCTTGAAGCCGCAGTCCGTGTATTCCTCGGGCGTCGGTTGCTCGAGGGCGTCCAAGGCGCCGATGTCGAGCATGGACTGGCGGATCACCTGGTACTGGGTCACCGAGAAGTTGTAGGTGCCGGAGGTCGACTGGGTGATCGAGCTCGAGGTGCCGGTGCCGGGGATCAGCAGGATCGTCATGCAGACCGAAGCGCCGAGAAAGGCGTCTTCCACTCGAGCAGGGCGCCCCGGATGAGCGCATAGATCGCGGCGCCGTCCAAGTCCTTCTGGCACTGCGCGGTGCCGTCATCCGCCTGCTTGCAGAACTCCCAGCCAAAGTGCATTTGATGGCACGCGGGCGCGGCGTTCGCTCCCCGCCCGGGGCAGGTGGTGTTGACGCTCGTCACGGCGCGGGTGTTGACCCAGTCGCGCGTTAAGTTCTCGTGCGTCGAGTGCGACAGCATGATCACTTTCGGCATGGGCTCATGCGAGACGGCGTTGAGCACCCCCGTCTCGGGCCCGATCACGAGGTCCGCCACCTGCACGAAGGCCAGGGTCTCGCGGATCTTCCACTCGCCCGAACGCTTGACGACCCGGCTTTCGTTCTCCCAGCCCTGCTCGAGCAGCCGCGCATCGGGCCCGCCCACCAGCACGATGCGAGCTTCCGGAAAGTCCAAGAGGATCGAGGCGATGGTCGCGTCCAGGCCGCTCCAGGTCTTGTGCACGGAGCTGCCGGCCAACGACCAGACGATGACCGGCCCTGGGCCTAAGCGCTTCTTCTGGCTGTCCGCCCAGCGCTCCTCGTCCGCCGTCGCGTAGAACTTGACCTTCGGCTCGTGCGGGACGCCCGCGATCTGGTGCTGGATCTCAAGGTAATTGAAGTTCATCACGCGGTGCCGGGCCTGCGGGCTCCACGCGTGCACCGCGCGGCCGGGCATGGTGAGCAGGCTCCCCTCGACCGACTCGGAGAGGTTCACCCATTTGTCGTACTTGGTGCTGTGGTAGCGCCAGAAGTCCCCGAGCAGGTGGTTCGGCACCTGGTCCTTGTCCTGCAGGTAGAACGCGTCGACCGAGGGATCGTGCTCGATCACTTCGTTGCCCGGAGGGCTCGTGTAGAAGGTCACGTGATAGCCCTGCTTCTTCAGGCCCGCGAGCACCGAGCTTACCTGCATCAGGTCCCCATACGCGCCATAGCGCACCACCCCGCAGGTCTTTATGGGCTTCTGGCGCTGCAGGCAGGAGATGCGCTGGCCGTTGCCGAGTTTCTTGAAAACGAAATAGAGCGAGTACTCGTGCTCTTGGTTGCGCTTCTGAAAATCGATCAGGTCCCAGTGCGCGCCGGTGCGCTTCGCCAAGTCCACCACCTTCTCGTAAGAGAGGTTGAGCGCATGGTCCGGATTCGCCCCCTCCTCCCCGACTTTGGGGTACTCGTCCTCATCGGGCACGTAGAGCACCAGGTACCCATCGCGCTTGATCACGCGGAACCATTCGCGCAGCGCCTGTACCGCGGTGTGCTTCTCGGTCAGCATCTTCTCCGCGAGCTGGCGCTCGATCACGGTCGCAAAGCGCCGCGGGTCGTAGGCGGTCTCGGGGAAATGCTCCAGCAGATGGCTCGAGAACACAAAGTCCATGGAGCCGGTGGCGAACATCGGGAGTTCCGCTGCGCTCTCGACCGCGATGTCCGGGTTGATCGGCTGGCCGAACAGCACCGCGTCTTTGCGGTTATCGACGCCGATGAAGTGCGGGAAGGTCTTGTGCAGGCCGCACCCTAGATCGAGCCCGCGGCCGCGCGTCCATTTGACGATTTCCCACTTGATCTTGCCGGATTCGTTGCCTAAGGGACCGTCCTTCTTCCACACCATCGTAAGCACCCCTCGTTGTTTTTTAAGTCGGTGCGGCGATTGTGCCAGAGGTCATGGTCGAGGAGGCGCCGGCGATGTACCAGGTATAGGAGCTCGCGCCGTACTGGATCGCGGTCAAGCGCACCGAGGCGCCGGCGGCTAGCGTGATGGCCGTGCGCCCCGTGATGTTGTTGATCAGCTGCACGCCGTCGGTGTTGATCGTCTGGTTGCCGGCGGTGGGGTTGAAGAACTCCACCCATTGCCCGGCGTTTCCCGCGATCACCGAGGGCAGGGTCATGGCTGCCGCGGAGGTGGTGTTGACGAAGCAGGTCGAGAGCTGCGCCACCGTGTAGGTGGCCCCGGAGATGAGCTTGCCCAACTGCCCGATGCCGAAGTTTTTAGGCCCCGCCACCCCGTTGGTGGTGGCGGGGTCAAAGGTCAGAAGCCCTTGCGAGGCGGTGGCGAAGCCCTCGCCCAACGACAGGGTGGCCTTGCCGGAAACCGAGTCGTACCAGATGCCGGCGCCCAAGTTGCCGATGCTCGCATTCGCATTCTTGGCGCCGAAGAACTGGTAGGCCCGGCCGACCCCCGAGCCGTCCATGTCGGTGTTGCAGGACTGGGGCGAGAAGAGGGTCGCATTCAAAAAGCTGCGCCCGCAGACCGACACGGTCGACTGGGTGGTCAAGGGCACCTGCGCCATCGAGACCCGAAAGCCGTTGCAGTTCTGGAAAAGCGCCGCGCAGGTGCCGCCGCCCTCGACGTCCAAGTTGTCGATGACCGCGTTCGTCATCGCGGAGCCGGAGAGGGCAATCATCTCGAAGGCGGGAAAGCCTGAGTTGATGATGTTGACCGCGGTCGCGCCCGTGGCGGCGATCGCGGCCCCACCGTAGGTCGAGGCGACCGAGAGCGTGTTGCCCGACGCGCTCGCGACGAAATAGATCTGCCCGGCGTTGAAGCCGTTCGCGGTGGCCGAGAAGGTCACGGGCATGCCGACCGCCCACTTCGTGCCGTCGGTGACGGTGAAGGTGGCCTGGGTGTTCACCATCGTCGCGGCCTGGGTCGTGGTCGTCTGATTGAATCGGTTGCACTGGATCCGATCCATCTTGAATTCGTTGTTGTCGGCGGCGCCGCCGGTGGTCGCCGTGGTGAGGAAAGTCACCAGGCGGTTCAGCATGTTGGTGCTGCTCGAGATCGGGGTCACGGCATAGATGTCGTAATAGGTCGAGTTGCCGGGCGCCAAGCTCGCGCTCGCCACATCGATGCCGTGATAGTCGGCCCAGGCGCAATTGAAGAAGCGATTCCTCGTAAAGTCGCAGTGCTGGTAGTTGGTGATGCTGCGCCCGATCACCGTCTGGCCGACAAAGTACAGGTTTTCGAACTTCGACCACCAGCAGGAGGGGTTGTTGGTGTTGCCGGCATAGATCCCATAGGTGCCGTTGAGGAACCCCAAGTTCTTGAAGGCTAAGTTGGTCAGCCCCAATGCCGAGAAGGCCGCCTGCGAGGCGGGCGCGCCCAATACCGCGGTGTTCCAGCTGATCGCGGCAAAGTTGCCCGTGGGGCAGAGCACGGTGCCGGAGGTGAAGGTGGTCGAGTAGGCGTCCGGGATGCCTTGGCTCACATTGAGCACGGGCTCCACGCCCTGCAACCAGACGCCCGACACGGGCACCAACGGGGCGGACAGGTAGATGAAGCCGTTCGGCAGTTGCACGATGCCGCCGCCAGCGGCGCCGGCGGCGTTGATCGCGGCCTGGATCGCGCTCCAGTTCGAGAACGCGGCGGCGCTCGAGGAACTCGCGAGGTTCAGCGCCGCCGGGAAGAATTGCTGCAGCTGGCTCTGAAGAACCGTGTCATCGTACATGGGTCATCCTTAAGGCCCAGTCGAGAACATTACGCGGCGCGGCTGACGACCTTCACCAGCCCGAGCATCTTGATGTTGAAGGGTTTCCCTACCCCTTTCGGCTCCTCGCCCAAGTATTTCCTGTCCTTCGAGAAACGGTGGCCGTTCTGCACGTAGCCGGCCGGATCATCGCCGATCACCACCCCGTAGCTTTGGCTCAAGTCGAGGTAGGGCAGCGGCTTGCCCTGCTCGTCCCACTCGATCGGGCCTTGCGCCGGCGCTTCGCTGTCCGCCTCGACCTTCTCGCCCGCCTGGATGCGCTCCAAACGCTCGAGGCGCGCCATCACGCGGGCCTCCAACGCCTGCAGCTTGGCTTCCCGTTCGGCGAGCGTGTTCTCGCGGGTGATCAGCTCCTCCTCGAACTCCCCGGGGGTGCGGTCGAGCGCGAGCCCGGGGCCCCCCTGAAGCGGGGCGAGCTCGGGCGAGAGCTTCGCGGATTTCTGGTTGCCGATGGTCGTTTTGCTGTCTGCCATGTTCCTTCTCCTGTCAGTCCCAAAGTGCGAGCACCGATCCCGGCGTGCCGGCGGCCACCGCGACCAAGGCGCCACGATAGCGCACCCCGACGCCCGGCACACCGGCCTGGAATGCTTGACCGGCCGTGCCGGTCCCCGTGACCAACTGCTGGGTGGTGGTCGCGGTGCCGGCGGTCACGACGTCGTAAACGGTGGCGCCGAAGGCGGTCCCGGGGGCGACCTGCTGCAGGCCGAAGAAAACCCCGACGGCGCCCACGGGGCCCTGCGCGTTGATGGTCGTGGTGCCGGCGGTCGTTAGGGCCGTGTACTGACAGTTGCCTTCGGAGAGCTGCTGCGGCATCTCACATCACATCCGGTCGAGCATGTTGTTGCGCTCGACGTAGCCCTCAACGCCGTCGACCTCGACCACGTCATAAAAGGCGTCGTTGTGCTCGCGCGTGTACTCATCGTCCGAGGAGAGGATCTTCTTGCGACTGAAGCCCTTGCGCAGCACGGTGGCGTTCACTTCTTGAGTTCGATCGCCGGTGGCTGGCCCGATCGGGTTGTTGCCGTTGAAGGAGATCCCCATCTGGCGGATGTCGCAGTTCTCCTGATCCTCGATGTCCATGCCGGGCGGCAGCGAGCCGTAGCCGACGGCATCGTCCATGAAGCGCGAGGCGCCGTCGCCGCCGGGCCGGCCTTCGCGGCCGTGCAGCTGCTTCTTGGCGCGGGCCTGGGCGTCGGTGATCCACCCCGAGCGCGCGTCGTCGTTCGACTCTTGAGGGTAGTCGACCTGAAACTTCTCTTGAACAACCTTGGTCATGGGCGAGTTCTACATGCTGCGCCGGCCGGTGTAGTTGGTCTTACCCGGCCGCCCCATGTCGTTCGCGCGGCCCGACTGCTTGTTCGTCCAGCCGTCGCCCGGGTAGCCCAAGCCGCCGCTGTAGATCACCATGTCTTCTTTGCGGATGTCGGCGTTTTCCTGGTCCTCAATGTCCATGCCCGGGGGCAGGCTGTTGTACATGGCAGAGGGGCCGTACTCGAGCTCCTTCTTGACCAGGTAGCCGTTGTCCTCGATGCCGACCCGCTCGTTGCCCACCATCTCGGCAGAGTCCGGCAGCACCTCCTCGTCCGCGAGCGCCTGGCGCTTCATCTCATGGCGCTTGCCGCCGCGGGCGTTGGCGCTTTTCTGGATGTCCGCCGCGGTCGGAGCATCCCCGCCGTAGAAGGTGGTCGCCGAGTTGTTGGGCGTGACCTGGGGGGTCTCGTACTGCTTGGCGCGTTGATTCAACTTGGCCATCGATGGTCTCCTAGAGGGTCACGGGTGCAAGTTGCTGCACGGAATAGTCGATCGAGAAGGAACTCTGCGCGGTCGCATCCGTGCCGCCCACGACGTACACCACACTTCCCGCCGGCACCGGCACGCCTCCCTGATTCGCGACGCCCGCGGCCGTGTTGATGGTGAACTGGTTCGGGCTGTTCACCTGCGCGGTCGAGGTGCCGCCCGCGGAGGAATACCCGCCGCCTAGCGTAAAGGGTCCGATGGTGGTGGTCGAGAAGGCGGCCGAGCCCGTGCCGCCAAAGCCCGCCGCGGTGTTGGTGTTCGAGATCACGATCACCGAGACCTGCTGCGCGGAGACGGTGGCGGTCGCGGTGCCGTTCACCGTGTTGGTGTAGGTCGAGGTGGAAAGCACCGTCTGTACGCCGTTTAAGCTCCACAGCAGGAGCGCCGCGTGCGCGATGAACTTCGAGGACTGGGCAGCGGCGCCGGCGGCGAGCACGCCGGTGAAGGCGGCCCGTTGCAGGTAGTACGGGTCCGCCGCGTTTCTGATACCAAGTGACATGTGGCGCATCTCCCCTTTAAGACAGGATGTTGCCGGTCACGCCCTGTAGCGAGTACTGGATGGTGGGTACCAGAACGGCGGTCGCGTCCGTGCCGTTCACGAAGTAGATCTGATCACCCCCGTTGAGCTGAATCCCGCCAAAGCCGGCCCCGGCGTTGCCCGGATAGCCCGCCGTGTAGGTCGCCGTGCCGACCGTCTGCGTGGTGTTGGTGCCGCCGACGGTGTTGAGCGCGTAGGGTCCCTGCCAGCCGCCGGCGATGCCGCCGCTGGTGCCGCCGACGGCGGTGGAGGTCGACGTGCCGCCGGCCGTGAACGGGCCGATGGTGGTGGTGCCGAAGGAGACCGCCGTGCCCGTGGTGTTGGTGTTCTGGATGATGATCGCGGAGACCTGCGCGGCCGGGCTCGTCGCGGTGCCGCCCACCGTGTAGGTCGAGGTGCCCGCGGTGGTCACGGCGAGCGACACCCCGTACAGCGTGAGTGCGGCCCAGGCGTAGAACTTGCCCGAGGCGTTGCCGGAGCCCGCGGTGGCGGGCGCCAACTGTGCGGCCTGGCGGGTGAGCGCGCTCGGGTTGTCGTAGGCGACCTGGCGGGTGGGGTTGTTCAGTGACATCGATCTCTCCGCGGTCTCTCGCCTTCGGTGCCCTTCTCAGCACCCGGGGAGTGGACCCCCGGGCCGGGCGTTGACTGTCAGTTCAGGCCGCGCTGTCCCACTTGACGATGCGCACGTTGATCGCGAGGGTGTGCACGATGCCGAAGCCCCCGAGGTAGTACCAGGCGATGCCCTTGCTGCGTCCAAAGTCGGTCGGGATCTTGCCGCGCATTTCCTCCGGTACCGCGATCCCCTCGGCCACCGTGTCGTTGCCGAAGAAGAAGATCCAGTCCGACTGGCCGTTGACCCACTGCACCATGTCCCCGCCGCTCGCGGTCGCGATGCCGGTCGAGCCGATGCCCTTGGCGATGTTGGTCTGCTCGATGTAGCGCACGTTCTCGTAGCGGCCGATCTCCCCGTTCATGATCAGGTTGAAGCCCGTCTCCGAGTACTGGTGGATGGTCTCCAGGGAGTTCTTGAAGGTCCGCAGCGTCGTCGGCCACGCAAGGGAGTAGTAATCGTCCGCGATGTAGGCCGGGATGTTGCGCTCCTTCATCGCATCCACAATCGCCTTGGCGTGGGCGTTGTTGTAGGCGATCGAGTTGGTGCCCGTGACGGTCCCATTGGTGAAGAGCGTCACGGCCGCGGCGGAGGTACCGCCCGTCGGGATCACGCGGATCAGCGTCTGGTTGAACTGGCCCCAGACCAGGCGGTCGATGGTCTTGACCGTGTCGTTCTTCAGGCCCTTCTTGATGATGTCCTCGACCGGGAACTTCGAGAGGTTGTCGAGCTTGCCGCTGTAGGGGATGCTGTTGCCCGCCTCCGTGATGGTGAGCGTGCCCTGGGTGATCGTGAGGTTGGTCTCGGGCATGGTGTTCGTTTCCACCAGCACCCCGCCGACCGTGGCAACGTCTGAGACCACGTCCCAGGTGAAAGTGTCGCCCTTTTTCTTGCCCTGCTGGCTGATGTCGTGGACATCGGCGAATTGGCGGAACTTGGTGAGCGGCTGCACGTTCATGCGCAGCACGTTCGAGAGCTGCCGGGCGTAGAGGTAGCCGCCCAACGTCGAGACTGACCAGACTTGACCTGCCATTGTTGACTCCCGTGGCTTAGGAGTCCTTCAGGCGGGGGCTCCTAGCCTTGCGATAAGTTGCGACCATGTCGGATGGCGCGGGACTGTCCCCTGCCCTTGGCGATCTGATCGATCACCTGGGTCGGGTTCTCCTCGCCGTCCTCGTCACTCTGCCGCTGCACCCTCGAGGCTGCCGCCGGCGGCGTGACTAACGTGCGCTTGCGCTGCTGCTTCTCCTGCAGGCTGCCGGGTTTCGCTCTGAGCATGGCCGCGAAGTCCTTCCGGACCTGGGCTGCAGCCTTGTTGTAGGCCGCCGGGATCGAGAGGCTGGGCTCGGCGTCTGCCACGGCACGCAAGCGTGCGCGAAAGACGGGGACCAACTGCTCGACGCTCAAAACATCCGCAATCTGCTTCTCAGCTTCAGCCACTGCGCTTCTGGTCGCGATCGCCCGAGCAACTTCCTGCGAGACGTCCGGAGTCTTGGATGGCCTCGCCTTGATGGCAGTCGTCAGCTTCTTTATCGCTTCCCTGTCGCCCATTACTGCCGAGGAGACGACCGCCTCGAGTTCCTCATCGCTGAGGGCCTCGCCCGGCTCCTCGCGGGGAGCGAGGGCGAGCTGCGTTGCTGTTCTAACAGCTTCGTTGGCCCGCTGTAAAGCCTCATCGGCGCTCTCGACCTTCTGTGCGAGGGCCCGGAGTTGTGGAAATGTGAGCCATTTCTCGCCTTTGGGGGTCACCACGAGGTAGTGCTTCACCCCGTTGATCACCCGCTCCTCGGGCGCATCGCCCCCCTCGGAACCCGGGCTTCCCCGGGTATCGCCCGGGTCCTCGACGTCCCCTACCCCCTCGGTCTGCAGCTCCTCGGCCCGGGCCCGCTCGGCCTCCTCCTCGAGCGCCTGGCGCGCCGCCTCATCCTCGGCCATGGCCCGTGCCTCGCGGCCTTCGGGGGTGTCATCGAACTCGCCCTCTTGGAAGGGCCCGGTGATGCCGGTGCCGTCCGTGTCCTCCAGGTCCTCGGCCCGGGCGCCGTCGACCCGGTTCGCGATCTGCTGCATGCGGTTCAACCTGGCGCGGTTGCCTTCGGCGTTGACCTCGGCTGCGTTCGGGCGTTGCTGTTCTTCGGTTTCGTCCGCCATCGTTATTGCTCCTCGACAATTTTGCGGGCCATGTGCCCGTCGACGATCACATCCCGCAGCCACCCGGTCACGCGGGCGGCCACCTGATATTTGAACTGCGCCGCGCGGATCGCCTTCGCGTCCTCGGGGTCCGCGTCCACGAGCTCCAACTGCGCAGCCTCCATGTCCTCCCGCGCCCGGGCCACCAGCAGCACGCCGATGCGGTCCTCGGTCAGAAACCGCTCGACCTCGGCGCCGAACACGGCGGCCTCTAAGTTGGGGTCTGCCAGTTCCTGGTCCGGATCATCGGCTTCGGTCATGCCGCGGGCTTCGCCGCGGCCATCTGCTGTTGCTGTTCACCCTGCTGCGCGAGCTGCTGTTGCTGCCCGGCTTGGGCGTGCTCGGCCTTCTCCATTTCCATCAGGTGGCCGATGAGGAGGTGCCGCGATTCGTGCGCGTCCTCCTTGCCGGCGAGCACGAGCTTGGTGATGTTGCCCTCGCGGGCCACCTGCACGCGCGCGAGGTTCGCGCCCTCCTTGTTCTTTTTCTCGAGCATGAGCTCCTTGAGCTTTTGGGTGAGCATGGCGACCTGCTGCTGCATCTTGACCTTGTCCGGGTCTTGGTCCGCCATGAAGCGCTGCGCGTCGCGGTAGCCGGAAAGGGCCAGCAGTTCCTTGAGCGTTTCCTTCAAGTCCAGCGCCGGCGGGGGCTTGACCGCGATCTTGCCATAGGTGCCGATCGCGTTGATGAAGCGCTGCAGTTTCGTGTCCGGGTTGGTCGCGCCCATGCCGATGTTGATGGTCACCGTCATGCGCTTCTCGATCAGAAGGTCCGTGTCCTCCTTGATCCCGAACTTCTGCGCGGCCTGGGCCTTCTGCCCCGCGACGCCGATCAGCACCGCGTCCGATTCGTAGAACTGCTCGAGCAGCACCACTTGGCGCAGCACCGGCAGCAGGAAGGTCTCGACGTAGGTCTTCAGCATGTACTCGGTCACCATCACCGCCGGGCTCTGGATGGCGTT
>Ga0181537_10002675_pt1 | contig 15562 bp, 14 predicted proteins | sample PEATcosm2014_Bin_39_FD_119765 | JGI IMG/M metagenome (GOLD analysis project Ga0181537, IMG submission 119765) | Peatland microbial communities from MTU Mesocosm Facility, Houghton, MI, USA - PEATcosm2014_Bin23_10_metaG | ecosystem: Environmental > Terrestrial > Soil > Wetlands > Peat | place... | reverse complement strand
GGTGGATACGGCACCAGCTTCGCCCATTACACGCGCGCGGGTTCCGGCGACATTCTGCCCCTCAACGCGCCCAATGCGCTCTTTGTCTCCGTGACGCAGCCCAATCCAACCAAATCCACCACCACCGTCTGCCCTGCCGGCCAGGCGGCCACTTCCTGCTACACCACATGGGATCAGGGCTACCCGGCGAACCTCGTGGTGCCGACCAACTTCAACCCCGGAACCGACAACGTTACCTATGTCCCGCAGAACACCAAGGACACCTACGTCGAGAGCTTCTTCCTTAGCATGCAAAAGTCCCTGGCCAAGAACACACTTCTCGACATCGCGTACATCGGCAACCACGGCCTCAAGCTGCAGGGTTTTGAAAACGCCAACCAGATGAACCCAGCAGCCGGATTAACCACCGTGCCCGGCGGAGTGGGTTGGAATCGCCCTTACCCGACCTGGGGTACGCAGGAAGGCTCTACCTTCGTCAACGGCGACATCACTGAGGCCCTCAACGAATTCTGGTCTCACTTCAACGCGCTGCAAGTCCGCTACGAACAGCGTTTTGTCGCCGGCCTGACCTTGCTCAACTCCTTCACGTGGGAGCACGCGATGGATAACGCCAGCGCCTCGCTGGAAGGCATCACTCCCGCCCCGCAGGATGCCAACAACCTGGCAGGCGAGTATGGCCAATCGGACTACAACCTGCCTGTGGCCAACGTCACCAGCCTGGTCTACGACTTGCCGGTCGGCAATGGACGCCGGTATCTCGCCGGTTCGGGTCCAGCCGTAGATGCCATTCTGGGCGGCTGGCAGGTCAGCGCTGTCAACACCGCGCAGGGCGGTACTCCCTTCGACCTGCTCTACACGCCGAACTCCGCCAATGCGGTTTCGCCGCAGATCTCCGCAACCTACCGCGGAGCCAACGAATACCGCCCGAATTACACACGCGGCATGCCCGTCAGCCTTTGCAACTCGGGACACTCCTGCCTGAGCCACCAGGCGGCCAGCGGCGCCATCAACTACATCGACCTGGCAGCCTTCACCCTGCCGGCAACCACCTCCGGTGGCATCATCTCAAGCCCCTTCGGCAACTCGCCGCACAACGTTGGCCGCACACCGAAGTTCTTTGAGACCGATCTCGACCTGAACAAGCGCTTCAGCACTCCCATGGAGAGCCTGAAGCTCGAGTTCCGCGCTGAGGCCTACAACGTCTTCAACCACACCAACCTTTACCTGCCGGGCGGAACGTCGGGCAGCACCCTGGGCGGCACGCTCGGCGGAGCTGCCACCAGCGGCGGCACCATCACCGGCACGTTGGAGCCACGCATCCTCCAGTTTGGTCTGAAGGTCATTTACTAGAAACCTGACTGGGAAGTTGATCTGGAAAGTTGATGGCACAGCCCGCACACAACCCGTGCGGGCTGTTCCATTTGCCCTGCCCTCCGAGACCGCGCCGCTGGCTGTGACTCATCTCACTGCTCCGCCTTCCGCCCTGCCTATAATAGAGAGCCGCAATCGGAACCGAACCGGCTGGGATGCTGCCGGAGACAGTCTTTGCACCCCAGCCCGCTTGACAGGAATCTGTTGGAAGGGGGCAGACATGAAATACCGGTTATTGACCGTCAACAGGGAGTTTGGCAGCGGAGGCGGCCGAATCGCGCAGACCATCGCCGAGAATCTAGGCTGGAAACTGCTCGACAAGGACATCATCGACGCCATCGCTTACGCGGCCCACGTCGATACAAAGATCGTTCGGCGCTATGACGAGCATGTGGATTCCTGGCTGCGCCGCCTCAACCAACAGGCCATGCGCTCCGCCGCCCTTGCCGCCGGCCTCGAACTTCGTGACAATGCCGTCTTCGATGCCCAGGAAATGGTCAAAATCTCCCAGAAAGTCATTGAACAGGCCTATGCCGATGGAAACTGCGTCATCGTCGGCCGCGGCTCGCAATGCGTGCTCCAGCACAAACCTGACGTCTTTCACGCCTTCGTCTACGCACCCCACCGCCAGCGCATCCTTCGCCTGCGCCAGCGCCTCGCCCCCGGCGTCGACGTCGAGGACCGAATCCGCTCCGTCGATGGCGCGCGCGCCAAATACCTGCAGGAATACTGGGGCAAGTACTGGCTCAACCCCCACCTCTACGACCTGATGATTTCATCGCTCGAAGGCGAAGACTCAACCGCCCGCGCCATTCAGTGCATAATGACGAACCAACCGTAAAACGGTGAAAAAGTGAAGAAGTGAACAAGTACCCGGTCTCATTCGTCCACTTCTTCACTTCTTCACTGCTTCACCTTTTCACTTCTTCACTTTTTCACTTTTTCACTGCTTCACCGTCACATCCCAGTCAAAGCTGATCCCCGCAATCAACGCATTCAGCTTCGCCTGCGCGACCAGTTTCTGCTGCTCCAAATCCGCGGTCTGCTTCCGCGCTGCCTGCAATTGGTCTTCCGCGTGGTTCAACTCATCCACAAACCGCTTCGCCGCATCGTTCCCCTTCAGTGCGGTCAGGTTTTCGCGGTCGCGCGCCTCGTCGGCTGCCGCAAGCTCTTCTGCTCTCTTCGAATCCGCAATACGCTGATCCAGATCGGCCAGTGCGTTCTGCGCGTCGATCACCGGCTTCAGCTTGTCCAGCGCATCGGGAACGCGCTTCACCAGGTCCAGCATGTAGTTCGTCTGATTTGAGTCGGCATTCAGATAGACCTGCGTATACTCGGGCCCCCGCTCGCGAACCTCCAGGGTTGCCGTCGAGTGCGCGGTCACCGGCAGCCGGAACCGGTAGAGATCGGGCGCGGTCTCATCCGCCTTCAGTCCATCGTCCAGCGTCCACCCATTCCTCTGGCGCGGGTGTTCCAGAAGAACCACGCGGTCCACTTCCGCGGAGTTGGCCGCCGAATAAGTCACGGAAGCCACATCCATGTGCGTCTCGACGATGACGCCCTTGCTGATCTGCACATGGTGCAGCGTACGCTTGTTGTTGCGCTTTGTAATCTTCACTCGCACGGCCTGGTCGGCCGCATAGCTTAAGAGGCGCTTCTCTCCAGGATGAATGGGATCGAGCAGCCCCTCCCCCGCAAATTCCCCGCTCTCGAAAATTGAAAAGCTCCCGGAGTCCAGCGTCAGCTTCGACGTATTATGCAGCCACACCGCGCGTAGCGGTGTACTCTCCTGCTGACTCCACAGCGTCACATGTTCGGCAGGCAAATCCTGCTGCAAAATCGGAACCATCGCCGATTCATTCTTATGGATGGTCACCGGCTGGGTCAGCGCATACTCGAAAAAGTCGTCGAACGCGTTGGTGGAAACATCGCCCTCGCCAATCGCATCGGAAGCGCGATAGACACCGCCACCCACGCCCACTCCACCGCCTGAACCCGAACCAATGGCATTCGTATCGACCGGGACCTCCGCATCCGCCCCGGTTATCGCCGCCCCATTGTTCATGGTGATTCCCGGCATCATCTTCATAAGCTCGGCAGCATTCCGTCCTGCCAACAGGCCCCCGCCAATATTACGTCCTGTCATCAGACCGCTGACAACATTGCCGCCTTGAAGTGGCCCTGCATTGGCTGGCGCAGCCAACGGCCCGTTCCTCGACTCCGCCGCCTCGTGCGTCTGCGGCGTAGTCTGCGCCTCGGTCGCAATCGGAATCTCCGGCCGCCGCGTATATAGCGGCTGGCTCAGCGGCTGGATAAAGCTCTGCGGCGCGCCCGCCACCAGCGATAGCTGCACATTGTCCCAGTCCGCGCCCACCGTGTTATCCACCACCGCCCACCCCTGCATGGTCGCCTTGCCATCCGGCGTCTGCGGAAACACAATCCGGTACGTCGACTTCCATACAGGAACCTCGCTGATATAACTCACCCGCAGTTCCCTCTGCCCATCGCCGCGGTCTTCCAGCGACAAGTGGCGCATCTGCTGATCCTGCTCCGATGCGACGATCTCAAGATAAGAAGCGAATTGCTTTTGCAGCGAAGCGTCCAGCATGCGCACCGAAACCGAATCAGTAAGCTCCGCCGTCCGCAGCGCTCCCCCATCCGTCGCCACAATCACAAAATAGTGGTCGTCCGAGGTCGCGCCGTTCTTGTCCGTCTCCTTGCGGAACTCGACATTCACCAGCCTGCCCGACAGCGGCGCACCCGCTCCCGTCACCTCCACACGCTGCCCGCGCAGAGCCTGGTAAACCGCAGTCGTCGCCGGAAAATCCTTAAGCCCCAGTCCAAGCGTTTTCAATTGCTGCTCAAACGGCATGGTGGAGTTATACCCAACCGCTCCCACCTTCCCGCCGCTGCTATCCAGCACCGTCAGCGACTGAAGCACATCGTTCAACTGCGGCGAGGTAAAGTCGATGCTCACCTTCTGGTTCCCATTCACCGTCCCGGCGTGCTCAAAGTAGCCCACACCGTTTTTGTAGAGCACCACCTTGCGCACCGGCAGGTCCTTCACCACAGCCGGATTCGAAGACCCCGCCATCGACGCCACGCCGGCCTTCGCGGCTGCTTTTTGTTGAGCCGGAGCGCCAGCCGGCGGTTGTGCGGCAAGCGTCAAGGAGAACGCAACAAGACTGAAGGCGGCAAAATTGAAAGCAACCAGAATTCGGCGCATGTATCCTCCACTTTGCTAAACGATGGAAATGCTACTCCCTTGGACCGGACCGCAAGTAAATCGGCTTCACAATCGCCGCATCTTCGCCGCAATCCTTACCCATAGAACGCAGACCGACGGAAATCTTGCGCAAAGGCAATTATTTTTCCGCCTGCTCTCCACGCCTCGACAGTCGACCATCGAAAAATGGCGTCACCCAGCGTCGGGCATTATGCTGGAAGAATAAGTTCTGTCTAGACCCCAGCTACCCCAATCCCCCGGAGGTTCGGACCCATGCCCTGCACGCGTCTGTGGACGGCAGTTTGTCTTTCAATTCTCTTTGTTGGATTAGCGAACCTGTCGTCGAATGCAACGGCCCAGGCTGCCCCCGACACCAGTTACGACCCGCGCCTCACCTTTGCCCCGCTCGCGCTGCCCGACCCCGTCAACGCATACCGTTCAAGCAACGGCGCGCCCGGCCCCGCCTACTGGCAGAACGAAGCCGACTACGAAATGCACGCCGACCTCGACACCGAGGCCAAAATCCTGCGCAACGATGAGGTCATCACCTACACCAACAACAGCCCCGACGCACTGCCCAGCCTCTGGATCCAAATGGAGCAGAATCTCTATCGCAAAGACGCACGCGGGCAAATCATCAACGGCGCGCTCTTCCGCCGCATGATGCGGTCCGCTGCCGGCAACGCCGCTCCGCCCTCCACTGAAGGCTTCGTTCTCGACGCCGTCGAAATCGAACAAGGCACCACGCGCGTCAAGGCCGACTATCTCGTCGAAGACACCCGCATGCAGGTCCGCCTGCCCAAGCCGCTGGCTCCCAAAGGCGGCACACTCAAGCTGCACATCAAGTACCACTACCAGGTTCCCGGCGTCTGGGGCGGCCGCACCTCATGGGGCATGTCGAAGCAGGGCGAGATCTACGACATGGCGCAATGGTATCCCCGCATGTGCGTCTACGACGACCTGCGCGGCTGGGACACCCTCCCCTACATCGGCGCGGAATTCTATCTTGAATACGGCCACTTCGATTACTACGTCACCGTGCCCAGCAGCATGATCGTCGCCGGCTCCGGCGAGTTGTTGAACCCGAAAGACGTCCTCACACCCACCCAGATCGAGCGTCTCGCCCAGGCCCGCAAAAGCGACAAGACCATCGTGATCCGCTCTGCCGCAGAAGTCAGTGACCCGGCCAGCCGTCCCAAAACCGGAGGCACGCTCACCTGGCACTTCCACATGGATTCAACCCGCGACGTGGTCTGGAGCGCAAGCCCCGTATTCGTCTGGGATGCCGCCCGCATCAACCTTCCCGACGGCAAAACCAGCCTCGCCGAAAGCGTCTATCCTCCCGAGAGCGTAGGTGACGATGCCTGGTCGCGATCCACAGAATACGTCAAAGACACAGTCGAGCGTTTCTCGCGCCAGTGGTACCCGTATCCATATCCCGCGGCCATCAACGTCGCCGGCTTCTCCACCGGCATGGAGTATCCCGGCATCGTCTTCGACGGCATCGACGACAAAGGCAAAGTGCTTTTCTGGATTACCGCGCACGAGATCGGCCACAACTGATTCCCCATGATCGTCGGCTCCAACGAGCGCCGCAATGCTTTCATGGATGAGGGCTTCAACACGTTCATCGACATCGATGAATCGGCTGAATTTTCCGGCGGAGTCTACGGACCCAAGCGCGACTCGGAGTACTCCGCCGGCGGCGAGCCGCCCGACACCATCCTCAAAGTCCTCGATAACCCCGCCGCGCCCAACATCCTGATGGCAGCCGACGCTATGTCCTGGCAAATCGGTCACCCCGTCAGCTACTTCAAAGGCGCATACGGAATGGTTCTTCTCCGCGAGCAGATTCTGGGCAAGGAGCGTTTCGATTGGGCCTTCCGCAAATACATTCGCGACTGGGCCTACAAGCACCCCTCGCCATCCGATTTCTTCCGCGCAATGTCGAGCGAAGGCGGCGAAGATCTGAGCTGGTTCTGGCGTGGCTGGTACATGAACAACTGGCGTTTCGACATCGCCGTAACAGCCATCGAAGGCGACCACGTCACGCTGGAGAACAAAGGCCAGTTGGTGCTGCCCGCAACGGTAGAGGTGCAATACACGGACGGAACCAAAACGCGCTTCCGTATTCCCGTGGAAGCCTGGGAATCCAAAGGCGAATTGGAGTGGAGCGGAACGAAGCCGATCGCGTCGGCCACGATAGATCCCGATCACGTCCTGCCCGATGACGACCGCACAAACAACACGCAAACGGCAAAATAAGGAACAGTCATCCACCGCGCTACCGACCCGCGCAAGGTCAAACTGGGTGCCCCACCCTCGCCGTCCGCCGCGGGGGATATTTGCGGCTAGGTTGGGATCGTGGCGTCTTTCTAATCCCTATTCCCTAATCCCTATTCCCTGCTTTTAGATCCCGGCCAGTCTTGCCAACTGGCCGAGATGATTCAAATCATGCCCCGCCATCGTCTCCACAATGGTCTGAAACGTCATGGTTCCGCGTTCTGGATGAGTAACCTGCCTGTCCGCTGACTCGGGCAAAGCCTTGACGATCAGCCAAAGGTTCCACGCGCGCAGGGCCGCAAACGTATCGAAGGCCAGGGACGCCGAGACGCCGGGATACGTCGCTGCCCACTTATCCTGATCGAACGGCTGAATCACCGGCGCATTCTCGGCCAGCGTCTGCCGTAGCCGGAACGCGAATACCAGTTCGCAGTCCGCCAGGTGCGCAACAATCTCCGCCGCGCTCCACTTTCCCGGCGCCGGCGACGTGTAAGTCTTTTCCGGCCTAATCGCTTTCAGAAGCCGGCCGATCTCCCCCGACGTCGCCGCCAGAATCGTGTCAAGCGCCCGCCCATCCAGAAACTTGTCATAAGGATTCAATTCGCTCATCTCAACTCCGTGGGTCCGCGTTTCTTCACTTTTTCACTTTTTCACTTTTGTACTTATTCACTTATTCACTTCTTCACTTGTTCACTTCTTCACTGTCCACTGTCCACTGCACACTGTCCACTGCTTCACAGATAGTGCTGCACCATCCGCATCCACGTAGGCCAGTCGTGCGCGTTATACGAGTCCCACACAAACAGCTTATGCGGAATTCCCTTCCCGCTCATGATCCCGTCCAGACGCTGGTTCTGCCCCAGACACTGATCGTCCCACCCCGTAGCCAGCACGTAGGAATTGCGCCGGTAGCGGTCGAAGAACCAGGGATCGCCCATGTTCGGGAGATAGTCCATGGGCAGGTTGAAGTAGCAGTCCTGGTCGTAGTAGCCGTTGAGAAAGTTCCGCAGGTCGAACGCCCCCGACATGGACAGAAAACCGGTAAACACATCGGGAAACCTCAGCGCGACGTTCACCGCATGGTAGCCGCCAAAGCTGCAGCCCAGGCTCACCAGGTGCCAGTCGCGGTTCTTCAGCCGCACCAGGGGCACCACCTCATGAATCAGGTAATCCTCATATTGCACATGCCGCGCAATGCGCCAGCGCGGAGGCACTTGCTTGTTGTACCAGCTCTCCATGTCCACCGCGTCCACGCAGTACACCTGGACCTCGCCGTTGTCGATCTTGCCCGCCAGCGCGCCAATCATCCCGCGGTCCTCGAATTCGAAGAACCGCCCGCCCGAAGTGGGAAACACCACCACCGGCAGCCCCGCATGACCAAACACCAGCAGTTCCATATCCCGCCCCAGCCGAGGCGACCACCACTTGTGATACTCACGATTCATCAGTAGTCCCCGCTAACCCAGTTCCCCAATTTCCAAGCCCTTGTTCACCCGTTCAGTTCCGCCCTTGTTCACTTCTTCACTTTTTCACTCGTTCACTTTTTCACTGTCATCTGTAATCTGTAACCCGTCATCTGTCCTTTTTGGAAATCCATGGATTTCTTGATACTGTAACAGCCTGGGAACCTGTTTTTTTGTTCTGCTTCCTCGGCGCAGCGATAAACAAGCCGATATGCCCTAAAGGAACATAAAGCTTGAATCTGGATCACCAATTCTCGGACGAATCCCCATGGGCGCTTGCGCCCAAAGCCCTGCTGGCCGTTCCCCCGGCTGATCCGGCCGCCACGCCCCACCCCCGTCTCCGCCTCCATCGCGCCTTCCCCAGCCATTACCTGCCTGACAAGCGCGACATCATCGTCTACCTGCCGCCGGGCTACGATCACCACCCCGAGCGCGCCTACCCCGTCCTCTACCTGCAGGACGGCCAGAACCTTTTCGACCCCCGCACTTCGTTCATTCCCGGCCGCACCTGGCAGATCCGCGAGCACGCCGACGCAGCCATCCTCGCCGGCGAAGTCGAGCCGCTCATAATCGTCGGCATCTACAACACCGGCGACCGCCGTCTCGCCGAGTACACACATGAGCGCGACTGGCGCATGGGCGGCGGCGAGGCCAATGAATACGGTCTCCTGCTCACCCGCGAATTGCTTCCCTGGATCGCCACCCAATACCGCGTCCGCACCGACCGCGAATCCACGGGCCTCGGCGGCTCCTCGCTCGGCGGACTCGTATCGCTTTATCTCGGTCTTCGCTACGCCGCCTGGTTCGGCAAACTGGCCATCCTTTCGCCCAGCGTCTGGTGGAACCACAAGAGCATACTCGGCTATCTCAATGAGCGCGCCCCGGAAATCTGGGACCGTCCAAAGTTATGGCTCGACATAGGCGACAAGGAAGGCCGCCGCACCATCCACGACGTCGAGCATCTGAATCGCCGACTCAAGGCCAACCACTGGAAGCCAAGCGAGACGCTGCACTTCGAGAAAGTCCACGGCGGCACGCACGACGAATCCAGCTGGTCCCACCGCGTGCGTCCCATGCTGCGGTTCCTCTTCCCCGCGCCATAAGCACGGCGTAAAATCCATTCGTGAATACGCCATTCCTCATCGCCGGTTTATGCGCCTGCTGGTCGATCTCCGCTGCGGCTCAGGTCACCGGAGAGTTCTACCTGGACAAAGACACGTTTGTGCCCGGTGAGCCCGTCTTCCTTTACTTCAAGCTTTCAAACAATTCGCTGGACGCCATCCAGCTTGCCTCTCCCGACATCGACCAGCCCTTCTGCTCCGGCACCTCGATTACCGTCACCAACGATCCTCCTCCTGCCTATTCCTGCCACAACTTCGCAGACTCTGGCTGCGTCATCAATGGCGCCTTAAGACCCCTGTCTGCGCTCCAGCCCGGCCAATCAAACACCCAGCGCTTTTTGCTCAACTTCAACCATGAGATCAATGCCCCTGGCGACTATCAGGCAGAAGCAGCCCACAATGGCATGCCGCCTGGCGCCGGCGGAGAAGCAAAGGCAAGCCTGCATTTTCGCGTGGATGGCGACGCCGCGGCCTATCCTCCTGCCAAGCTCCAGCCCTGGTTAGACTCGCTCAAGTCCAACGATCAGGCGAAGCGCATTGAATCGGCCCAGACTCTGGCCAGCCTCGCGCCGTTGTGGCTGGAAGACACGCTGCTCGGCTTCGCCGCCAATCCAGAGTTCCGTCGCTATGCCCCGCTCGCCCTTCATCGCCTCAAAACCCCGCGCAGCATTGAGGCCTTGGCAGACATGGTCAAAGCCACCGGCCCCGGCACCTGGGAGCAGATGGAAGCCGCCCGCTACCTGGCCATGACCGGCGACCAGCAATGGTACCCGCTGCTACTCGACGCCGCGGTTAAGAACGGAAAAATCAGCAACTACCCCGCCTACGCGGCAGAACTTGGCGGCGACAAGATGCTTCCCGTGCTGGTCGATCTGGCCAAGAACCCAGACACCCGTCTGCAAGCCGTCATGGCCATGGGCTCAACTGCCTCGCGCACCGCCCTCCCCATCCTGCTCCAATTCCTGAGAAGTCCCGACCTGGGCACTAGCCAGCGCGCCGCCGGAAGCCTATCGCAATTAACCCACCGCACCGGGGTCCAGTTATGGCCAAAGGTCCCTGACCCACAGACCGAATACACCCTATGGACGCAATGGTGGCAGCGCGAAGGCGCAACCGCTCAAATCTACAAAGAAACAGACTGCGGCGAGATGGTTCCACTGTCTTGAGCAGGCCCCACTGACGGGACGAAGTGAAGTTTACGCGCTTCAGCCCGTACGTGAACCAAACAAAATGAACCTGGGCTTTCGCTCCGAGGCGAGCGCCTTTCAATCCTGCCCGTTCGCTTGGCATCAAAAACTTGCCCCCAACCCCGATTTCAGCGATACTTAATTGTTGAGTCTTGTTTGGCCGGGCGCACACGCCTGGCCGTTTCTATGGCCTTGCGCACCCGCAGCACTCCGCCGCAGGCCGGAAAATCTCGAAAAGACCGCAACAGAGCACCGGATTTTGAAAGGAACCGTATCGCCGTGGTGATGATTCGTTTGGCGCGCGTTGGCGCCCGCAAGCAACCCTACTATCGCATTGTGGCCATTGAGAAGGACCGCGCCCGCAACGGCCGTTCCATCGAGGTCGTCGGCACCTACAACCCCCGCACCAGCCCGGCCACCGTTGACCTGAAGCACGATCGCATCGCCTACTGGCGCAGCGTCGGCGCGCAGTTCTCCACGATTGTCGAGAAGCTCGTGACCAAAAACCCGGCCCCGGCCGCGGTTCCCGAGCCCACCGTAGTTGCAGCCCCCGTCGCGGTTGCAGCCCCGGCCGTTGTTGCCGAGCCCGCAGTCGCCGAGCCCGTCGAGGCCTGATCCCGCTCCTCATGTCGGGAGCGGGCCCGGATTCAATTTCCGGTCCGTTCCCAGTCGCTGGGTCGGCCTGTTATCGGCCGCTGTTCCGCAAATGCTTTATAGGCTTCGGCGCAGGTGCTGGCGCAATTTCCCAGTTCGCCTACTGACTGTTACAGGGTTTTGCTGTTACTATTCGCGCATCGATCCAGTATTCGAAATTTGACTTGAAGAATTCTGGACCCATCCGGTCAGAGGCACGTTAATGACCCAACACGATATGGTCGAAGTAGAAGAGCTGGTCCGGGAAATCGCACGGGCCTTGGTGGATGAACCAGCAGCCGTCGAAGTCAACTCTGTTGACCGGGAAGATAATACAGTCCTCAAGCTCCGCGTCGCCCCCCAGGATGTGGGCAAGGTCATCGGCAAGCAGGGGCGCACCGCGCGCTCCGTGCGCACCATTCTCGGCGCCGTCAGCATGAAGCTGCATCATCGCTACACGCTCGACATCCTCGAAGAAGACGACGAAGCCTAGGATGTGCCGAGATATGCGAATGGGTTTCGGCTCACCCGTTCGACCCGTTCCCGCAAGGCCGGCACGCGGCCGGCGAGGCCGGAATGACTGACCCGGTAACTTCTTCCTCAGCTCACCCTGAGCAATCGGGGCTCGCCCTGCAAACGGAGCAGTGGGTCTGGCTGGCCCGCATCCGCCGCACCCAGGGCCGCAAAGGCGAGGTCTTCGCCGACATCCTCACCGACTTCCCTGAAAAATTTGCCGACCGCCGCCGCCTCTGGCTCATCGCCGATCCCGAATCGCCTCTTGCCAAGCCGGGCCCCAAGGCGTCTCCAGCCCCCCTCGAAGTCGAGCTCATCGCACACTGGCTGCATAAAGGCGGCATCGTCCTTCATTTTTCCGGCGTCGACTCCATCTCCGCGGCGGAATTGCTCGCGGGCAAAATCGTCGCCATTCCCCACGCCCAGCGCGCCCCGCTCGCCGAAGACGAAGTCTATACTGGCGACCTGATCGGCTGCGAACTAGTGGACGTCACCGGCCCAGTACCCAGAATCATCGGCCAGATCGAAGACATCGACCGCGCTGCCGGCCCCGTGGCCCTGCTGGTCGTGCGTAGCCCGCACTCCAGCGAAGAAATCCTCGTCCCCTTCGCCAAAAGCTACCTCCGCCGTATCGACCTCGCCGCCAAACGTGTGGAAATGGCCCTCCCCGAAGGCCTCATCGACCTGAATAACCCAGAGAAACCCTAGCCTCAGTCTCGCCTTTCTATTGAAACGCCAGGGGCGTCCACGTCCCATTCTCTTTCAGAGCCAGTTGGATCGGCCTCGGCGGCCCGCTGGGTGGAACTGTAACCTCAATCCAGAGTTCCTGACCCGGCCTGGTTCTGCTGGGGTCCGCGGCGTGCTCGGAAATATAGAAATCAACCGTGGCATTGAGCCGCCAATCATCGCATGAGATTCCCTTTGCAGCCACGCAGCCATTGGGGTGGAGACTGAGGCTCAAATAGCGTCCGCGCATCACCATCTCCGGGTCGTAGGCCCCTGCACGTACCCACACGCGCGGGCAAGTCCAGCGCTCATAGAGATACTTGCCTGCAACGGATGAAACGATTGCCAACTGAATGACCAGCACGGCAATGGACGTTTTGGCCAATGTCATTGAGCCTCCTGAAGCGAGGAGTCCTTTTGTCCCATGCCAGCCACCAGACGGCGTCGCATCTTTTCGAGAGCCCATCCGCCGGCCAGGAAGAGAATGCCGAGGCCGATCAGCCCCAGCGAGCGGCCAACTTTGTCAAAAATGTCGCTGAAATAGAACCACGCCACAGTAATCGCAAACCCCACAATGCCCAGGTTGACCAGTGCCTTGCTCGCTTGCCGCACGCCCCACCAGATGAAGAACACGCAGTAGGCCGCCACCAGCACATGGGCGAAAATGTTGGGCTCGTTGCGTGTATATGCGTAGTTGCCTTCACCGTAGTTCCCTGTCCAGATTCGTTGGCACCAGGGCAGGGCAAGCGAAAGCGCAATTGCCAAGGCCACCGGCGCCAGGCTCTTGCGCAAGCGGAGAAGAGACAACAGCAGCGGCAGCGCGGCAAAATCGGTCCAGCCCCAGATGCTCACTCCGAGAGGCGGAAGAGTCCGTTGACCCCACCAGATCCAATCCATCAACACGAGTATGACCCCAACCACCGAGGCAATGGCAGCGAGAGCAAAGAGGATGCCCTGGGTAACCTTCTGTTTGGAACCCAGAAAGGCGGTGAGATAGAGTGCTCCCCAGGCAATGAGGAAACTGCCAATGTAAGGGGCTTCGCCGCTGAAACCCTGCGCGGCAAAAGAGAATTCACACAGAATCCATACCGGAAACAAGAGAAACACCAGCGTCTGCTGTGCTTCGTCCTGCAGCAAAGCCCAGCCAGCCAATGCGGCAATCGCCCACATCAGTACTGCCGCCGGCCAATGCTCCTGCATATTGAAGATCTGCCCCACCAGCGCGATGGCTGCGCCGATTGAAACGGTGCCCACGGCGTGCAGCGTGGTCGAAAGCCCTCGAAAATCCTTCCGCACCAAGGCCCCGCCCAGGTGGAACACAGTCACCATGGCGAATACGATTGCCATGCGCGCGCCGGGGCCGAGCTCATCCCAGTGCGCTGAGACGAACAGCACCACGCCACACGCCAGCAAAATAGCTCCGAGAATCAACGCAACCATCACTTGCCAGCGCAGTCCGGATGGCCGCTTCTGCTCCGCCTCGTAGGCACGAATGCGTCCGGCCGCCTCCAGATCCAGGACGCCCGCCGTTTGCCAGCGCTTCAATAACGTTTCAAGGTCAGCCATGATAGTTGGCCCCCATTAGAGCACATTCCAGAGAATTCCACCGTGATCCCTCTGCCGCTATCATCGATTGGTATGCGCTTCGACGTTCTCACCATCTTTCCCGGCTTCTTCTCCGGATTCCTTGAGAACGGAATCCTGCGCCGGGCCCTCGCCGAAGGCCTTGTCGAAGTGGCCGTCCACGACCTGCGCAATTTCACCCACGACCGCCATCGCACCGTCGACGACCGTCCCTTCGGCGGCGGCGAAGGCATGGTCCTCAAACCGCAGCCTATCGCCGAAGCCCTGGCGTCCCTCGGCATCGAGCCAAAAATCGTTCGACCTGCCGCCACCGTCGAAAGCTCCGCTTTGTATCAGGGCATGACTTCAGTCATGCCGACTTCAGCGCTAAATGAAGACTGGGCTTTAGCCCCTGCGGAATCGCGCCCCACCGTCATTCTGCTCTCCGCCCAGGGACGCCCCTTCACCCAGGCGCTAGCCCGCGAACTCGCCTCCCGCAACCGCGTAGTCCTAATCTGTGGCCGTTACGAAGGAGTGGACGAGCGCATCAACACTCTCTACTGCGACATGGAACTGTCGATTGGGGATTATGTTCTCAGCGGAGGCGAACTGGCCGCCGCCGTGGTCATCGACGCCACCATGCGCCTGCTGCCCGGCGTCCTCGGCAACGAGGCGTCCAGTGAATTCGAGAGCTTCGGCGCAGCCGACAGCGATATCGCTACCGAGGTAGATGGCGTTCCTCGCTCACAGCATGGCGCCGGCGGCCTGCTCGATTACCCCCACTACACCCGCCCCGCCGAATTCGCCGGTCTGCAGGTTCCCGCCCCCCTGCTCAATGGCGACCATCAGGCCATCCGCCGCTGGCGTCGCGAGCAGCAGCTAAGAAAGACTCTTGCAAACCGCCCCGATCTGCTGGAGCAGGCCAAACGTTTCGGCGCCCTGAGCCAAAAGGACCTGGAGTTTATCGAACGGCTAGACACCGAGTAACCTTCTCACCGACCCGCTGAACTGCTGGGTCCGATGCTAACCCCGCCAACTCTGCTAACAAGCGCGCAGCGCTGCTAACTCCGCTGACTTGCTGCCTCACCTGAACGGCTTCACCGCCGCAGGCTGTTCCGCCCCCACCTGTCCCGCTGCGATGGCAGCCACATAAAAGTTCTCCCCGCACGTCGGACTTCCAGCCAGCCGCCGCAACATCGCCAACTGGCCAACATGCGTCAGCGAATCCGCCACAGGCCCCTGCAGCAATCGTTCCAGAGGCGCGTGCACAGGCTGATCCGAAGCCAGATACGCGTCGAACGCCGTGAGACCGTCAAAGAAACGCTGCTTCTCCTCGGCCCAAGCGCGTGGGGGCGCAGGCGCCCAGCGCTGATCGCCCTCGGCCATGCTCAGCGCCCAGTCGAAGAGGTCGCCCATGTGCGCCAGAATCTGCTCCGGCCTTCGTCCCGCGCCGTCAAATCCCGCAAATTCCTCCGG
>Ga0181537_10002674_pt1 | contig 15562 bp, 6 predicted proteins | sample PEATcosm2014_Bin_39_FD_119765 | JGI IMG/M metagenome (GOLD analysis project Ga0181537, IMG submission 119765) | Peatland microbial communities from MTU Mesocosm Facility, Houghton, MI, USA - PEATcosm2014_Bin23_10_metaG | ecosystem: Environmental > Terrestrial > Soil > Wetlands > Peat | place... | reverse complement strand
TGTTGATGTGATTCGGGTCGGGGACGCTAAGCGTTACCGTCGGCTTATCCGGGGTCGGCGCGCCCCCAACGTTCAGAATCATCCAGATATTCGCAAGCTGAAGGTACGGAGGCGCGTTGCCGTCACCCATGGTCAGAATGGTGGCTCCGAAGACCTTTTCGTAGTAGCGGGCCGATCGCTCGACGTCGGCGACGGTGAGAAACTGAGCGATGCTGATCCCGTCGCGCGGGGGCATCTCATAGCTCTTTTGTTCGATTTGAACGGCGTTCATTGACGTCTCCTTTCGATATGGTGCTCACTATAAATACGGCGCTCGGAGTCCCGCTCCCTAGTCTGCGATTTAGCCTAGTCGCCATAGGATTTTCCTACGCGACCATTGAGCCAGAATAAAATGGGTCGCGCAATTGGACGATGGTATTGCCCATACTTTCGTATCGACCGCAGCGTCTCATGCCTGAGGCACATGGCTTTTCACGCAGCTAGCCTGGGACACTGTTTCCCGCGCGTTCCGTATACCCCGTCATTCATTGACTGGGGGAATGCCGCGTCCGTAAGATGAGGCGACGCATGCGCCAGCATCTGCTTGCGATCGGCCAGAATACGATCGTCTGGAGTCTGGAAAAAGATCCGCCAAATATGATCGGGCGAACTATCTCACACTACCGCGTCGTTGAAAAGCTTGGCGGCGGCGGCATGGGCGTCGTCTACAAAGCCGAGGATACGCGACTGCACCGTTTCGTCGCTCTCAAGTTCCTACCCGAAGACGTGGCCCGCGATCCTCAGGCGCTCACCCGCTTTCAGCGCGAAGCCCAGGCCGCGTCGGCCTTGAATCATCCGAACATCTGCACCATTTATGACATCGGCGAGCAGGATGGCCAGGCCTTTATCGCCATGGAGTTTCTGGATGGCGTAACGCTCAAGCATCGCATCTTAGGGCGTCCACTGGAGACCGAGACGCTGCTGGTGCTGGCCATCGAAATCGCCGATGGACTCGACGCGGCTCACATCAAGGGGATCGTCCATCGCGATATCAAACCGGCGAACATTTTCGTCACCGAGCGCGGGCACGCGAAGATACTCGACTTCGGCCTGGCCAAACTCACGCCCACGGCTAGTTCGTCCAGCGTGATCGCAGGAGTCGACACGCAAGAAGTGAGTATCAACGAGCAGCATCTCACCAGTCCGGGTTCGGCGGTCGGCACCGTCGCCTACATGTCGCCGGAACAGGCGAAGGGCAAGGAACTCGACGCTCGCACGGACTTGTTTTCCTTCGGATGTGTGCTCTACGAGATGGCGACCGGGACCATGCCGTTTCGTGGAGACACTTCCGCGGCGATCTTCAACGCCATCCTGGAGCGCGCGCCGGTCCCTCCGATTCGTCTCAATCCCGATGTTCCGCCCAAGCTGGAAGACATCATCAATAACGCCCTGGAGAAGGATCGCAACCTGCGCTACCAGCATGCCGCCGACTTGCGCGCCGACCTGCAACGGCTGAAGCGCGATACTGAATCGGGGAGGAAGCCGGCGGTCGTAACCGAGCCAGCCGAACCGGGTGCACTCGCGCAGGAAACTGCCGCGACCAGGCCGCGTCCGTCGAGTGGATCTTCGGCGGCTGCTGTTCCACCGCAAATCTCTTCCGCGACGCTTGCGACCCCGCTTGTGCCCAATCGCATGCGACTGGTGATCGGCGCAGCGGCCCTTCTGGTCGTTCTGGTGGCAGGCGTCTTCTTTTTTCTGCGCGGCCGCAATTCCCACTCCGCTCACAGCCTGCAGCACAAGGCTGTCGCCGTGCTTTACTTCAACAATCTCACGCAGGATCAATCGCTCAACTGGCTCGACAGCGGCCTCACCGACATGCTCACCACCAATCTTGCCCAGGTGAAGGGACTGGACGTGCTCTCCAGCGAGCGCGTACTGAGCGCGGTGCAGCGCGCGAGCAAAGATGGCAAGTCGCTCGATCCCGCAAAGGCGCAGGAAGTGGCCCGCGATGCCGGCGCCGACGCCTACATTACCGGCGCTCTGTTGAAGATTGGGCCCACACAGCTGCGCCTTGACGTGCGCGCGCAGGACACCAGCACGGGCCAGATTCTGTTCTCCGAAAAGCTCGAGGGCCAGGACGTGCAAAGCATTTTCGGCATGGTCGACCGGCTCACGGCCAGCATCGCCGGCAGTTTCCTTCCCGCATCAGAGCAGCCGCAAAAAGGTCCGGAGATTGAGCAGGCCTCGACGTCCAATGTGGAGGCTTACCGCCATTACGAGTTGGGCATCGATTACGCACGTCGTTATCTCGTTAGAGATTCCATCCGCGAGCTGGAAGAAGCGGTCCGGCTGGACCCCCAGTTTGCGCTGGCCTACCTGCGCCTGGCAGGCGAGTATCGACAGATGGGTGACTTAAAGCGCAGCAGGGAGTTGGCGGTCAAAGTCGATCAACTGCAGTCGCGTTTGCCTCGTTATGAACAATTGTCGCTGCAGGTTCTGAAAGTCAGCCGCTCCCAAGACCTGGAAGCCGATGTCGCCATGCGTCAGCAGCTGGTTTCCGAATTCCCCCGCGCCACCATCGACCGCGGCATCCTGAGCGCTATCCTGTTCGTTCTGGGCAAGCAGGGACAAGCAGTTGACTTGTTGCAAAAGGGACTGGCGTTGGATTCGAAGAACGAAGATCTACTCAATTTCCAAGCCTACCTACTGGCGAAGTCGGGGGATTTCAATGGCGCGTTGGCGGCGGATGACAGCTACATGGCGGTTCGTCCTGGCGATCCCAATCCGCTGGACACCCGCGGCGACATTCTCTTCATGGCAGGCCGTGACGACGAAGCCGTGGCCGCCTATCGCAAAGTGCTGGAACTCAAGCCGGACTTCAGCGATTACGGCGAGTACCTCAAGCTGGCGATCGTTTACACCGATCAGAAGAAACCCGACATGGCCAACGCTGCCTTCCAGCAGTTTGCGCAGCGCTCGTCCACGCTTTCGCGACTGTATGTTCCCGGCTTCGAGGCGCAGTTCAAGCAGGCATCGGGAGACCTCGAGGGCGCACTCGCCAGTTACAAACAGGCAGTGATCCAGCTCGGCCGTGCAAAGCAGAGTGAGGCTGCCGGAACTATGCTGCAGCCCTTTGCCGCCCTGGCGGTTATGTTGGGCGAGGGTTCCTCCGCTCTTTCGTTTGTCCAGCAACAGAAACTTGACGATGAGCAACTGCAGACCGTGGCATTCCTCGAAACTCAGGCGGGAAACTCCTCTGCTGCACAGCAAAGTTTGCAGCGCTATGCCAGCAGCCATCCCTGGCTCGCGCCCCGAGCCATTGCGATTGACCAGGGTTACGCGGACGTGACCGCAGCCGTGCAACGCGGCGATGGGCAAGCAGCCTTGAGTCGCGCCGCTACGATTCCTGATTTCCAGGATCCTTACCTGCTGTTCCTCAAGGGCCGCAGCCAGCTGCTCATCCATGATGATTCGCAGGCTGAGGCGGAGTTCCGCACCGCATTGCGGCTCGATCACGACCTGGAGAACTACAGCGTCTTAACCCAGCGATTTCCGTTGCCTGCAATACTCGCCCACTACTACCTAGGCCAAATCTACGAGCGCTCGGGCAAGCGCGATCAGGCCATTAACGAATACCAGGAATTCCTCTCCCACTTCCCGAGTTCGCCAAGCCGCCTCGCCCAGGTCGGCGACGCCCGCGCCGCACTCAAGCGCCTGATGCAGTAACTGACACTATCTTGAAAGGGCGCGGTTTTAGCTCCGCCGCTACGTCGTGCGGAAGCAATGACGGCTTTGGCCGTTGAGGGTGAGCACTCTAGCAAGGGATCGATATTCGCTTCTCTTCGATTCGGGAAGGCAGCCCGAGAATTGTGCCGCCGCCTCATCGTTGGCCTCAGATTAAAACCAAGCAGTGGAGTGACTCGTGCCGGCAGGCTCGACAGACTTCCCGGCGCACTCGGGTCGCTGAGTGGATGCACCGAAGCAGTTCCTTCCTAATCCGTACACCGGGCGCTAGACTCCTACGGTGAGAAATTCAACAAGAAATGCGGACTAAAGACTGCAATTTGGGCTTGCGGCCTACACGGAGAACTGGGCTCTAACCATGACTAAATGTAAGTATTCGCCAAGCGGTAGCAAAAGAGCCTCTCCCACGCTGGCCTCTCTTGATGTTCTCTGGACCGGACGGCCGCGAGTCGGGGGGCGTTGTCGACTTGATCGCAAGTCACCCGCTTCGCGTTATCTAGTTCTTGGCTGGCGTCGCGGCTCGTCCGCTTGCAGTTTTGTCGTAAATCCCTTTCGCATTTCGTAGTCTTTCCAGGACGAATCCAGTGGCGCCCCCAATGAATGTGGATCAACGCCGATTAGTGACGCTCGAAACCCGGCAACTCCTGCAGCAGATGCCATAGCTTACACTCAAACAACATGCTCAACCGGGGCTATGCCTATACCACAATCATCATCAGCAAATATCATGGACGAACCCTGCTCTCCCACTTGGCAAGCCTTTACCCCCACTCAACCGCAGAAGCCTGGCAACAAAATCTGAACAACCGCGAAGTCACCCTCAACGGCATCACCGCCGCCGGAAGCGAATCGGTCACTTTAGGTCAAACCCTTGTCTGGAACCGTCCACCTTGGATCGAACCAGACTCTCCTCAGCACTTCGAAGTCCTGTTTGATGACCCCCATCTGCTGGCCGTCAACAAACCTAGCGGGCTGCCCACTCTCCCGGGCGGCGGCTTTATGGAAAACACCCTCCTGCGGCTGGTGCAAAAGCAAACTCCGAACGCAAACCCTGTCCACCGGTTGGGCCGAGCTACTACCGGCATCGTCCTCTTCGCCAAAACACCACAGGTGGCCTCTAAGCTGTCCGCAAACTGGAACACACCTAGAATTAAAAAAATCTACCGAGCGCTGGCTCAAGGCATTGCACAGCAAGACGCCTACGAAATTCTCACACCCATTGGCCTCGTACCGCACCCGCTCATCGGTTCCGTGTGGGCCGCCAACCCAAGTGGCAAACCGTCAAAGTCATTGGCGAAGGTGATCTCACGCACTGCGAGCACCACAACATTTGAGGTAAGACTAAATTCGGGCCGCCCTCATCAAATCAGGATCCATCTGGCATCCATCGGCCATCCCCTGGTAGGCGATCCTCTGTACGGCTCAACCGGCCAGCCTCTTGAAAATCTCCCCGGCCTCCCGGGCGATGGAGGATATTTCCTGCACGCTCAATTTCTGAATTTCCAACACCCCATCACCGGAGAACAAATCAATCTTGAGGCAGCTTTGCCGTCTGGATTCTCAATGCATCAGTAGGTTGATGGCCGGGAATCAAATCAGGGTGGGCGGGTGGCCACCCGCGGTACGCGCCTATCGGACAAACAGTCCGGACGTCTTTGCTTAACCGGGCAAACCTAGCAAGTTGATTAGAGTTCCTCCCATAATCCGGTTCCGTGTAGCCTCCGGAACCTCACACGCATCGAACAGGGCGTGATATTGCTTTACAACGTTCTCGATGCCTTCCAAACTGGTGTCCGATCCGAACACAAGCTTCACGAACGCGTTCGGATCGTTGTCCGGAGTTTTCACTACAGAATCGCCTTCGCCGGTCCACCAGAAAATCTCCCGGAACGTTGCCAACCGCCGCTCCATCTTCTTCAAACTCGAGCCGCTAAGGTCAAAGAACACGTTCGAATTCCACCGCGCGATCTCGGCAGCCCATTGGTACTCCGGGTTGCCGCAATGGGCTCCAAGCACTGTTATTTTCGGGAATCGACGTGCGATCTCTTCCAGATGAATCGGCCGCATCCGCCCGGACGCCACATCTTCGGGTTCGTTAAATTTTGCTCTCAACACTATGCCTGTATGAAACAGCACTACCCACCCGTACTCGTTGGCCCGTTCGTAAACAGGGAAATAACTCGGATCGATGTATGGTTTCTTCACGAACTCGAGTTCGCCAAGCCCACGAAATCCCATGCTGTGCAATTCTTCAACTTGCTGGACCACATCTGGAGCATCCAAATTCACATACCCAAACGGGATGATCTTGGTCGGATGCTGTTTTGCCGCTTCGGCGACAACCACTCGATTCTCAAATGGAGTTAAGATCAGGGCGGTTAGGTTCAGTCGCTCCGACACCTTCAGGAAATCTTCAATGTAATTTGGTTTTTTCGGATCGAAGTGCACGTGCATGTCGACGATGCGCCCTTTGCCACTGGAAGCCGCTACGCCGTCTGATGAACTGTTGTTCAGGGAGGACGCGTACGCCCCAAAGCCCCGTGCACTGGATAGCAGAGATGTTGCGCCAGCCGCGCCCAGGAATTTTCGACGTGAGAATTGGTTAAATATTTTGTTTATCATAGGTGTTGCTCCGTGACTGCGCAATCGGCACTGGCCCGCGCTTTCGCGCGATTCCGAGCCCAAAAGAAATTTAACAGATCAGCTTAAGCGTGACTTGCAGTTGCCGATTGCTCGCGGCGGTCGCTGAGCGCTTGCGGACTTGCGGATTGGAACTCCATCCGGAGAAAACGAAAGTCGTCTATTGCAAGGATGATTTTCGGAAGAAGAAGTACGCAAACGAAAAGTTTGATTTTTCTCGGTTGCAGCCTTCAACCGAGGAGATCAAAGAACCAAAAGGGGAAGTTCTTCATCAATTTCAGTCCCGCAGTCTCGAACCAAGCAGCGAAGGCGATTCGCGACAGCTTTCGGCGTTGGAAGCTGCCTAATCGCAGCGACAAGGCGATCGAAGATCTGTCGCGGATGTTCAATCCGATTATCCGAGGCTGGCTCCAGTATTACGGGCGCTATTATCGCTCAGCGCTTTATCCGACGATGCGCGAACTGAACCAGGATCTGGTCCTTTGGGCCCAGCGTAAATACAAAAAGCTGCGACGCCATCACCGACGGGCGGCACACTGGATCGCGCGCACTTCGCGGCGCGCTCCGGAGTTGTTTGCTCTCTGGCAGATGGGGGTGCGGCGCGGCTCCTTGGTGGGAGCTGTATGAGCTGAGAGGCTCATGTACAGTTCTGAGAGAGCCTCGGGGTGAAACTCCCCGGGGCTACTCACCTACCTACTCACCTACCGATTGACTCCCGAATGGCTACCGCCTAGCATTAGCCGTTTGCCTAACTGACCTGTCTTTGTGGAGGAGAATCTCGCACATGCGCCCCTTTCTGATCGCTCTGGTCTGTTCGTTGCTGTGGATTCAGCCCGCACGCGGTGCGGAGAAGGAACAGAACGAGAAACCTGTTGCTAAAGCTGACGGTGCAGCGGATAAAGAGAAGAAAGATCTCCCGCTCACGCCGACACGTACGATGGAGTTCACGACCGACGAAGGCACGTGGATTTCTCTGGACGTTTCTCCCGACGGCCAAACTCTGATCTTCGACCTGCTGGGCGACCTCTACACCTTGCCCATCGGGGGCGGCGAAGCGAAGAAAATTACATCAGGCATGGCCTTCACCAGCCAGCCGCGCTACTCACCCGACGGGAAGATGATCACTTTCGTGAGCGACCGCAGCGGCGCGGAGAATGTTTGGATTTCGAACACTGATGGCAGCAATCCGCAGCAACTCAGTCACGATGAGCAAGTGGAGTTCACTTCGCCGATGTTCAGTCCCGACGGGCAATACGTGGTGGTGAGCCGCGAAAGCCAGTTTCCCTGGGAGAACTACGACATCTGGATGTACCACATCAAGGGTGGTGCTGGGGTACAGGTAACGAAGGGCAGGGCGAAACCGGACGCACCGCGGCGGGATTGGGTGTTTGCGGTTGGGCCCGCGCTTTCCCTAGATGGGCAGTATCTCTATTATGCGGCGCGGACGAAGGGCCTCGCTTACGACGCACAGTTCCCGCTCTCCCAGATTGTCCGCCGCAATCGGATTACAGGCGAAGAGGACACCATCACGAATTCTCCGGGAAGCGCTTTCCGCCCCGGAGTTTCACCGGACGGCAGCAAGCTGGTGTACGGGACTCGATTCGAAACTGAGACTGGTCTGCGCATTCGCGACCTGGCAACGGGCGAGGAGCGCTGGCTGAAGTATCCCGTGCAGCGTGACGACCAGGAATCGCTCTACACGCGGGATTTCCTTCCCAACTATGCTTTTACACCCGACAGCAAGGAACTCATCGCGGCCTGGAATGGAAAGATACATCGCATTTCTTTGGCGAACGGCGAGGTGCACGACATTCCATTCTCGGCCAAGATTTCGCGGCAGCTCGGCCCGCAACTGAACTTTCCAACGCGCGTGGATGAAGGACCGGTTGTAGCCCGCATTATTCAGACGCCGACACAATCGCCGGACGGCAAGCATCTGGCCTTCTCGGCCCTGACCCACATTTACTCGATGGACTTGCCGCAAGGGACGCCACGGCGGGTGACGAGCGTGGCTGCGCGGGAGTTTGAGCCGGTGTGGTCGCCGGACGGCCAATGGCTTGCCTACGTGACCTGGTCGGAGGAGGGCGGAAATATCTGGAAAGTGCGCGCCAATGGGACGGGTGCGCCGCAGCAGCTTACCAAGAGCGCGGCTTTCTACCGCGATCCGGTGTGGTCGCCGGACGGGCAGCGCATCGTCGCACTGCGCAGTCCGCGCAGCAGCCGGGTTGAGTCCTTCGACGAATGGGACAATCAGCCTACTTTCGATCTGGTTTGGCTTTCCTCCGAGGGCGGCGACGCGAACGTGATCGTTCCTGCGCGGGGGGCGCTGCATCCGCATTTCGGGCCGGAGAAAGACCGCGTTTATGCTTACTCCGACGGCGGTCTTTTCTCCATTCGTTACGACGGCACCGACCGCCGGACTCTCGTTAAGGCTGTCGGCAAGGTCTGGTTTGTCGATCCTAAGAAGGCCGACGGGGAACCCGCGGACGAGATCAGGCTCAGTCCCGACGGACAGTGGGCGCTAACCCGCATCAGCGGTCAGCTTTATGTTTTTGCGGTGCCCCGCATGGGCGGCGAAGCGCCTGTACTGAATCTCGACAAGGCAGTGCTGCCGTTGCGCAAGCTGAGCGATGTCGGCGCAAACTATCTGGACTGGGCGGATGAAGGAAAAACCATTACCTGGGCGGTTGGTTCCACGTTTTTCCGCCTGCCGCTCGATAAGGTTGTCTTTGAACCACCTAAGAAGGACAAGGGCGACGACAAGTCTGAGGCCAAGGAAGAAAAAAGAGTGGACGAGAAGGCCAAGGAAGAAAAACGCGAGGACGAAAAGAAGGATGAAAAGAAGCCCGCCAAGCTGCCCGTCGAGGAGATTGCTGTCAAAGTCGAGGTGCCACGCCACAAGGTGACGGGCACCGCGGTATTACGAGGCGCGCGGGTGGTTACCATGCACGGCAATGAGATCCTCGACGACGCCGACATTGTGGTGAAAGATAACCGGATCGCCGCTGTCGGCAAGCGTGGTGCGGTGACCGTGCCCGATGGAGCGAAGGTGTTCGACCTCGCGGGAACCACCATCATTCCCGGCTTTGTGGATCTGCATCCGCACTGGACCGAGATTCGCCGCACGGTTTTGGATTTGGAAAACTGGTCGTTCATGATGAATCTCGCCTACGGCGTGACTGCGGGCCGCGACCCGCAGACCGCAACCGACGACATGTTCGTCTATCAGGATCTGGTGGAGACAGGCGAAATCCTCGGACCGCGCGCTTATTCCACCGGGCCTGGAGTTTTTCCCGACACAGACATTCAGTCACTCGATGACGCCGAGCAAATTGTGGAACGTTATAAGCGCTTCTATCGCACCAATCATCTCAAGTCTTACCTGGTGGGGAATCGCAAGCAACGGCAATGGATTTTGCAGGCGTGTCTGGCGAATCATGTGATGCCCACCACCGAAGGCGGACTCGACTTCAAACTGAATCTGACGCACATGATCGACGGATTCAGTGGCAACGAACACAGCCTGCCGATCACTCCGCTTTACAAGGATGTGGTCGACTTTGTCTCCCGCTCCGGCATCAACTACACGCCCACGCTGATTGTTGCCTACGGCGGCCCGTTCGCGGAGACTTACTTTTTTGAAAATACCGAAGTGCACGACGATCCCAAGGTCCGCCACTTCATGCCGCACAACCTCGTGGATGCCAAAACCCGCCGGCGCGAGGCATGGTTCCGCTCCGATGAACACATTTTCCCGCGCCTGGCCGCTCAGGACGCAAAGATCATCAAAGACGGCGGCAAGGTTCTGATTGGCAGCCACGGCGAGTTCCAGGGACTGGGCTACCACTGGGAGATGTGGGCGCTCGCTTCCGGCGGTGTGGGGAACTTCGAAGTGCTCCGCTCCGCGACCATCCACGGCGCCGAAGCGATCGGCCTGGCCCAGGATTTAGGCAGTATTGAAACGGGTAAACTGGCTGACCTCATCGTGCTCAACAAAAATCCTCTGGACGATATTCATAACACCAATACGATCCGCTATGTGATGAAAGATGGAGAACTCTTTGAAGGCGACACACTCAACCAGACGTGGCCCGTGCAGAAGCCGCTGGCGCCGATGTGGTGGTGGAACGAGAAGCCTTAACTTCGCGTTGATGTGACCCAAGACCACAACGCGTCGCGCCTTCAGCCGTGCCGATCCGCGCGGTGCGACGCCGACCGCATCCGAGGCACCGGGAGAGGCTGGTGAGCTAGTGGAGGTGCCGGCGGACGGTCAAATCGTTATTTCGTTGAGCGGGGCGCAGTCTTGCTCGCAATGTTGGTGTTGCTCTCGCCTTCTTCCGCATTCATCCGTTCATCATACGAAGTTGCCTTCTGCGCATTCGGAATTCTTGAGAGGGGTCTAGGATGCCACTCGTGGCAGCACCCAAGAAACTCATCAAATTCGATACTAAGACATCCTTTCGACCGTCAACGGCGGTAGAAAGATCGAAGCCTTTCCTAAAGAGCAGATAATCTTTGCTCAGGGCGACTCGTCCGATGCTGTTTTTTATATACGGGAAGGAAAAGTAAAACTCACCGTCGTGTCGGAGATCGGGAAGGAAGTCACAATCGGCATTCTGAACAAGGGCGATTTTTTCGGAGAAGCTTGCCTTACAGGGCAGCCTCTCCGCCTGTGCTCCGCAACGGCAATGACAGATTGCTCAGTGATGAAAATTGAGGAGAAGTCCATGAATGAAGTGCTCAACCGGCAACACGCATTTTCCGACATGTTTGTGGGATAGTTGCTGGCACGGAACCTTCGCTACGAAGAGGATTTGGTTGACCAGCTTTTCAATGCCAGTGAAAAAAGACTGGCCCGGATATTGCTATTGCTGGCTCATTTCGGCAAGGAAGGCAAGGCCGAGACTGTAATCCCCAAGATGAGCCAGGAGACTCTCGCAGAGATGATAGGCACAACCCGGTCGCGGGTTAGTTTTTTTATGCACAGGTTCCGGAAGCTAGGTTTCATCGACTATCACGGCGGGACCGGGCTTCAAGTCCACAGCGCTCACTCCTCAACATCGTTCTCCACGACTAGAACTTCGTTCCGAAAACGTGGCTTGCTCTCGCGCCGACATAACCACCCTCGGCTTCGCCATTTCCTTTCTGACTTCGGCGAGTGTCGCTTTATCCTGTTGCTCTTTTGTTTTTGTTTTTCTTTTATCCATAACGTTGGACTCTGGATCGGCGTAGATAAAATGTCATAAAATGTTGACTCCATTCAGAGAAACAGTAAAAATCTTTACTTCAGTGCCTTATACCCTACCGCTGATCTTCTGACACCGTTCGTCTTCGATAGTCCACCCCCCAGAAGGATCGGTGACGGAGCGCCGGGGGAATGTTCGAGCATAGCCCGCTCCCCATGGGACTGTCTGAGCTTGATCGCTCACAATGGAAATGATCAGCCCCTGCTTGAATCCGATTCTCACTTGTTTGTAACCAGTCCCTTACACTCAAGTGCCCTGCGGCAATTCCATCATGCCTGTGATGGCGACGTTTCGCCAGCTAGCATTCCCGGCTAGCATTCCCGGCTCGATTATTATGGTGCCATGGAATCGTTGCTCATTATTACGGGCACGATGGGGGCAGGTAAGACGAGTGTCATGGGTGAAGCGTCGGACATCCTTGGATTGCAGGGTGTTGCCCATGCGGCGATCGACTTGGACGCGCTCGGTCTTGCCCATCTTCCGTCGGCAGAACGCAGCGATGGCGTAATGTACGGCAATCTTCGATCCGTCTGTGAAAACTATGCCTCCCTTGGCGTTAGGCGGCTCTTACTGGCGCGCGCAATTGAAGACCGATCCGAACTAGAACTCTGTGGTAGCGTTGTTTCGGCCTCCACCATAGTCGTCTGCCGTCTTACCGCCAGCATCGAAGCGATGGAGCAACGCATCAGGCTGCGGGAATCGGGAGTCTCGCAGCGGGACTACGTTGCTCGCGTCGCGGAATTGAACACCATCCTTGACCGTGCGCAATTAGAGAATTTCACCATCACAAACGAGAATCGCCCATTGACCGATGTTGCGCACGAATTGCTCGTCAAAGCTGAATGGATTTCAAACTGACTTACAGATGTGTTGGTCGAGACTCCTGTACGGAAATCTCATCGGAGGGGAAGATCTGCGCGCGTTGCGGGAAGAGAAGATGAAATCAATCCGTTCCTTCGCCCAGTTTCTCAGAGGCGGCGCAGCCAAATCTGCATTCTGAGTGGCTATCGCCTGGTTTCAGCAGTTGACCGAAGCGCCCAAGTGATCACGGCAGGAGTTGTCTTGTGTTGGCGTTGTGTTTGGCTGCATTCACGAATGCATACGTAGGGACAGCAGTCATTCCTGGAGCGCGAGCTGGCATTGTGGTTTCGGTCTATCGGAAATTGCTGATCAGAACCACGTCGCTGGTCTCGCTTCCTCTGGCGACGAACAACTGCTTGCCGTCGCGTGACCAGGAAAAAGCGAAGATACGGCCGGAAGTGAAGTCGGTGACCTGATGCGGCTCACCGCCCGTCAGCGGCTGCTCCCAGATATTGGTGGCGGCTTTGCGAGTCAGCGTGTATTGCAACCCCTTACCATCGGGAGACCACCGCGCCCAACCGGAGCCACTCGGTCGAGGAAAAACGTGGATCGGGGAACCTCCGCCGGCTGGAATTACGGCGAATTTAGATTGCGGAACGGGACTGCCTTCCTGGAGATCGTAAGCAATGAATTTGCCGTCGGGTGAGATGCGCGGATTTCCCCCGCCCCCGGGCGCACTGGCAATTGCCGTTGGACTGCCCCCTTCCACGGGCATACGGTAAAGCTTTGTTCCAACCTCCGTATTGGTGTCGTAGACCAGCCACTTGCCATCCGGCGAACAATCTTCCTCCCCGATGTACTCGTTGACCAGACGAGTAGGGTTCGATCCGTCCGCGTCGGTCCGCCAAAGCTCTGACTTTGTACCGTCGTAGGAATCGAATAAGAGGTAGCGATCCCCGCAAGCCGACATAGCTCCGTAGTTGCGTGCCTGCGGCATGACGGTGGTTCTCTGGCTGCCGTCGCTGTTGATCAGATCGAGCTCGCTGTCCCCACTGCGTACCAGCAACTTCCCGCCGGGCCCGGGCCAGACCGCAACGTCCGGTGTCGCGCCGGAAGTGATCTGTGTTGCTACCGCAGCTTTTCCGCCCGGCAGGCTCCAGATGTTTGAAATCTGTGTGCTATCGACCGCCGCGAGTATCTTCCCATCCCGAGTGAGGTCGAGACGCACACCGTAGTTGGATAAGTCGTTGGTGAAACGCTGCGGTTCGCCCTTGGGATAGGAAACCTGCCAAAGCTGAGTCCGGCGTTCTTTCGGAATTCCGATTGGGATGAGCAGCGAGTCGCCCCCCGGCAGCCAGACCGGCATCCCCAGCACATCGGGGCTGGAGTAGAGCGTCGTAACACTACCGTCTGCGACGTGGATGACTTCCAGCACCCATTTTGTTTCTTTCCCGCTTTGCAGTGCAGCCAAGGCAATCGTTTTGCCATCCGGAGACCAACTCGCCCCCCACATGTAGACCGGATAGATTGGCAGCCTGGCCAGCAGCCGCTCGCCGCTGCCATCGGCTGAGGCGACGCGAAGTTCCACCGTCGCCGCGTCCGGCAACCCGCGCATGAAAACGATCTGTGTTCCGTCCGGCGAGAACCCGACTGGCGCGTCAATATCCTTAATCAATTGTCTTGGATTCCCGCCCAGCACCGGCATCTGATAAAGGAAGCTGTAGAATTGCGTGGTCTTGTCGGAACGCACGTAATAAACGAAGTTGCCGTCCGGAGAAAACGTCACGCCCTTGAAGTCCACTACATCGGGCGGCAGGACTTGCACGTCGCTCTTGGTTGCCACATGGCGCATCCACAAACTCTGTTGCTCGCCGTCGCGCAGAACGTACACTACGTAGCGTCCGTCGGGCGCGATCGCGACCAGCGTGGCCTTGCCGCTCTCGGTGAGCTTCGCGATCTGCATGTTCTGTAGGTTCAGACCGTGCGGGCGGCTCAGCAGCCTGTATCCAACGAAGGCAGCGATCAGCACGATCAGCACGACGGCCGCAATTGCGATTTTCGATGTCCCCTTTTTCGCAGCAGGCGCCTGGACTGGTGCAGATGCCAATTGCGCCGACGAAATCTTGCCGGAGTCTGCGACCGCAACCGCGCCTGATCCGCTCTCGATTTGCACGTGCCCCGAACTGGTGTCGCGCTTGACCCGTTTCAAGTCGGCGCGCATCTCAGCGGCGCTCTGGTAGCGCAAGTCGCGGTCTTTCTCGAGTGCCTTGTTGATAATCTCTTCCAACTTTGGGGGTACGTCGGGATTGAGCCGCACCGCTGGTACGGGCGCGCGGTTCACAATCGCTTCGCAGATCATCGCCGAGCTTTCCCCGCGGAAGGGCAACGCCGCTGTCGCCATCTCGTAGAGAACGGCGCCGAACGAGAAGAGATCGGTGCGCCCGTCCAGCTCTTTCGCTCGTACCTGCTCCGGCGACATGTAGGATACGGTTCCGACGGTCGTACCGGGACTGGTCAGATGCTGTTCGTCCACCGTATGCGTCTGCGTATTCGCGGAGCCGATCTGGCTCGACGAACCGCCGCCCAGCGCGACCTTTGCTAATCCAAAATCAAGGATCTTTGCGTGCCCGCGTTTGGTGACGAACAGGTTTGCCGGCTTGATGTCGCGATGGACAATGCCTTCCGCGTGGGCCGCGTCGAGAGCGTCAGCGATTTCGATGGCGAGCGAGAGAATCTCCTCGATCTCCATGGGACGCCCGCTGATGCGGTGTTTCAGCGTCACGCCATCCAGGTACTCCATGGCGATGAACGCCTGCCCATGATCGTCGTCAATTTCGTAAATCGTACAAATGTTGGGGTGATTGAGCGCCGACGCAGCCTGCGCCTCGCGTTGAAAGCGGGCCAATGCCTGAGAATCCTTGGCGACCTCATCCGGCAGAAACTTCAGGGCCACAAACCGGTGGAGTTTTACATCCTCGGCCTTGTAAACAACCCCCATCCCGCCGCCACCGAGTTTTTCCATGATGCGGTAGTGCGAGATAGTCTGGTCGATCATGTGCTGCGAATCTTACGTGGGGCGAAAGGGGCAAGTCAATGAAAGCGGGGAACTTGGGGAACTTGGGGGTGTTTCAGAGCGACTGTTGGCGAAAAAC
>Ga0181537_10002673_pt1 | contig 15573 bp, 12 predicted proteins | sample PEATcosm2014_Bin_39_FD_119765 | JGI IMG/M metagenome (GOLD analysis project Ga0181537, IMG submission 119765) | Peatland microbial communities from MTU Mesocosm Facility, Houghton, MI, USA - PEATcosm2014_Bin23_10_metaG | ecosystem: Environmental > Terrestrial > Soil > Wetlands > Peat | place... | reverse complement strand
CCTGCTGCGGTTTATCGGCGTCTGCGATTAGCCGTTCCGCGTCGAGGACTGCGGTTAGCGAACGCACGCGGGGTTTCAATAATTTCGCGACCGCTTCCGCGCGGTGAAACGTGAGCAGCACGCAAACTTCCGCGTTGTTGAGAATTGCGGATTGCCTGGCGGCATATTCCTCGATGCGATCGGCGCGAAATGGCGGGTAGATGGGAACGGGAACGGCGCCAGCGAGCAGAATGCCCGCGTAGGAAACGAAGAACGCACGGCCACTGGGCAGCATCAGCGCTACACGAGAACCCGCAGCCACGCCGTTCCGTGCCAATTCTTCGGCACAGCGCAATCCGGCCGCGTAGAGCTCGCCGAAAGTGAGCGTTACCTCGCGCTCGCCGCCTTCATGGTCCTCGGTGATAAGCAGGTGCGTGCGGTCCGCATCGTGCAGCGCACGATAGCGGAGCAATTCGAGCAGCGTTTGCGTTTGGTAAGCGCCGGTGGCCCCTGAGGCGCCGGTTGCGATTGCGGCGTGGTGTAGCTTGCCGGCGGTGATCGAGGCGCGCAGCGCAGAGCTGCCGGAGTCGTCCGGCGCGTCGAGTTCGCCCGCGCCGCAGATAGCGGCGGTCAGGTCGTCAGGCGTATTGGCTTCCGCGACGATGCGATCCGCGAGACGCACGCCGAAGGCGGACTCGAGCCGCGCCAGCAGTTCCACACGCTCGAGACTGCCCATGCCCAGATCGGCGTCCAGTTGCGACGTTCCATCAAGCCGCGGGAGCGCGCCAGTACTGCCCAACTCCACGAGCAACTCACGCAGGACATCCAGCACGCGCTGGCGCACCTCACTGCGTTCGAGTTGGACGGTTGGTGTGGCCACAGGATTGAGCCGGGGACGGTCGCGACGCTGCAGACGAGGCTACCACGCGCCGTCGCCCGCTGTCATGGCCGGTGCCAGACTGCAAACTCTCGACGCCTCACGACTTCGCGGTTGTGGCGACGGAATAACCTTTCGGCAGTAGCGCGGTGCTCAGATCCACTCCGGAAAGATCCGCGCCGGTAAGATCCGTCTCGCGCAGGATAGCGACGCCCATGTCCGCACCAGAGAATTTCGCCCCACGCACATTGGCCAGCCGCAGATTGATGTTGCGGAGCTGTGCGCCCTGGAAATTAACGTCGGAGAGGTCGCAGCGAAAAAATTCCACGCCGCTGGCTTGCGCCTCCGATAGATTGGCGCCGGGCAGGATGGCTTCCGTCATGTCCGTGTTGCGCAGCTCGGCTTTGTGCAAATTCGCGCCGGAGAGATCGGCGGACGCCAATTTGGCCTTGCGCAGGCTGGCGCCTTCCAGGTTCGCATTGCGGAGGATGGCACCGGTTAAATTGGCGCGTTCGAGGTCCACGCCGGAGAGGTCGGCGCCGCTAAGGTCCGCGCGCTCGCCCCCTTCCTTGCCGCGGAAAAAGAGGTCGTGCGCGGCCAGAATATCGGCGAGGGACTTACCGTTGTGTTTGACGCTGGTTATTTTTCGCATGATCGTATTCTCGTAGGGATTTTTCTCTGCAGCGCGCTGACTCGCGCTAGTTACTCAGGGTCTGCCGCATGGGCTGCTCGTAACCACGCTAATTGCGACCTCTCCAGTTTACTCAAAGTGGCCGCGTGCGCCTACAATAAGGCGATATGGCGAGGGACGGCGTGGTGAAGGCCAAACTCCAGCGATGGCTAGGATTGTGCTGCTTGTCTGTAATTCTATTCTGTCCCCCACCTGCGGGCGCTGCACAAGAGACCCGCGAGAGTGAAGTGGTCGCTGAATTGTCTGGCGGGCGCGTGATCGTACACGTTTCGCAAGAGTTGATTTCCTTCGCGGTGATCGACCACCCGGTCGAAAAAAATTCTCCTCCTCCGCGCGTGCTGAGCCTGGATGCCACGCACGTCGGAGTGCTCTTCGGCGCCGCGCAGTGGCAAGTCTCTGCAGCGCCTCGGCCCGAGCGATTAGATCGCAATTTTGCGCGCGTAGGCAAACAGGACCCTCGCTATCAATCGTACCCCGACGATACCGCGCCCGATTTGGATAGCATCGGCGTGGGCTTTCTGGAACGATTGCGGCCCCTGGTTAGCCAGCTCCACACCAAGCTCACGCTCGATCCAGAGGAACCCATCCTGGAAGTAGTCGTCATCGGATACGCGCAGGACTACGGCCCGGAGGTGTGGCAGATCGACTATCGCATCGAGCAAGAGGAATTGGGCGCGCGCGGAAAGGATTTTTGGCAGACGAAGGTGCTGCGTCCGCGATTCACCCAGCTATATCCGCCGGAGGGCAAGAAATCGCCGCGCACGCTTGTCGAAACCAGCTTCCCAGCCGACCTTGAGGGCACCGGGCTCAACGCGCTGATTCTGCGTGACGATCCGCGTATCGCGCGCCTGCGGGCTGCGGACCCGAAGTTTGCGAAGGTGTTGGCGTTGATCGACAAAGGTTTGGCGCAGAAAGCTGCCGATGAAGACGCCACGAATCTACTGCGCGCGGAAGTGCCGTTCATCGCTGGCGATGCCCGCTTCGTGTTGGGCACCATCGGTGAACAACAAGGCTTTGAGTGGATCGTGGCGCCCGAGGAGCCGATGGAGAAGGCCGTGCCGGACAAGGATCAGCCGCCGGAGGCGCCATCGTTGCGGCGCAAACCTAAGCCTTCGTGACCTTTGCCGCGGGCGCCACGGCGTTTGCGCCGATATCCTTGCGATAGTGCATGCCCTCGAAGTGAATGTCCGCCGCGGCTTGGTACGCCGAAGCCAAGGCCGCATCGAGGTTCGGTCCGGTTGCAGTAACTCCAAGAACACGTCCTCCATTTGTCGCTATGGAAACGCCGGTGCCTGCCGCCTGTCGAGCTGTCCCGGCATGTAGCACCTTTACATGCGGTACGCGTTCCGCGGCGGCCAACCCTCCAATGGGCTTGCCCGCCTCAAATTTGCCGGGATAACCACCGGAAGCCAACACCAGACACACGCTCGCCCCGGGGCGCCACTTGAGCTTTGCGGGCTCGAGTTGCCCTGCCGCCACGTCCGCAAGCACCTCCGCCAAATCGAAATCCATGCGTGCAACGATGGCCTGCGCCTCTGGATCCCCTAGCCGGCAGTTGAACTCCAATACGCTTGGTCCGGACTTGGTGAGCATTAGCCCAAAATATAAGAAGCCCTGATACCGAATGCCGTCCGCCTCGAGGCCATGCAGGGTGGGCTCGACGATCGTCCGCAGGATGGTCTCGCGTAATTCCGGCGGCAGCAGCGCGTCTGTCGAGTAGGCTCCCATGCCGCCTGTATTTGGACCTTGATTGCCGTCGTACGCGCGCTTATGGTCGCGGGTAGGCACCATCGGGGCATAGCGGTGGCCGTCGGTCAGCAGGATGAACGACAACTCCTCGCCCTCCAGCGCCTCCTCGAAAAGTAGCCGTTTACCGCCCGGCCCCAACTCATTCTTTTCCAGCGCGCGCTCGATGAAGTCGCGCGCCTCGGCCTGGTCTCGCGCTACCAGCACCCCTTTGCCGGCGCAGAGCCCATCCGCCTTGATGATCAACGGCCACGACGCGCTGTCGAGTGCAGCGTACGCTTCACTCGCAACTTCATAGATACCAAGTCGCTTCGCGGTCGGCAGGCTGTGTCGCTCGAGGAATTCCTTGGAGAAGGTTTTGCTACCCTCTAATTGCGCAGCCTGCCGCGACGGCGCCACAATCGGCCACTTTCGCGCGCCGAACACGTCCGCAATTCCATTCACCAAGGGCAGTTCAGGTCCCACCACCGTGACGTCTGGCTGTAGCTTTTGCGCCAGTTCCGCAATAGCCGCCACGTTGCTAGGATCGGCCGCGACGCACTCCGCCTCCGCAGCAATGCCCCCATTCCCTGGGGCGCACCAGATCTTCTCCACTTTGGCGCTCTGTGCAAGCTTCCACACCAAGGCATGCTCTCGACCACCACCCCCAATAACGAGAATTTTCATTTCGCCTGAATGCCCTCCAGAAACTCCGACGAAGATAGATGGCTGCTGCGGCGATGTCAAATATTGGAGGGGATCTTCGGCGGCGTGGCGCGTTGAAAGTATCGCAGCGGATACCTAACCGATGTAACATGGAAAAAAGGTTAGTCGAGCGGGCAGTTGTGCGAAGCGCCAGATTTTTGCCTTGGAGTTCGTAGCGCGATCTTAGAAGGCAGTAAACCCGCTCTATGCTTGTCCCACTGCGCGAATCGGAATCGTCACCGGTGCCACGGAGGAATCCGAGGAGCCCAGCATATGGCAACGGCCATCGAAAATACCGCCGGGGTCGATGACCATACACGGCGAGTGCACCTCACCCGTAACAACACCCTTGGCCTGAATCTCTACGCGGCCCTTTGCAAAAATCACCCCGTCGAAGCGTCCAGCGATCACCACCCGGTTGCCCTCGATCTGACCCTCAACTTTGGCGCCATCTCCGAGAATCACCGTTTGCTCTGAGATGATGTTGCCCTTCATGTTGCCGTCGATGCGAAACGTGCCTTTGACCTGTAGCGTACCTTCCATCGACACGCCCTGATCAATAAATCCCGTCCAATCCTCGTTCGCGCCGGACTTCGCGCCTGGCCATCGCCACGCCATAAGAATTCCCCCGTGCAGCAGAGTTCTACTCTAGCGCCACGACGCGTGAAGTCAACGCGTCAAAGCATACCCGTTGTCGAATGATTACAATTGAACTTACAAAACGAAACGAATGTTGTGCGCGGCACAAACGACGTACGAATGATGGAAAAGTTGATGTGGCCCCAAAGATGGAACGCTAAGGGAAAATACTACTTCATGAGCCGGTCGTAAATGCCCATTAGCTGCGCGTCGTCGTAATATTCCAGCACCAGCTGGCCCGGCCGCAGCTTGGTCTTTTGCCGCAACAGCACCTTCGTTCCCAACGCGCGTTGCAGTTCTTCCAGCGCCGCGCGAATGTTGGCATCCGCGTGCACTTCGCTCGAAACAGCGGCATTGCGCGACCGCCTGGATGCCAATCGTTCGATCTGCCGCACCGTCAAGCCGCCCCGTGCTGCCCGCTGCGCGTACCGCATGCGCAGCTGCGATTCTGCAACCGCCAGCAGCGCCCGCCCGTGACCGGCCGTCAGCTTCCCCTCTTCAATCCAATCCTGAATCGTCGGCTCCAGCTTTAGCAGCCGAATGGCATTCGCCACCGTGGCGCGGTCCTTACCGGTCCGTTCCGCCACGATCTCCTGCGTCAGCTGAAATTCATCCATCAACCGCTCGAAGGCACGCGCCGCCTCAATCGCGTTCAGATCTTCGCGCTGGATATTTTCCACCAGCGTCATCTCGAGCGCCAAAGCATCCGGCACATGGCGGATGATCGCTGAGACTTTCGTCAGCCCAGCTCGCTGCGCGGCCCGCCAGCGTCGCTCGCCGGCAATGAGTTGGAAACGATTGCCGAGCGGCCGGACCACGAGCGGTTGAATGATGCCACTCGATTTTATCGAACGCGCCAGTTCGTCCAGCGCTTCCTCGCGAAATCGCGTCCGCGGCTGGTAAGGGCTGGGGTCGATGAGATCGATGTCTATCTGGTGTGGACCAGCGTTGGTGCCAGGTTCTTTCGCGGGAGCCGCCGCCGCCGCGCTCGAAGATGTTGTGTGTGCGGGTGAGTGCTCCGGCGTGGCCGGCTCTTCAGGATCCCGAATGAGCGCTCCTAGCCCCCGTCCCAGCGCGTTTCTCAGCATTAGCGATTACCTCCTGGGCCAGCTGGGTATACCCCTCAGCGCCCCGACTATGGATATCATAGAAAATAATAGGCTTACCAAAGCTTGGTGCTTCGGCCAGCCGTACGTTACGCGGAATGACGCTTTGAAAGACCTGCGTACCGAAAAAGCTCCGGAGATCCGTGGCGACCTGACGAGATAGCGACGTCCGCTCGTCATACATTGTCAGCAAAATACCTTCGATTTCCAGGGTGGGGTTCAGGGTTCTGCGAATGCGCATCAGCGTATCCAGGAGCTCGGAGACTCCCTCGAGTGCAAGATACTCACACTGGATCGGTACCAGCACTGCGCTGGCGGAAACCAGGGCATTCAGTGTAAGCAGGTCGAGAGCCGGCGGGCAATCCAGCACGATAAAACGATATTTAGCCCTGTAATCCTTCAACGCAGCCTGCAGCTTATATTCGCGACTCTCGGCAGTAACCAACTCAACGGCGGCCCCAGCTAGGTTTTTGTCGGCGGGGACGACATCCAAGCCCTCGACTTGCGACTTTTGGATCAGTTTGTCGAGGGGTTCGCCCATAATCAGGGCGTGATACAGGGTTCTGCGCGAAGGATCCTTGGGAAAACCAATCGCCGAAGTAGCATTGGCTTGAGAATCGCAATCGACGAGGAGGGTTGGTTGTTCTGACGCGGCCAGACAGGCTGCCAAGTTCACTGCGGTAGTAGTCTTCCCGACTCCACCCTTTTGATTTGCAACGGCAATAATTCGAGCCAATCCACCACACTCCAGACACGCGAAAGTTAGCAAAGGAGCGTTCGTTATGCAAGATGTTTCACGTGAAACATCTTTAGTCCTGTGGATTTCGCGCTCGATTGTTCCACGTGGAACAATTTGTCCAGTCGTTTCGGATACTACCCTACCGGCGGAATGTTCCACGTGGAACATTTGTGTGCCGCCCTTCCAAATGGACGCCAACTTTGAAGCCAACTGAAATCAAGCATCAGCCGACTAGAATGTTTCACGTGGAACAATCCAAAAGATGGCGAAATAAGCCAGCTGGTCGACAAGCATCGGACTTGTAAGGAATTGCGGGCCGCCTCATCCTCGCAATCGTTCCACGTGGAACATTCTGATCTCTAGAAACGCGTCGAGCCCTACCCGACAGAAGAGTGGAGACGCTAAAATGGGCGCTGCGGGTTGGCAGACTTGCAATGACGGCTCTGTTAGATTCACCAATAAGTCGTTATTCTTTATGTCGTTACGCCGACATCGCGTAGCACATTCTTGGTACCAACCAGCAGCAGTCGCCTTAACGACTGTGGCACCGGGATCGGATCCTTCCAGCTCCATCCCGCCACTTTCTTCACCTCGTCCAGGTCCCGCGCGCCAATCCACAGCACCGTCGTTTTGGCCGCCACGGCGTCCGAGCCTGCCCACCCCAGGAACGCACTGAAGTCGCCGAGCGCCCGAGAACACGCGAAATCCAGGGGCGCCACGTCTTCAGCTACTTCCTCAAAGCGATTCACCAGCACCCGAATGTCCGTAAGTTCAAGATCCCGCGCCACTTCCGCCAAAAACGTGGCCTTCTTGATGTTCGACTCGATCAAGAAGACCTGCAAGTCCGGCCGCAATATCTTCAGCGGGATGCCAGGAAAGCCTCCGCCGGAGCCAACGTCGGCCAGCCGACCGTTTTCCACAGGTACGGCCACGGCGGCATACATACTTTCGCAAAAATGACGATAAAGTATCTCCCTCGGATCGCGAATGGCAGTGAGATTTATTTTGTCATTCCACTTCAGTAAGATGGCTATATATTGTTGAATTTGCTGCACTTGTTTAAATGTCGCGGTCACCTGAAACTCACGCAAGGCGGAGAGAATGGCTTCGTCCGTGAGTGGGGTGGGGACGTGTGTTGTCATATAGGTAACTAGCCTGTGCTCGAAGTTTGGGTCCGGAGCTGGGATTTGACTTTGCGCCCCGAACGCGGCAAGTTTAGCAGATGCCGGCGCTGAGCGAGCCGGTGGATTCCGTCCTGCGTGCTCGCAAAAGTTATCAGATAGCAGAGAGGTGACAGTTGCCGGACCAAATCAAGCTCACATCCATGGCCAAGGCGGCAGGCTGCGCGGCCAAATTAAACCCCGCCACGCTCGACGCCGTGTTACGCAAGCTACCCCGGCAAACCGATCCCAATGTCTTGGTAGGGTTCGACACCAACGACGACGCGGGTATCTACCGCCTGGACGAGCACGTGGCGCTGGTTCAGACCGTAGATTTCTTTACCCCCATCGTTGACGACCCACACCTCTTCGGCGAGATCGCTGCGGCCAATGCGCTCAGCGATGTCTACGCCATGGGCGGCCGGCCAATCTCATCGCTCTCGGTAGTCGGCTTTCCGGAAAGGGGAGACCCTGAGATTCTCGAGCAGATTATCCGCGGCGGCCTCGCAAAAATGATGGAGGCGCCCTGCAGCGTCATCGGTGGCCATTCCATTCGCAGCGAGGACATGCTCTTTGGCTACGCCGTTACCGGCCTGATCGATCCACGTCGCGTCTGGCGAAATGTCGGCGCGCTCCCGGGTGACGTCTTGCTCTTCACGAAACCGCTGGGGACTGGCGTCATCACTACCGCTCTAAAAAAGGAGTGCGTCTCCGACGAATCGCTTGCCGCCGCCATCGCGGCCATGACCACCCTGAATCGCGACGCCGCGGAAGCACTGAGAGAAGTCGAAGCAGCCGCTGCCAGCGAGACGACTAACGCCGATAAGACAACAAACACCGATAGGATTACAAACGGCAGCACGGCGATACGCCGTGCATCGCCAATTCATGCCGTCACGGACGTGACCGGTTTCAGTCTCCTCGGGCACGCGCGCGAAATGGCCCTCGGAGCCGCGGGGCAAAACGGCGCTCCTGCGATCGAGTCTGTCTCGCTTGAAATCGACCACTCGGCTTTCGCGTATTTGCCCGGCGCCATACAAGCTGCCTGGGACGGCCATTTATCCGGCGGGCTCAAAAACAATCGTGCCTTCGTCGGCGACTGTGCAGAGTTTGCTGCCGAGGTGCCGGGGGAATATCGCGATTTGCTCTTTGACCCGCAAACTTCGGGCGGCTTGCTTGTCGCCCTCGCACCGGAATTCGCGGCGTCCGCGTTGCAGGCCCTGCAGCGCCGCGGGGTCACCGCCCATCAGGTCGGACGAGTTCTGCCAAAGCGCTCCCCGCTGCTTTACGTTCGCTAAAGCGGCCGCAGTTTGCCGGGCCATTCTCCGGAACCCCCACCGAAGTCCCGCTGAACACCAGCCGAACCTAGGTACAATTGCTGCCACCTACAGCGAAGAAACATGGACACCATCACCCACGGGATCGCCGGCGCGCTGATCGGCAAAGCTGCGTTCGGCGGAGACGACATGCTGGCCCAGCGTCCCATGAACGCGCGCCGCATCGTGACGTGGTCGTTGATGATAGGCGCCATATTCCCGGATATCGATACGTTGCGCGATTTTTTTTCGCGCAACGATATGCTGATGATCACCTGGCATCGCAGTATCACGCATTCGTTGGTGTGTCTGCCGATTTTTGCGCTGCTCCTCGCCGCCATTACGCGCGTCGTTTGCCGGCGCCTCCGGTGGGGGCCGCCGTCTTTCGCGGCATTGGCCGGCATTTATGCGGTCGGAATCCTCAGCCACATCTTTCTCGATCTGGTGACCACCTTCGGCACCATGATTTGGTCGCCGCTCGGCTGGTCGCGGCCCGCGTGGGACATGATCTTCATCATCGATTTTGCATTCAGCGCGATTTTGCTGTTGCCGCAAATGCTCGCGTGGGTCTACGCGACAAAAGAAAAACGGCGCACGCGTTCGCTGGGGCTCTGGCTCGTGTCGGAATTTGTTTTTCTCGCCGTGGCGGATCTTGCGCGAATTGTCGGCGCGCCGATATCTCCGCAAAATATTGCGATTCTTGGTTTGCTGCTCACGCTGGTGATTTTTTTGCCCGCATGGCGCGCCTGGGGCGTACGTACTTCCCTGGCGAACTGGAATCGCGCGGGACTATTCGCGGCATGTACTTATATTGCGCTCGCGGCATACGCCCACCACGCGGCGCTCGAACGCGTGAAATCCTTCGCCGCGCTTCTGCAGTTGAACGCACAGGCCATCGGAGCGCTGCCACTGCCGCCGTCGCTCTGGCACTGGGATGGCCTGGTCCGCACACCTCGCGGTACCTACGAGATGCGCATGGACCTGAGCGACAAATCCCCCATTCCGGCTGCGCCCGCCAACTCCGAAGCTACTTCTCCCAATGCGGCGGCAGAAGCACCGTCCATCAATTACAGTTACTCGCCCGAGGCAATAGCGAATACCTATATCGATAAAGCTCGAGCGCTGCCCGAAGTGCAAAAGGTCTTATGGTTCGATCGGTTTCCCGTGACGCGCTTCCACAAGGAAGGCGATGAAGCGATCGTGGAAATTCTGGACAAGCGCTTCCCGCAGATTCGCCCCGGCCGTCCGGCGCCGTTCACCTATCGCGTGCGTTTCGACGCCGCCGGCAAGGTGATTTCAAAAGGCTGGGAAAAGGATTAAACAAGGCAGGGAAATACAAAGCTAGAACGGATCAGCGCGGCGGCTTGCTTTCGGCGGGATGAATGATCACCTGGCGTTCTTCGCCCATGCCCGTGCTTTCCGTACGCACCGCCGGCATATCCCGCAGCGCCAGGTGCACGATGCGACGCTCGCGGGAAGACATGGGGTTTAGTTTGAACGGCTGGCGCGAAGCTTGTACGCGCTCGGCCGCCACGCGGGCCGTCATGCGCAATTCTTCAAAACGCAATGCACGGTAGCCGCCGCAATCGATATGAATGCGTTCGTGAAACGCCGGCTCGAGGCGCAGCGCTTTGTACGCCAGGTGCTCGATTGCTCGCAACACTTCGGCGTTACGTTCCAGCACGAGGTCTTTGTCCGCACCATCCAGATCCACCAGTATTTCGGCGCCCTCGACGCCCGCACTCGGGGCGGCCACTGGCTGCACGGATACGTGCAATTGCAATCCGGAAGCGCGCACGACGTCTTCGAGAAACTTTCGCAGGGCATCGACGGCCGCGCTGCGGTCCAGTTGCCCATTGCGCATGATTTCCTGGCTCATAAGATCGGACGCTGCGACCTCACACTAAACGTGCAGATGTTTCCTGCGTCGTTCAGGATTTTTTGCTGCGCACGATTTTCGCCGGTGGGGGGACCGGATGTGTGCGATTCAGGTACCACTGCTGGCCGATACCCACGACGCTGCTGGTGAGAATGTACACCGCCAGGCCGCTGGAAATAGGGGAAATCATAAAAATGCCCGCCATGGTAACGGGCATGATCTTCATCATCATTTGCTGCTGCGGGTCGGTGCTGGTCATGGGCGTCATTTTGGAAACCAGATACATGGAAAGGCCCATCGCCGCCGGAAGAATGTAATAAGGATCGCGCGCGGAAAGATCGGTGATCCAACCGAACCAGCGGGCATGGCGCATTTCGATGGCATAGCGCAGCGCCGTATTCAAGCCAAACCAGATGGGCATCTGCAAGAACATCTGAAAGCATCCGCCGACCGGATTGATGCCTTCGCGTTGGTAGACGGCCATCACTTCTTTGTTCATTTCCGCTTTGCGCGGATCGCGCATCGTGTATTTCTTGTATTTATCTTGAATGGATTTGATTTCCGGGCCGACGCGCTGCATTTTCAGGGTGGTGCGGTAACTCGAGATGCGCAGCGGGAAAAGCAGCATGTTGATAATCAGCGTCAACACCACGATGGCCCATCCCCAGTTGGGAATGTAGGTGTGCAACCACTTCAGGCCGTGGAACAGCGGGTCGGCAATAAATTCCATCCAGCCGAAATTCACCAGCCCGTGCAGCGGCGGATTCATTTTCTTCAGATCGTCGTAATCTTTAGGACCGACGAAGACGCGCAGCGAAGTGCTGGGTCCAGCCATTGCGGTGGCGACTTCGGAGACGGGAACTTGGGTCTCCTGCCCAGCCACCTGCGTGGTCTCGGAGGTTTTCCAGTAGCGGGTTTCCAGCGTTCCGGGCGCTGCACCGCTGGCCGGCAGAAACGCCGCGGTGAAGTAGCGATCTTCGAGGCCCGTGAAATCCTTGCCGCCTTGCCAGATGCCGTTTCCCCACTTGTCGATGCCCTCCAGCTTTTTCGGCAGGAATGAGGAAATTTTTCCGCCTTCGCTGTAGTACGTCTGCACGCTGTCCCAGTTCGCGGGATTGGCTACCGTCACGTCGCCGAAGCCGCCGAGCCACGCGACGCCCGCGGTGATGGGCTTGCCGTCCAGTTTTGCGGCGACGTCGATGTGCGCGGTGTAACTCTGGTCAAAATGAAAATGCTTGGTGACTTCGAGGTGCCCGTCACTCCAGGAAAATGTGACATCCGTCGGCGCGGCGACTGCATTCGTCTGGGGCGCGACCTGGTATAGACCGGCGTTGGCGGCGTTTTGCAGTTGCTCGTCGTCGAGAATCACCGCGAACGGCCAGCCGTTGATTTGCTGCGAGGCTTGCGGATGCACCACATCGAGAATGCGCGGCGGTTTGGCATCGTCGGTGTATTTTTTGAGCTGCCAACTCTTTACGACACCACCGTGATTGGAAAGCTCAACGCGGTAAAAATCATTTTCGACGACGATGGTGCGTTCCTGCGTATCGCCCTTTGCGCTTGTCGGTACCGCGACTGGAGCACTGTTCGTCGCGGAAGCGGTGATGGAGTTGGCGGCATGCGAATCCGTCTTGGTGGCTTCGGCGGACGTTTGCGCGGGCGCGGCGATGGCGGCTTTCTTGGGCTGCGGCTGGTTCACCGGCGGTTTCGGTCCGAAATACTTGATCCAGACGAGCATAATCGCCATGGAGAGTAAGGACGCCACCAGAATGCGCAGCTCTGGTGTGAATTTATCTTTTTGCTGCGTGGTCACGAAAGTGCCTCTTTGTGATTGCTTAAATCTGCAGAGCGAACCAGCCATTCATCCGGAACGGGATCAAAACCGAAACGCCGAGAAAATGGCTGGCAACGCAACAGCCGCAAAAAGCCCAGCCAGGAGCCACGCAGAACGCCGAAGCGTGCGATGGCTTCATAAGTAAATTGCGAGCAGGTCGGCTGGTAGCGGCAACTGCCGGCCATAAGCATCGAGAGATAGGCCTTGTAGAAACGCAACGCGAAAAGCGCTCCGCGCACGGCAACGCTATGCGGCGCGACAGCAGCTGTTGCGGCTGGAGCATTTATTTCGGGACAAGTGTTTTCGTGACTAATTCTTTCGGACGAGACTGATTCGCCGCCGGCAGTGTCCGCGCCTACCAAGGCCGCCGGCCGCAGAAGGCGGCCGCTACAAAAACTCGTCGACGTGTCATTGTGCGTCACTGGGGCGGCTTCGTGGCGTCGCGCAGGACGCGCAGAAGCTCCGATTGGAGCGCTGCAAAGTCGGCGCGCGCTAGGGTGCTCTTCGGGTGTATGACGATGTCCCATCCAGCGGGAATCTCCTGCCGCAGGCCGCGGACTAATTCGCGCGTGCGGCGGCGCATGCGGTTGCGGGCCACGGCATGGCCCAACGCCTTTTTAATGCTGAAGCCAAAGCGCGTTTGAGGCAAATCGTTCGGGCGAAAGAAAACCGTGAAGTGAGCACTGGAGCGGCGTTTCCCGGCGCGGTAAACGGCGTCGAAATCGCCACGGCGCACGAGGCGCGCTGCGCGAGGGAAACGGCTTCCCAACGGCGGAGCGGAGCCCGCAGTGCGCGGCGGATCATTCGGGAGTAAGGCGATGGCGCCCCTTCTTGCGGCGCGCCGCAAGCACCTTACGGCCACCCTTGGTTTTCATGCGTACGCGGAAGCCGTGCGTCTTGGCGCGGCGGCGTTTGCGCGGTTGATATGTGCGCTTTGGCAAAGCAATCTCCTTTGTTACAGGAACTTACTACACGAACTGGTTAAGCGAACTTGCCGCACGAACGCGGAATCGTGAAAAACGAGTTCTGGAAAATTAAGGCCGATGGTAAAGCCTACAACTTGTTACGCAGAGGCATTACAAAAATTGCGCCAAGCGTAACGACCACTCCGCACAACCGAGAGCGTGGGCGCAGACTGAGCCCAGCCGCAGAACTGACTGTGCAGGGAACTTTAAGTGTAAGCGAGGGGGTCGCGGGCGGTCAAGAAAAGCCAGAGAAAAGGCATATTGGAGGGAAATAAGGGCGGGAGTGATCGACTACCTAGATAAAAAGTGTGCTCGACTTCGCGAAACGGCGAGTCCATACTACGCGTCTAAATTTGCAAAACGGGTGTTGGCCTACGTGTCTACAGACAACTTGAAGTTGAATCGCGCCGTGATGGGGATGCTCTCGCTGCTCGGGGCGCTGGCTTTGACGTTGGTGTGCGCGCCGGGGGCTGCGGCGCAGAGTTATCGCGGCGCGTTGCAAGGCAGCGTGCGGGATGCGAGCGGAGGGGCGGTGGCGGGCGCGGAGGTTGCGTTGCGCGGCGTGGAAGTGGCGTACGAGCGAGTGGCCGCCAGCGATGCGGGCGGGGCGTTCCGCATAGAGGATGTTCCGCCGGGCGTGTATCGCTTGACGGTGAAAGCGCGGGGATTTGCGGACGCGGCGGCGGAGATACGCGTCGAGGTGAGCTTCGTGCGCGACGTGAACGTGACATTGAAGCCGCAAACTTTGCGGCAGAGCGTGCAAGTATCTGGCGAGGCGTCTTCGGTGACCACGCAGACGATTGATACGAGTAGCGCGGTGCATGAAGCGGTGGTGACGCAGCACGACCTGGAAACCATTCCCCTGGCGGCGCGCAGTTTTGCCAACATTGCTTATCTGACGCCGGGCACGGAGCCGGTGGAGCCGTCGGATCCGACCAAGGCGCGCATCACGGCCGTATCGACGGGCGGTAGCTCCGGATTGAACAACGATCTTTCCGTGGATGGCGTGGACAACTCCGATGACTATATCGGTGGGTTTCTGCAGAATTTTTCGCCGGATGCCATTCAGGAGTTTGCGTTTCGCACGGCGCAAGAGGATGCGGACACCGGGAGGACGACGGCGGGGTCGGTGGTGATCACCACGCGGCGCGGTTCCAACGATTGGCACGGGGATTTTGCGTTTTACGAACGGGCGGCGGACCTGAACGCGCGGTTCCCGATTGAAAATCCGGCGCCGAATCCCAAGCAGCCCTTTTCGCGACAGAACTATATTGGCGCGGTGGGCGGGCCGATTGTGCGCGATAAAGTGTGGTTTTTCACCTCGATTGAATATGTGAACGAGCACGCCAGCATCGCGTACAGCCCGGCTAGCCAGGGGGAGTTCAGCGCGTTAAATACCTTGGCGCAGATGGGCCTGATCCCGGAAGTGAATTCGATTGATGTGCCGGCGTTTGCAAAGGTGCCGTTCCACGACACGCTGGCGACGGCGCGGCTGGACTGGCAGCAGTCGGCGCGTTTGCACTGGTTTCTGCGGCTGGCGGCAGACACCTACCTGACACACAACGATTTGCTCCAGCAGGCGACGCTGCCAACCACGGGAGCGACATCACATTCGACGTACTTAAATTTGGCGCTCAATCAACAGTTCACCTTTTCGCCGACGTGGGTGGGTAACTTTATTTTCGGAGCCAGCGGTCTGCATCACACGGAGGAGCGCAACGAGTATCTCGGGTATTCGCTGCAGTTTCCGTTCAGCGTGACGTACCAGACGATCTCCGGCCTGGACACGTTTGGGGACAACTCGTTTGCCACGGCGATTACGGCGTTTCCGGTGCTGCGCAATCAGGAAAAATATCAGTTCCGCTATGACGTCAGCCACTCGTCGGGGCACCATTCTCCGCGTTTTGGTGTGAATTTCATTCACGAGCCGGTGTTGAGCGGGGCGCTTTCCGGGACGG
>Ga0181537_10002672_pt1 | contig 15587 bp, 12 predicted proteins | sample PEATcosm2014_Bin_39_FD_119765 | JGI IMG/M metagenome (GOLD analysis project Ga0181537, IMG submission 119765) | Peatland microbial communities from MTU Mesocosm Facility, Houghton, MI, USA - PEATcosm2014_Bin23_10_metaG | ecosystem: Environmental > Terrestrial > Soil > Wetlands > Peat | place... | reverse complement strand
CCACTGGAAGTTTTATTGGGCCGCTGTTGGACCGATGCACGAATCAGAAATCTTGGTTGTGTTTTGGTTCGAGCGTGCGCCACCGATACGGAGGAACTTTTTTAATCTTTGCATTTGCTCCCGTCGGTGAAAGGCGATCAGTTCCGGCGGAATCGGACGATTGACGCGGCGCAGCATCGCCCAAAAATACCCGGCGCAAAGCGCGAGACCGCCCAGGCCGACAGGCGGTTGCGTCACCTGGTACCCGGAGCGGAATATCTCCCAAAGCGGATGATTGCCTACGACGTAGTCTTTGATCCCGTATTTGAATTTCGAACGGAGCACCTTTTGTTGAGCTGTCCCCATCTCGCGATGATGCAGGCACGTCATCTCTGTATAGGTCCGCGTCTTCCAACCCTTCATTCGCGAGCTGATCACCGCAATGTGATCGATCGAACCACCCTTCACCGGTACGTAACCACCGATCGCTTCGAAGCACTCGCGGCGAAACACCTGACAGGCTCCTGAAACATGTTCGATGCTCACAAACCGGTAATCGTATACGCGGCCCGAGAGCTCTTGAAAGGGTGTTCCCGTCAAGCCAAGGAGTGGATCATCCATCAGCTTCCCGAGCAGGAAATGAAAGTAGTCCCGATCAAACGAAATGTCGGCGTCCAGGCTCGCAATCACCCCGAAGTTGAGGTCCTTGACCCGAGCATAGCCGGCATTAAAAGCAATCACCTTGCCGGCAAAGTTTCTCTCGGCGCGTTCTGGCATGCGTACCAACTCGATCCACGGATAGTCTGCTGAGTATCTCGTGACAATCGAATCGGTTTCATCAGTCGAGCCGTCGCTCACTATCACCCACCGCAGTGGCAATATCACCTGCGCCACCATGGACTTCAGGGTCAACTCGATGAACTGGGCTTCATTCCGAGCCGGACTTACGACGACATAACTGGGAAACTGTCTCATGACGCAAGAATCCTATAACCGGTTCGTTGGTCTAATGTAGGTTCAGGATTAATAATGAGGACCACCGGAGTATTCCGCGGCCCGTTTACCTTCAGAGCGTGGGTGGCTCAAGCCTTCCGACGCGCATCAAACGACCGATGGCATCCGCTTCTCTTCAGACTTGGCCGGCTCAAGGCGGCTCTTGCCGGTGAAAGTAGCAATAGCTTTAGCAACCTTGGCCTGCTGGAGAGATGTCAGCTGTGGAAACATCGGCAGCGAAATAATCTCCCCAGAAACTTTCTCCGTCACAGGGAAATCTCCAAGGCTATAGTTTAGCGCTACATATGCCTTCTGTAGATGCAGCGGAATGGGGTAATGAATCCCGGTCCCAATCTGCGCATCTTTCAGATGCTGGATCAGGCCTTCACGATCAGCCGTGCGAATCACATAAAGGTGATAGACCGCCTGCGACCAGGATGGCTCGAAGGGCAGTCCCAGCGCTTCATCGTTTGCCAATAGGCGTTGGTATTCGACCGCCTTGGCGCGCCGGTGCGAATTCCAATTCTCCAAGTGAGGCAGTTTCGTCTGCAGGATTCCGGCTTGAATCGCGTCCAGGCGCCCGTTATATCCTTCCATGTCGTGGTAGTACTTCTTCACTTGGCCGTGGTCGCGCAGCATCTTGATTTTTCCAGCCATGCCTGCTTCGTTTGTGGTCACCGCTCCCGCCTCGCCACAAGCGCCAAGATTCTTTCCGGGATAAAAACTGAAAGCAGCCGCCCGCCCCATCGAGCCGGCTTTCATCCATCGATTGTGTTTCCTTGAAAAATACGCAGCCCCATGCGCCTGACAGGCGTCTTCGATCACAGTTAGACCATACTCATTTGCCAGATCGAGAATCGGATCCATGTCCGCCATCTGACCATAAAGATGAACAGGAACGACTGCTGTCACTGGCCGTCCGCTCCTCAGACTGATCAGCCGACCTTGTTTATCCCGAATGCACTGCTTTTCAAGAAATCGCTGTAACATCGCGGGCGACATATTGTAAGTTCGCTCATCGATCTCGACGAATTCCGGAATCGCCCGAGCCTGTGAGATTGCTTCTGTAGTTGCAATAAATGTATTCGGAACAGTCAGAACCACGTCGCCCGGTTGCACTCCGCAAGCTACGATCGCGAACCGCAGCGCGTCCGTTCCGCTCGCCACGCCAATCGCGTGATCTACACCGCAAAAGGCTGCAAAGGCTCTTTCAAACTTCTCGATGACCGGGCCGCCGACGAAACCAGCCGTGCGCAACCCTTCGCGGAAACCATCGGCAAGCTCGTCTTCAAGTTCCAGATGCGGCGCAACCAGATCGAGAAACGGGATTGCGTCTGAGACTTTTGTCTCTTCGGTCTCTCCTATAGAACGAAGAATCCTTGCCGGGTTTCCAGCCACAATGACGTTCGCGGGAACATCCTTGGTGACCACGCTTCCCGCCCCAATGATTGCATCTTCTCCAATCGTGACATTGGATAGAATCGTCGCATTCGATCCGATCGATGCGCCGCGCTTGACTACCGTCGGCTCAACCTTCCAGTCAGCCTCCGTTTGCAGCCCCCCGTCACCGGTTGTCGCGCGAGGATAAGTGTCATTAATGAACATCACTCCGTGCCCAATGAAGACGTTGTCTTCGATAACTACGCCCTCACACACAAAACTGTGGCTCGAAATCTTGCAGCACTTGCCGACGGAGGCGTTCTTCTGAATCTCCACAAACGCCCCAATCTTGGTATCCGCGCCTACCTCGCAACCGTAGAGATTGATGAATTGCGAAAGTCGCACGTTCTTCCCAAGCTTGACATCATCCGCAATACAGTTATATGGATTCATAGATAAACTAGGGCTCCCTTCTTACTCAGTGACTCGCTTGCGGCCTCAAGCATCTGGACAACGCGCAGTCCTGCGCAACCATTGTTGAATGGTTCCTGCCCTGATGAAATACATTCAACAAAGTAGGACAATTCTTGTCGCAAGGCTTCCACTTGCTCCAGTTGCGGCGCCCACATATCGCCCGATCGATAGCTCACAAGCAAATCGTAGACTCCTTCGCGGCTTGTGATGTTCACACCCTTGTCGTAGACCTTTAGCTTCTCGTCGGCCTCGAGGTCATTCCACACGAGCATTCGTTTCTCGCCGCCGATCAATGTTGTCCGTACCTTCACTGGGGAGAGCCAATTGACGTTGATATGAGCAATCACCTTCTCAGGGAAATACAGAGTCATATACGCCACATCTTCGTGACCGTTCAAGTGCCCTTGCCCGGTCGCAACGATGGCCTCGGGCCTCGCTCTCAAAAGATGATCCATGATCGAAAGATCGTGAGGCGCCAGATCCCAGAGCACATTGATGTCGTGTTGGAATAGGCCCAGGTTCACCCGCGTTGAATCGTAATAATAGAGATTCCCAAGTGACCCCTCGTCCAGCAACTGACAGATCTTCTTCACCGCACCGGTGAAGAGGAAGGTATGATCAACCATGATTTTGAGGTTTTTTTGTTGAGCTAGGTTGATCAGTTCTTCAGCTTGTGCAGTATTGCTTGTGAAGGGCTTCTCGACGAAGACATGCTTGCCGTTAAGCAATGCCGCCTTCGTCAGCTCATAGTGCGTCCATACCGGTGAAATCACGGCGACGACATCGATCTCCGGGGAGGAGATCAATTCCATTGCATCAGAAGTTATCTCGGTTCCGGGGCAAGCTTTGCGAGCCCGGGCTCGCGCCACGTCGCTGATCTCCGCGATTGCGTGCACGCGGGAACCCTCTAAGTTCATTAGGTTTCTTACAATATTGGGACCCCAATAGCCATAACCGATTACGCCAAAATTCACGATATCACCGCATTTCAAACTACAGATGTTATTGCTCTTCCAAGTTGTGAGGACGGAGATTCCTTGCAAAATGTCCGAGCAGCTAATTTATCTTGAACACGATTCAACTCTAAATAACTACTGTCAGAATGCTCCCGATCCTTTGATGACGGCCATTGGTGTACGAAGAAGTATCTTGAGATCGAGCCAAGGACTCCATGTTGTCGCGTACCTCAAATCAAGCCGTACCATCTCATCGAACTTGACACGGCTTCGACCCGTAACCTGCCAGAGACCGGTGATTCCCGGCTTCACCTCCAACACGCGCCGGCGATGCCATGTTTGATAGGCGGCTAGTTCATATGGGATCGGAGGGCGTGGCCCAACTAGCGACATGCTCCCCATTAAGACATTCAATAACTGAGGAAGCTCATCGAGACTTGTCTTGCGAAGAAACTTCCCAATCCGAGTTACTCTTTTGTCATTGGTCAGCTTATAGACTCCCTGTCCGCTCTTCGCGGTCTGCCCTGACTCTTCCTCCTGCGAAATAAGCTTGGTAACGAATTCCTTATGGACGCTGTGATCGTTATTTACATACATCGAGCGGAACTTGAGAAACGTAAAGCTCTTCCCATATTGACCGACCCGTTGCTGTTTGAAAAGAATTGGTCCTTTGGAGGATAACTTGACGGCAACCGCCGTCAACAGGAGCAGTGGCGCGCAAAGAATCAATAGGGTTGCGCTCATCACAACATCAATGCTTCGCTTGATAAACAGCCGTGACTGTTGGTTAGTGTCATCGTTCAATAGGTCTGGATATAAGGCAGAATTGCTCGGGCGGCCAGGCCCATCGCTCTCCCAATCGTCGGGGAAGAAATGAAAGGTGATACTTATCTGACTGAACAGATCAAACGACAGCTCGTCCCGAAGCGTGCGGCTTACTCTGTTCAGGATTGCGCTGAGCACCGAGTTCTTGTCGTTGACCACCAATCCGGTGAACATGGCGCCGACGATGCTTTCCTTCTTGTACCAGCCGACCAAATCCGTGTCCCGGCATGAGGATGCAAGCGCGCCGGCAATCGAATCGAGTGCACTTCTGCTCTTTTCGGCACTTTGATGGTTGGCGACTTCCAGGAGCATTAATACAAATGGAGACTTGGATCTTTCCGTCCGTTTACGCTCAATCGCAATGAGTCGTTTAAAGGTCTTCTCATCGAGCGCGCCCCCTTCGACCGTCAACGACGGATCACGAAGCGGTTCGCTGCTCTTCACTGACCTCTCTTCTTTCTTTATTGACACAAATTCCTCCCTGACACGCTTCTTAACTCTTGCTTTTAATCTCCCGACCGGAGAAGGCGGTTCACTCCTGCAACAATCCAGCAAATTCGCCTGGGACCCGAATTACCTCGGCAGATCGTTTCTCTTTTATTCATAAATTATCTAATCAGCTTCTGAGGCGCCTCGCGCTTAACCGATTACTCGTTTAACGGTCGCGGCCCCACTTCTGCAATGGACTTAGTCGCGCCGATAGTAGTAATCGTTATGCGAAGTATTTCGCGAACAATTCAGCAACGTCCCCACGAGCTTATGCTGATCAAGTGTCTCCAAGCCCTTCTTGAGCTCCCGTTTTTCCGTTTTCCCCTGACGCGCGACCAGAAGTATTCCATCGGTCAACCTCATCCAGACTGAGGTATCAGCTAATGGCAAAACCGGAGGAGAATCGATAATGATCGTGTCGAAGATGGATGCCAGTCGGTCCATCAGAGACGATACTTTGCCAAGCTGCAAGAGCTCGAGAGAATTGGCAGTGCTCTTTCCTGCCGGTAAAATCCAGAGTCCCGCAGGGTCAATACGGTACATGCTTGGTGTTCGGCTCTGATCCCCCTGGAGCCATTCGCACAATCCGGGATGGGACCCAAACCCAAACAACTTCGACTGAGATGGTCGGCGAACATCTCCCTCGAGAAGCAGTACTTTTTGATGTGTGGTCTGGGCAAATACGCAGGCAAGGTTCGCGGCAACCATGCTCTTGCCCTCTTGGGGAATTGTGCTCGTCACCAGAATCTTTTTCAAAGTCCGCTTCCGCCGAAGATCCCTGAGGCGCATGCCCAGAAGGCGAAATGCCTCTGCCGCCGGGCTCTCCGGTTGAATGAGACATACCAGACGGCTCTCGGCTGGCAACGTGGGCACAATGGCTCTGAATGAGCCGAGAATCTTCAACCTTTCGTCTTCGGAAATCGGTGTCGCTGGAATCGGCGCATCGGGGTCTGCCGCGGCCGTCAGAGTCGCTGCCACCTCGACAGAGAGATCCCGTGGTGAGCTCGCGGCCCCATCGACCTTTTCAGCGTGGCCTTCCTTCTCCCACTGCTCCGCTGCCATTCGCTCGGCGCGTCCAAGAACTTCCGTCGCAAGTTGGGATTTCGTCGAGCCGTTTCCGGCCCGCTCCGATTCCGCTCTTTGTAATGCATCAAATATTTGGCTCATAATCTCTCAATTCAATCCAGGATTTCTTTCAGTTTTCGCTTACGACGTGCGGCTTTAATGCGCCAGTTCGGGTCCGAATCGGCCCTGTTCCAACTTGTCCATGCGCGCCGTTGTTGCTCCCAGTCCGTCCCGGATCGAACGAAGCCGGTATATCGAGCCGAAGCTCAATCGCGACGTCCTCAATAACTTCGGGGCCAACCACCTCGGTCTGTTGCGCGTAGGCGGCTATCAGCGCGTTCTCGCAGATCGCATTGATAAGTCGCGGAATTCCGCGCGAATACTTATAGATACTTGCCAATGTTTGAGTCGGAAAAATCGTGCCCGCGTTTTCGCCTGCTCCGGCATTCTGCAGCCGTTGTTCAATATATTTCTTGGCTTCCTCCACCGTAAGCGGTGCCAGTTGCGTTCGCAGCGCGATTCTCTGCTTCAACTGTCTGAGTCCGGCTGAATCGAGCTTCTCGTCCAGCTCCGGCTGTCCCACCAGCACGATCTGAAGCAGCTTGTCGTCAAAAGTCTCGAGGTTCGAGAGAAGACGTATCTCCTCCAGCAGCTCTTCCGAAAGATGATGTGCTTCGTCTACCACCAGCACCGTTGTCATCTTCTTTGAGCTCCGCTCAATTAGAAAATGCCCCAGGTCGAAGAGCGCCTCGCCTTTCGTCTTGCCCGTCGCGGGGATCCCAAAGTCAGCGAGGATGTAATGCAGAAAGTCAGTCGGCGAAAGTCGGCTGTTATACACATAAGCATAGGAAACGTCTTTGCTTTCCTCCAGCAATCGCAACAGGCAGCGAAGCAGAAGCGTCTTCCCTGTTCCCACTTCCCCGGTCACTGCGACGAATCCCTTGTGCCGCCGCACGCCATAATACAACGCCGCAAGCGCTTCATTGTGCCGCGCGGTCGGAACAAAACACGTCGGATCCGGGGTTAGTTCAAACGGATTGCGATGGAGATGAAAGAATGCCTTGTACATTGGGGACCAGTCTCACGCGTGTAAGAAGCTTAAAGCGGCGCCCGCCAGCATGATGACGAACATCGCCACGGTCATTGCCCATTTGAACGTCGCTATCTTCTTGGCGCGCTTCTCATCTGATGGAGCGGTGACCTCTGGAATTTCTGACAGAACCCCTTGCGGCAGCAGCGCTTTGATCTCTTTTTCGTCGTACATGCGGTCATCCAGCCATTCAAATAAGCCGGCCACGACTGCTCCCAAACCGAGCCCCAGGCCCAAACCGTATCCGAAGAACTTGAGGCGATTTGGAAAATCAGGATTTGTCGGCAAGCTCGGAGGATCGAGCACTGTGAATCGCTCGCCTTGTTGCATCTGCTCCATGCTCGTTGCCATCGCCGATTCGTTCTTCTTCTTTAACAGATCGTCATAGTTTGCCTTTGACTGGTCGTAGCCGCGGGTCAAGTCCGCCAATTCCTGCTCCGTCGTCGGTGCTCCATTCAGCCGGCCTTGATATTCCCCAATTCTCGCTTCCAGCCCCTTTATGGACTGTTCGCGGTTTGCGATCTCCAGCTGATTCGCCTGGAGAGAACCCTGTAACTGCAGCAATGCCGGATTCTCTTCGCTTTCCCCTTGCCGAGCCGCGGTGCTACTGTCTCTGGCGATCAAGTCAGCTCTCTGCTTCTCTGTGGTGGCAATCTGCGCCTTCAATCGCTGCACATCGGGATACTTGTCCGTGTATCTGGAACTCAAATCTGTCAATTGTGCCCTCAATTGCGTTAACTGTTCGTCGAATGCGGTCACCGCAGGATCGGATACTCGCTGAGCTGCTTTTGAGGGGCGGTTCTGTTCGATCATCGCCTGCACATACACTTTCTGCTGCTTGGCGGTGTTAAGGGCATCTTGCTCATTCTGAAGTTGTGACTGCAATCCACTCAAAATCTGCAGATTGCTCGCCTGCTGATCAGGAAGGCTTCCCTCGTGCACACTCTGAAATGCGTGAACTCGCGCTTCCTGCTCCGATAGATGAGCCCGCGCATCTTCAAGTTGGCTCTCCATGAACTTTGTCGTGCCCTCTGACTCTTGTTGGATCACTCTCTGGTTCTCGTGAATGAAAAGGTCTGTCAGCTCGCTGGTCACCTGTTTTGAGACCTGCGGATCTGCGGCCAGATATGAGACGCGGAACGCGCTAATCTCATTGTTGCGAGAGTCGCGCACCAGCTCGATGCTGATGTCCTTGCGCATCCGATCGACCTTTTCGTCTGCCGATGCCTGCGAATTGCCACCGCCATAAAGATGCAGCTTATCAATGATCAGTAGAAGCCGCGTCCTGCTCAAAATCTGCTGCGTGATACTCTGCAGCCTGTCCTGCAAATCGTCGCTGACGTTCGGCTGCACATAATTGCTCGGCATCGTGGGCTGCTCGACCAGGATCAGCGTGCTCGACTTGTAGCGCGGTTGAATCAGCCAACTGGCGCCCCACACCAGGAGCCACCCGGCAAACAGGGGTATGAGAAAGTGCCAGTGGCGGCGGCGGATAATGTCCAATGCCCGCGAGACATCAAACACCTCCGAATTCTGTTCATCATCTAATTCAGGCATAGTTATCGTCCCAGTGGTTTATTGAAGTGATAAGAGATCGAAATAAATTCCCGGTTACTGTCGGGGTCGTTGGAGATCGCCTGAATCCCGCTGTAGCTCTCGTGCAGGCGGTCGTACCCCCCATCGATTGAGTAATGCTCCATGAAGGAATATCCCAGGCTCACGGTTCCCGCGATGGAATGCCCGCCCGCGCTGGATGAAAACTGGATCGGAGTTTCATTCTTATTGAGCCCGTAATCCGCCGATGCGGTGAAATTCCACATCTTCGTAATTTGCCATCCTGCTGTCGCATTTGCTGTCGTCGACGTATAGCTTCCCAGCAGACCGCCGCCCGCAGAGACTGTGCGGGAATAGCGAGCTGCTAAACTCCCGTGGTCGCCCTGCCAACCCACGCTGGCGGTGATCGCGGGAGTCCAGGCGTGCGCTGCCCGCACCCCGGATTCGGTTGCGTTGGAATACTCCCCACCGGCAAGCGCCGACACGCTTATCGAACGCTTCAAAAAGAGCGTGTAAAAGATCGATGATGTAAATGTATCGGTAATAGATTGCACCGGCGTAGTCGATATATGGGTCCACAGGAAAAGCGCGCCAACGTACTGTGACGTTGAGACACGGCGGCTGTAGAACACCGTACCCGAATCGTTGAGTGAATTGAAAAGCCCTGGAACCTGCGACGTGTGCAGATAATCGAGGAGAGCGCTGGTTCCACCGCCGCCGATCATCCCGTTCAGGCCAAACTGGTAAGTGAGCCCTACTGACCCTGCATTTGTGAGCCGCGCGCCAAAGGGCGCAATCACGTCTGGAGTTCCTGCTGTTCCCGAAACCTGCCCCCCGGTTAATTCTGTGGGAGCGCTGAATACATCGGAGGTCTGAAGAAAAGAGTCGCGAATACTGAGCGCCACGCGTGGATTGAACCGATAGTCATATTGAAAATCGCCAATTTGATCGATTTCATTCAACGTATTCGTCGGATCGTAAAATGTGAAGCCGGCCGTGTAGGAGAACGTGCGATGTTGGCGTGTCGTGGTTTGGTCCAGCGATATTGTTGGCAGGACCGAATAAATTCGATCGCTGACTGGATGAACAAAGTTGCCTGCCAGCACGTTGTCGTCAAATGCAGTCGTGAATCCGACTCCGCCTCTAATGTAATTCGAACGAGTCTCCTCCTTGCCTGCAGGCGGATAAGCAATTCCGCTCACCGGGGGAGGCATCATCATCTGGTCATTTTCCGGCGTCACGTCGCCCCCAGTGGCGCTCGGCTCAACCTGAGACCAAGCGTGAACAGCGCCGAAAAATACAATCGCAAAGATGGCTTTTCTATACATGAACTGCCTTTACGGAACGATGACTGTATCGTGAGGTTCGAGCTTAATGTTGTCAGGACGATTTTTACTCTTGATGTATTTTGAATAGTTGAATGGAATGCGAGTCTCGGTCCCATCCGGATTCTGCCTCAGAACATACACACCCTTCATCTTGGCAAAATCCCTGAATCCGCCCGCCGCGGCGATAGCATCCATCACCGTGGGTGCCAGCGCAATCGAATACGTGCCAGGCTTCGCGACCTGCCCCAGAATGTTGAACTTCTTGCTGTTTACTTGTTCAACAATCACTGTCACCGCTGGATCGGTGATGTAGCTTTGCAACTTGGCTGAGATGGCCTGCTCGAGCTGCGACGGCGTCTTGCCTGCGGCCTCGAGTTCACCCACTAGTGGCATAGAGATCTTGCCGTCAGATCTTACTGGGATCGTCCGGGACAGATCCGGTTCCTTCCACACGTTGATGGCAAGCACATCGTCGTCACCGATCACGAAGCTATCGTCGTGAGGCCTGGTGCCTGAGGTCGGTGGCGGTTGTGACGGGTCTGTATCCGGCAAGGTGCGGGTCTGTGCCACCGCAACGCCGGAAAGAACCAACAACGAAATCCCCGATAGAATCATCTGTCTAGCACTGATCTTCATTGCAACTCCCGCTATTCTTGAAACCTTAATCACGCGGCAACTTTCTCCATAAATCAACTCGTGGCTTCTCAGCACTTCACAGAGTCAGAGCCAACCGGCCCTCCCTCTTGCGGCTATTTGAAGCGTCCACTGTCCGATCAACCCCAAAATGACGCGACGCCTGCCGCCACTCCCGCGTTGCTCTGCACCGTAACCCGCTCCACATCCGCGGCATCGATCTCAACTGCCACAGACTGCGCCAGCATCTCCACCGAAAGTACAAGACGATAGGCGCTCTTCTTGCGGATGAGAATGCCTTCAACCCCGTTGAGGCTGCCGCGAATCACGCGCACGCGCTCCCCGCATTTCAAAAATGGATGTGGCTCTACTTTGAAGTCCCCGTCCAGCGTTCTGTGGATTGCCTCGATCTCACACTCAGGAATCGTCGCGACTCGATCTCCATTGTAGAGAATCATGTGAACCCCCGGCGTGGTCACGACCTGCGATCGCCGTTCGATTCCGCCCCGCAGAAATACGTAACAGGGAAAGAGCGGAAGCGAAATCAACTTGTTCCGATCCTTCCAGCGCCGCATCGACTCATACAGAGGAAGATAGACTTCGAACCCCTTCGCCGAGAGCACGTCCGCAACCACCCGTTCATGCTGGTGCCGGGTATAAAGCGCCCACCAGGGTTCTGCCTTTCCGGCTCCGTTTTCGAGTTTTTGTAAGTCGCTCATTTACATTATCTTAGCTGAAAGTCACAACGCAAACCATTTGATTGTAGATAAAGCTCCGCCCTGTGAGTCACAGCTCATTCCTCGCCCTCGCGCTCCAACTTCAAACCTAGCTGCTGAACTTCATGGCCGTAAATCTGTCTTACGGCCTCCAAATTTGTATCCGATTGCAAACCGGCCGAGCCGAGAACTTGTGCTCCTGCCGCAGAGGACCGACCCAATCAAATCGCCCAGCGATCCCTGGGATTCCGACAACCCAGGATCCTTCCGTTTCCGCTTCGTTTCCGGCGAACTGTTCGCTGTATCCATGTCACGTCCTAAGCGCCTAACTGTCAATTCCACGATGGTAATGGCATCCGAAAGTACCGAATGTGCACCGCCTCCCCAACAAGTGTCATTCACTTCATTGCATCGGCGGAATCTCCCGGTGGCTCTTCCGGCGTCGCGGCACGTTGGCGCCCCGCAGCGAGTAGGTCAGAGCGCGATAACTGATCTTAAGCTCTTCCGCGGCCTTCCTCCGGCTCCATCCGTTTGCCTGCATCGCCTGAAGAATCGTTGCCTGCGCAGCCGCGGAATTTCCTGGCGTTGCAGCAAGTGGCTGCTTCTTGCGCGACTCTTTCCCTGATTTACCCCCGAATCCGCTCTGCCGCCGCAATTCAGCGGTCAGTTCGTCCTGGCTGCCAAGAATCACCACCCGCGCGATCCAGTTTTCAAGCTCGCGAACATTCCCCGGCCAACGCCATTCCTTTAGTACCTGCACGGTCGCTTCCGTCAGCAACTGTTCCCCTTTGCCGAACTTCTGCGCCTGCTTTCGCATCAAAAATTCACACATTCGAGGAATATCCTGCTTCCGTTCGCGCAGAGCGGGTAGATGGGCCCATGCCACCCCATCCCCAGGAATCCTCTCCATCAACATTCCGCCATCCACTCCCGTGGCATACACGATCCTCACGTCTCCAGATCGTTTTCCAGCGTCACGCGCCCGGGCAATCCACCGTCGCCTCAAGATGGCTACCAGAGCGCTCTGAAAGGCTACGTCCACTTCACCGGTTTCATACAGGAACAGTGTGCCGCCAGCTGCCGCTGCCGTCTTCGAGCCTGCCCCACTTCCCAGCAGGTCCTTCTCCAACACACTCAACGAAATCGCGGCGCAATTCGCTTTCACTAGGGATGCGCCAGGCTCGCACCAGCGTTGATGCGCATAGTTGGCTATCGTTGTCTTGCCTGTTCCGTCTTCTCCATGGATCACGATCGCCAATCCCTCTCGACATGCCCCATCGATCGTCCGCCGCACCTCCTGCATCGCCGGCGTGGTGCCAAAGAGCACCTCCTCATTGGGAAGGTCTACCGGCACATTGGGGTAATGATGAGTGAATTCGTTTCGCATGTGGTTTCGTGGGACTAGAAAGGTCCTTATCTTCTTAATTTGCAATTAAATGGCCAATGGGCTGATTTCATCGGAAACCCAAGTTACTCGCATTCTGAACGCTTTATCCGGGTCTTTCTTGTCCGCTTAACCCTCGCCGCAGGTCCCGCGCTCCTGAAGTTGCAAAACTTTGCATACTTCGTTCAATTCGGCTGCATATAACAGTTCACTCGATATGTTTCTAACCGGTGCTCATCTTCAGAAATAGGTTGATATTGAACCGCTCGAACAAATTCCTTCCCTGCAGGCAAACCTGCCAGCGAGGACCCAAGAAAATGCCTTATCAGTGAAACGGTTATCGAAAAATCGGCCCTCAAACTCGCCATTCGAGCCGTGGTCCAGGTTCTGAATGCAGCCTAGTTTGTGTTTCCACCTGTCACGCGAGCTGCCTTTGCTGCCCGAGCGAGCTCTCTCGGTAACCTGGGCGTAAGCCGATGCTGTTGAATCTTATAGAGTAATCCGCGATAGCTGATATTAAGAAACTGCGCAGCATGCCGTCGGTTCCAGCCGGAAACCTCCAGCGCGTCCTGGATCAACTGCGCTTCCGCGCGGTCTTTCATATCGCGCACGATCGATCTCATCCCTTGACGATGAGTCTGCGCATCTTGCTGATTTGCCTCTTCACTGGCTTGCTTCGCAAGGTCGATCTTTCCTTCCAGTTCCCTCACGGCAGCGTCCATATCCCGCATGATGAGGGTCCGGGTAACGAAATTCCTCAGCTCTCTCAAGTTGCCGCGCCAGTCATACATCACTGCCGCATCCATCAGCCGGGCGGTGAAACTCGGAGCCTTGCCGCTCACCATCTCGGCGGGAGCGCGGCGGATAGTCTCCTCGATCAGAAAGGGTATCTCTTCTCGCCTCTCGCGCAGCGGCGGAATACCGATCGTAAACACGCTCAAACGATAGTAGAGATCCTCGCGGAACCTCTTCTCCTCGAGCGCGTTCTCCATTTGGATATTGGTCGCTGCCAGAATCCTCAGGTCAGTCTGAATCGATTCCTGGCCGCCCAGGCGAGCGAACTGGCCATCCTGGAGTACGTGCAGGAGTTTGGCCTGCAACTGTGCGCTCATCTCGCCAATTTCGTCCAGCAGGATCGTGCCGTGATTCGCCTGTTCAAACTTCCCAGGCCGATCCTTGATCGCGCCAGTGAACGCTCCCTTTTGGTGTCCGAACATCTCGCTCTCCAGCAAGTCCGCCGGCAGCGCCGCGCAATTGACCTTGAGAAATCTGTTGCCCGCGCGCTGCGAGTGCTTGTGAATCAGGTGAGCGATCACTTCCTTGCCCGTGCCGCTCTCCCCGAGAATCAGCACGTTGACGTCGGCGTCCGCAATCAGCTTGGCCTGCCGGTGAATTTCTCGCATCCGGGGCGATGCGGCAAGAAAATATCCGTTCTCCCCAAGTTCCTCAATCAACGGCGTCGGGCTCGTGTCCGAAGTTTGAGCAACTGGCGATGCATCCGCGCATTCGGCGACAACTTCGAAACCGCTCGTCTCCGGCGATTCCTTCAGCGCGTCCAGAATCGTCTCCAGCCCATTCAAACTCACTGGAATCTGCAGAACATGCCTGATTCCAAAAGTGGCTGCATCGACTTGAGAAGCCTCCGCTCCGGACACCGCGCAGGTAGCCACTCCACTTGCATCACGAATAAGTTGGCTAAACTTCACGGTCTCGACTGAGCCGGCCACCGGAAGCTCAACCATGAACAAGTCCGGGCCGAGGCCGTTGCTTAAGAGGGAGTGCGCTTGCGTGTGTCCGCTGGCGTCGATAACCCGATGCCCCAATTCCTCAAGCGCCAACCTGACGGCAGCGCGAGTTTCAGCGTTCCGAATTACCGTGAGAACGAGCAGGAGAGATTTCACAAGGCACCTTTATGACAACCCGCAGTTGATACATCCTCAACGAATTTCAAATGCTCGGAATGCCGGCGGCTCTGGTTTCTTTGGATTGACGACCCTGGAGTCGCCCGACCAGCTTGAACGAGGCTGTACTGCCAACATTTTCAGAATAATAATCAACAGTGCAGCGAATTCGAGCACCTATGCTTATTGGTTCAGATTATGACGAATGATGCTGCCAGCGAAGTACGATTGACCGGGGACCGCAGAGAAAGGGAGGCGGATAAGGAAGTCAGTGCGAACATTCAATTCAGCCGGCTCAGAGGCCGTGCTTTTCATGCCTTCGACATCACAGTCGCAGTGTCCGAAATATAGGTCACTGCCACCCGAGTGTCAATAACACTTCGGTGCTTCCAAAGTCGTTACTTTGGCTGTACTTTCAAGATTTTACATGATTTATCTTGTGTAAAGACTTCAGAAGGGCCCGCGGACATTACGATCGTTTCATTGAAGAACCCTGCGGCAAAAACCCTCAGGCTCAACCCAGGTCGACTCCGCAGTTTTTCGCCCTTCGAATTCCCCGTCAATCAGCTGTTTGGCTTCAAAAACGCACGTCGATTCCCGGATGAATTCGGTGGAGTCCCCATCCCCCCAAACTACCCAAAAACGGCCGCAATTTCTCTCAGGCTCATAGCAATCGGCCGAGGCGCTTCCCCGGAATCTTGAGTTTGTTTTTGGAAATTGGACAGAATTTGGCTCCTCAGGTAGGACTCGAACCTACAACCCTTCGGTTAACAGCCGAATGCTCTGCCATTGAGCTACTGAGGAGTGTCTGGCGCTGGAT
>Ga0181537_10002671_pt1 | contig 15589 bp, 14 predicted proteins | sample PEATcosm2014_Bin_39_FD_119765 | JGI IMG/M metagenome (GOLD analysis project Ga0181537, IMG submission 119765) | Peatland microbial communities from MTU Mesocosm Facility, Houghton, MI, USA - PEATcosm2014_Bin23_10_metaG | ecosystem: Environmental > Terrestrial > Soil > Wetlands > Peat | place... | reverse complement strand
GCGAGGAACTTAGCGATCTGAAGGGCAAGTTTCTGGATCTGGAGACGTTGGTGCTCCGGATGGTGCAGGAGCGGAAGCGGGAGGCGGAACAGGCGGCCGCCGCACATGCCGTGGCGCCGCAGGGGGCGGCGGTCACGCGAGCGGCGGAGCCGGTGGCGGCAATAACACCCTTCCCGGAACCACTGGCTGTAAAAACCTTGACCACGGGACCCGTGACCGCGGCACCTTTGATCGCGCCGCCAGTTCCGGGGCGAACAGATCCGGCGTTTGTTGCTCCCGCACCGGTTCCTATTCCTACGCCTTTTCCGGCTCCCGCTCACGTTGCTGTTCCTATTTCTGCTTCCGCTCTACCGGCGGCGCGGCCGGTTCGGATTGAGATTCCGCCTGAACCGGTGTTACAGAGAGCGGCCGCGGACGCAGCTGACAAGGAGGAGAGCAGGGCGGAACGCGCATTCAGCCTGGAAGAGCGGCTGGGCAAGAACTGGCTTAACAAGCTGGGCGTGGCCATATTGGTGATCGGCCTGGCTTTCTTTCTGGCGTACAAGCTGCAGACCTGGGGACCGGCGGGCAAGGTGCTATGTGGATTTGCGGTGAGCGCGGCGCTGCTGGGCGGAGGCGTGTGGCTGGAACGCAAGGAGACGTACCGCATTCTTGCGCGGGCGGGGATTGGCGGCGGATGGGCGCTGGCATTTTTCACCGTGTTTGCCATGCACCATATACCGGCGGCGCGGGTGCTGGACTCGCTGATTGCGGACCTGGTGCTGATGCTGCTGGCCGCTGCCGGGATGGTGGGCCACTCGCTGCGCTACCGGTCGCAGACGGTGACGGGGTTGGCGTTTTTGCTGGGCTTTGCCACGCTGCTTACGAGCCATCTTGAGGCGTCGAACGGGACCGTGGTGTTTAGTTTGACGGCGAGCGCGGTGCTGGCGCTGGGGCTGGTAGTGGTGACGACGATGCGCCACTGGGCGAGGCTTGAAGTGGCCGGGCTGGCGGCTGTTTACACAAGCCACTTTGTGTGGTTGACGCTGGTGCTGCCGGAGGATCATAGGCAGTTTCCGGAGTTCTGGGTATCGGCGGGATTGATTGTTTTTTACTGGCTGATTTTCAGGCTGGCGTACGTGTTCCGCACGCCACTGGACAAGGGCGAAGAGAACACATCGAGCCTGGCGGCGGTTCTGAATTCGGGCGGGGTGCTGGGGCTGCTGAAGTATCAGGCCATCGATCCGGAGTTTGCGTTTTGGGCGCTGGCAGCGATGGGCGCAGTGGAGATGGCGCTGGCGTTTAAAGTGCGCAGGCAGCGCAGACAGGCATTTGTGGTGCTGTCGACTATTTCGACGGTGCTGCTGGTGTCCGCGGTGCCGTTCCACTTTCACGGGGTCAGCTGGCCGGTGCTGTGGCTGGTTGAGGCGCAGGTGCTGGCGGTGTGCGGACTGCGCATGGGCGAGCCGGTTTTCAGACGGCTGGGTCTGCTGACCGGCGTGGTAACGGGTGGGGTGCTGGCGTTTCACGATGTGCTGCCGCTGGGGCTTTTGCGGCTTGATTATCCCGACCCCGGCGGGCACATGTGGCTGGCGGTGGCGCTGGGGCTGGCGGCGATTCTGTATTGGGTGCACGCGGAGATTTATCCACGAAGGTGGCCGCAGATTGCCGGGCACGACGCGGAGAGATTTGCATTGCGCGTGACGAGCTGGCTGGGCATTGGCGCGGCGGCGGCGGCGCTATGGGTGGCGGTACCGGATCTGTGGCTGCCGGTGGCATGGCTGGGATTGGCGCTGGTGGTGGGGTTTGCGGGGCAGCGATTTGGAGCGATTGCCCTGGTGCATGAGGGCGATGTTCTGGCGCTGGGAACTGCGCTGGTGCTGGCGTTCGATCATGTTTTGCCGCTGATGTGGGCGCGATTGAGCGCTCCGGATGCGAGCCATCATCCGGCGGAGACTACCGTACTGGCATTGGGTGCTGTTGCGTACTGGATCCGCGGAGAGATTTTTACGAGAGTGTTCGAGCGGGGAGACGGAAAGAAAGGAGCCAGGCCGGAGCCAACAGAGTGGCAGCGAGTTATGCCGGTGGTGGCAAGTTGCCTGGGTACGGCCGTGGCCGCGGCTGCGCTGTGGGTGGTGCTGCCTGCGCCATGGATTGTGGTGGGATGGCTGGTGCTGGCGGTGGTGACGGGGTTGGCGGCCGACTGGGTAAAGTCTGTTTCGCTGGCGATGCAGACGGATACGCTGACGATTGCAGCGGTGCTGGGACTGCTGCCGTGGGATGCGTGGACTGCTGGATGGTGGGAACACGAGGCTCCGCTGACGGCGGCGATCGCGCTGCTTTATGTTTGCATGCGGCGCAGGACGGTGCAGGCGGGATCACCGCGATATGTGGCTGCGCTTTACTCGTGGATTGCTTCGGTACTGATGGCTGTGACGGCGTGGGACATGGCGGCGGACATCTGGCTGGCTGTGGTTTGGGTTGGGCTGGGAGTGGCACTGTTCGAGATTGGGCGTGGGGCGCGGAAGGGTTTCCTGCGGTGGCAGGGATTCTTGCTGGTTGGGCTGGCGTTTGCCAAGTGCATTGTGTACGACATAGCGTTTGGAGCACCTGCGCCTCCGAAGATATATCCAATCCCCTTCAGCATTGTGAACTCAGCGCTGCTTGAGGTGCTGTTACTGGCGGCGGCGGGATACTGGGTGCTGGAACGCTCGAGCAACGGCGACAGGTGCAAAGTGCCTGAACAGGTTGGCGGCGTGGTCGCGGATGGACTGGGCACACTTTCCATAGCATTGTGGTTTGGCTTCCGCTTTCCATCCGAATGGGTTCCAGTGCCGGACGGCGCGGCCTGGGTGACGGGGATTTGGGCAGCGATGGCGGCTTTGCTGATGGGGATGGCGTGGCTTATGCGCCGGAGAGCGTTTGTGGTGTGGGCCGTTGCGCTGGCGATTGCGGTGGTGGTGCGCGGACTGCTTGTCGACTTGATGTCGGACGGGGCGGCGGGCTTTTGGAACGGGCCGCTGGTGCACGTAGAGATTGCGGCGCTGGTGTTGCTGTGCGCATTGCCGTTGGCATTCCGGCTACGCGGAGCCGAGTTCTGGAAGAACACACGCTGGCGACTTCCGATGTCGGGGACTGAGGTTTTGAGCCGCCCAGAGCAATGGTTCTTCTTTCTACCGCTGGGAATGACGATTATTGCGCTGGCCGTGAAGCTGAGTTCGGGCCACATTACGATTGCGTGGAGTCTAGTGGGGCTGGCGGTGTTCTTGTTTGCGCTGGTGGTGGGCGAGCGCACCTACAGGCTTGCAGGTCTGGCGCTGCTGATGGTGAGCGTGGTGAAGATTCTGCTGATGGACGTATGGAAGCTTGAGCCCTCAGACCGCTATACGACGCTGATCGTGCTGGGGCTGGCGCTGCTGGCGGTTTCGTTTCTCTACACACGATTCAGTACGGTGATTCGCAGGTATCTTTAGAGAGGGAACACCAAGCGTATGCCGACTCTTTACGACCACATCCAGGGACGCAGCGTGGAACGGCTGGCCGCGTTGAGCGATGGCATCTTTGGGTTTGCTTTGACTCTTCTGGTGCTGGATCTGCATATACCCACAGCGGAACAGGTTCACTCGGAGAGTGCATTGCTGGCCGCGCTGGGCGCGCTGGGGCCGCAGTGGATCACGTGGGGGATGAGCTTTATCACGCTGGGGATTTTCTGGGCCGGACAGCAGACGCAGCTTAACTACATTGAGGAGGGGACGCGCGACCTGACCTGGATTCACCTTGGTTTTCTGTTTTTCGTGACGCTGGTGCCGTTGTCGACGCGGCTGCTGGCGGAGTTCATTACATACCGGTCGGCGCTGTTGATTTACTGGCTGAATATATTGGCATTGGGTTCAATGCTTTATTGGAGCTGGGCGCACGCGACGCACGCAAAGCTGATCAAGGACGACACGCCGGAGGAGGTGCGGGCGAGCATCTGCAACCGGATCGTGATTGCACAGTCGCTGTATGCGGTGGGTGCGGCGCTGTGCGCGATCAATACATGGGTTAGCATTGGGGTGATTGTGCTGGTGCAGTTGAATTATGCGCTGGCGCCGCGGACGTGGTGGCGGAGGAAATGAGTGTTAGATCTTCGATGGCCTGAGTTCAACAGCAACACGGGGAACGAATCCGTGTCTTTACCAATGCAGCGGCTGGGTGGCGATTTTGGGATTCTGGCCTGCGGAGGGAGATTTATGTTGGCTATGACTTTGAATGAAATGGCATTGATGCGCTTCGGGTTTGGCGGAGGCGGCGGGGCTTTCGGATTGATTGTCCTGCTGGCGATTGTGGGTGTGATTGCGTGTGCGGTCGTCCGGTCGAGCCAGACACAACCGACTAAGCAATAGAGAACGAGGAAGGCTGGCGGGCTACTTTTTCCGTGCCCGCCGGAACGAGCTGATTCCCAGGTAAAGAAACAGGACCGTAACGACCGCAGAAATCAAGAAGTTTCCGTGCTGGGATCCCTGCGCGTAACTCGCTCGGTTCTGCCAAAGAAACCAGGCAAAGACTACGGCAAACAGCAAGAAGAAGACTCCCGTAACCTCAAGCCAGAGAATGCCCCCGACCCTGCCAAAAGGGCGCAGAAAGCCGCCAACGCCACGTGCGACTCCGCGAGTGACCTGCCCGGCGGCCTGGCCTGCCGCGCGGGTTTGGGCGGCGCGGGATTGAGCTGCTGGGTGGGCTGCCTGTTGAGACGCGGGCTGGCTGGCGGCGGCCTGTGCGGCGGCGCGCTGGCCGGCGATGCGGCCGGCGACGCGCAGACCGATTCCCAGAGTGCGGCCTATGGAGCGAGGTTTCATTCCGTTTATGATGGTAGCAGCGACCCTTGTAAAGCCGCTTTTTCGGGGTTGGCCGCAGTTTCGCTGTTGCCGGTAAACGGCGACGCAAGTAAGGTAGAGAAAACCCACGCCGCAACCCGCGCCCTTATTCCCGCGCAGGCCGCCGCTCTCGGAGGTACACGTGACATCACGTCTGCGCGAATTGATTCAACAACTGGGCGAGGCCATCCACGAGTCGGTGATTGAGAGCGAACAGATCGCCGGGGTGGTTCAGGATATCCGCAAGCACGGGTTTGATGTGCTGCTGATGCTGGAGGCGACGATCGGGCTGAACGAGGTGACCGCGAAGGATGCCGAAGAGGCCGACGGCGGAGCTGAGGGTGACGCGACTGGGACGGCCTTTACGCAGAATGATCTGCATTTTCTGCGGCGGCTGCGGATTTCGGTTGAGGGCGAGGAGAAGGACGGGGTTGAGGCGGATTCGGATTAGGGTGCGGACGACCCAATTGAATTCTGCTGTCCCCGCGATTGGATTAGGGCGATAATCATCGCATGGCCACAATGCCCAATTCGGAAGAACTCTGGACCGTCCGGGAATATCTGCGGACGAGTTGGAGCCCTGACCGCGAGTTTGTCGACGGGCGGATCGAGGAGCGGAACTTGGGCGAGAAAGAGCATTCGATTATTCAGCGTTATCTTACGGTTTTATTTGCTATCAAGCGGGCGGAATGGGGTGTGGAAGTTTTCCCTGAGCTGCGGACACAGACGAAGGCCCGGAATTTCAGGGTGCCGGACGTTTTGGTGGTTCGGGCAGAGGATAAGTTCGACCGCTATATTACGCGTCCGCCGCTGATTGCTATTGAGATTCTGTCGCCCGAGGACACGCTGACGGCGATGGGCGCGAAGGCCGCCGAATACAGGCAGTTTGGCGTGGAGCATATCTGGATCATCGATCCGGAGCCGCGCATTGCGTATTGCTATACAACTGCCGGACTCGAAGAAGTGAGAACCGGTGAGCTGATTGTGCCGGGAACGCCGATTCGGGTGGTGCTTGGCGAGATGTTTGCGGAGTTGGATCGGGCGTCACGATGAGTGGAATCGAACCCCTCACAGTTTTGGACAATAGGTCGGTGCTGACCCATTTCAAGGATGACTTATCGGACACCTAAGTTCATGTTGCGATCTGACCTAATCAAGAACCAAAAAGCGTCGCGAGGCGGGACTCAGGGGTTCCTGTTGAACTTCCTGGTGAATTTTTCGCAGCCGGCTAAGCTGATGCATGCGATGATTCCTCTCTTGAAGGGGAGGCATGATTTATTTCAAACGGCCATGAGGTCATACCTCATAGGTATGGCCGCGTGTTTAGAGACATTCTATAGAGACCTATACATTTGCGTGCTCGATGAAGATCCCAAGCTACTTAGGAGTTCTTTGGGCCAGATAAAGGAGAAGGCGTCTCTAGAGGAAATCCATCAACTTACAGTGGATGGGATATCGTTCGCTGAACTTTCTGCAAGCAAAGCTGCGTTTCAGAACATTGACGAGATAGACAGATTTCTATCTACGCTGTTTTCGCACAACGGATATCTGGAAACCCTGTCGGAGTACGACTTTGTCTGCGCCATCCCAAGTCGCAACACGAAGCAGGCTCACATGAAGCTCCACACCGCCTGGCGTGGCGATTTTGCTCGTATCTTTCAGTTGCGTCATGAATTCGCTCATGATGCAAATTCAAAGACCTCGCTTGATCCCGTGGAATTGCAGCGATTGGAAGCTTGCGCGCTCCTGATTCCACAAATGACCGCTGCACTGATTGCTTCAAACAGGAGCTTGAAGATCGTAAAATCTGGAACTCTTCCGGTCCTGCTCACAGTCGATGACCTAATTTCCGATGATTGGGAGGTGGTCGAAGATGAATCAGGTGGAGGCGGTCTTTCATATGGCGCCCTAGACAAGGGAAGCGAAAGCGCCTCACGGTCCTGATCCTGTCAAGGATATCTTGAGAATAGCGAGACCTTACTCGCGGCCCCGAACCCTGTGAACTTCTGGCCTCTCGAAGAACCTAGCTCTTTAATGCTACGCGGATGTGGAGTTCTTTTAGCTGCTGGTCGGTTACTGTGGTGGGGGCGTCGGCCATCAGGTCTATGGCCTTTGCTGTTTTGGGGAAGGTGATTACTTCGCGCAGGCTGGGCGCGCCAGTTAGGAGCATGACGATTCGGTCTAGACCTAGCGCGATGCCGCCGTGGGGCGGGGTGCCGTACTCAAGCGCGTCGAGGAAGAAGCCGAAGCGGGCGCGGGCTTCATCGTCGCTGATGCCGAGAGACTGGAATATCTGCTGCTGGACGTCTTTGCGATGGATACGGATGGAGCCTGAGCCTAGCTCGAGACCGTTCATGGCGAGGTCGTAGCAGTTGGCGCGGACACTGGCTGGATCGGTGAGCAGGTTGGCCATGTCGGCCTCGTGTGGCGCGGTGAAGGGATGGTGGGCGGGGACCCACTTGGCGGCGGCGAGGTCGTACTCAAACATGGGGAAGTCTACGATCCAGATGGGATTGAAGGCTGCGGCGCCGTCTAGCTTGATTCCACTGCGTGGATCAGCTTCAGAGACAGCTTTTTCTGTGACGGCGAAGGCGTTGTGCTTCTCGGCGTATTTCTTGGCCAATTCGGAACGGAAGTTGCCGGCGGCGGAGTAGACGTTGATTTCGCGCTCGGAGAGGCGGCCTTCGAACTTGGTGTCGCTTGCCTTGACGGGATGAGCGGGGTCGCCGGCGACGATGATGACGAAGTCGGCCTCGGATGCGCCGGCTAGTTCGCGGACCTTGGTTGCGGACTCGGGGAAGCTCTTGGCGAGGCGCTTGAAATCGTCAATGAATTTGGCGCCCTTCTTCTGGTCGAAGAGTGGGTGGTTGTCTTCGCGCTCCTTACGGCTGAGTTCGCCGACGTTGGGAATGCGGAGTGCTACGACGGGAAGGGCTGGGTCGATTTGGAGCGTGCTGAGAGCTTCGTCCGTGAAGGCGGAGCGGACGTCGGTGAGGCCGGGCAGGCGCAGGTCTGGCTTATCGCTGCCGTATTGGCGCATGGATTCGTCGTAGGTGATGCGCGGGAATGGCGTGGGCAGGGTGACGCCGGCGGCGGCGAAGCCTGCGGAGAGAAAGTCTTCGACTACGGCGAAGACGGTTTCCTGGTGCGGGAAGCTCATTTCCAAATCGACTTGGGTGAACTCAAGCTGGCGGTCGGCGCGGAGGTCCTCATCGCGGAAGCAGCGGGCGATTTGGAAGTAGCGGTCGAAGCCGGAGATCATGAGGATCTGCTTGAAGATCTGCGGGGATTGCGGGAGGGCGTAGAATTCGCCGGGATGGACGCGGCTGGGGACAAGGAAGTCGCGGGCACCTTCGGGGGTGGACTTGGTTAGGATGGGAGTCTCGATTTCGAGGAAGCCCTGGCGGCTGAGGCTCTCTCGGATGGCGAGGGTGATCTCGTGGCGGAGCCAGAAATTGCGCTGCATTTCGGGGCGGCGCAGGTCGATGTAGCGGTATTTGAGGCGGACTTCTTCGTTCTGGATGGCTTCTTCCGACGGCGAGAACGGGGCGAGGCGCGTGTCGTTGAGAACGAGGAGCTGCGTGGCCTCGATCTCGATTTCGCCGGTGGGCATTTTGGGATTGATGGCGTCCTTGTCGCGGAGGCTGACTTTGCCGACGGCGGCGACGACGTACTCGGGACGGACCTGCTCACCCTTCAGGTGGCCATCGGGGGTTAGCTCTTTATCCAGGACAATCTGGGCGATGCCGGAGCGGTCTCGGAGGTCGAGGAAGATGAGGTTGCCGTGGTCGCGGCGGCGGTTGACCCAGCCCATGAGGACTACTTGTTGGCCGGCGTTGGCGGCGCGGAGATCGCCGCAGAGATGAGTACGTTCGAGGCTACCTAGAAAATCGAGCACTACGCTTGTCCTTTAATCGTTCGCCGGTGCTAATCGTTTGCCGGTCCTAGTCGTTTGACGGTGCGGAGAGATAGGCCGCGAGTTCCGCACGTGCGACCTTGGTTTGCATGCCACTGGCGAAGGTCTTCACCGTCAGGATACCGGATTCGAGCTCGTCTTCGCCGAGAATGACGATGCGGCGGGCGAGCTTGTCGGCGGTTTCGAAGGACTTCTTGAGGCGGAAGCTTCCGTCGCCGAGCTCGATGCGGAGGCCCTGACGGCGGAGTTCGCGGGCGAGGGCCAGGGCGGCTGGGTTGAGGCTTTCGCCCAATGGGGCGATGAAGGCATCCGCTATTTGAGGTGGGGCGGGATTCTGGTCGAGTTGCGCCTGGAGAGTCAGGACAAGACGGTCTTCGCCCATGGCAAAGCCGATGCCGGGGGCTTTGGGGCCGCCGATGGCTTCGCTTAGGCCGTCGTAGCGGCCGCCGCCTAGGAGAGCGTTTTGCGCGCCGAGGCCCCCGTGGGTGAACTCGAAGGTGGTGCGGGTGTAGTAGTCGAGGCCGCGGACGAGGCGGTGGTTGCGGGTGTAGGGGACGCTGGCGGCGTCGAGAGCGGCGAGGACGGCGGCGAAGTGGGTCTTGGAGGCTTCGTCGAGCGAGTCTACGATTTTGGGGAGGGTCTCGATGATGGGCTGGTCTTCGGGGACTTTGCAGTCGAGGACACGAAGGGGGTTGGTGACGGCGCGGCGTTGGCAGTCGACGCACATTTGAGGCGCGAGCGGGATGAGGGCGGCGCGGAGGACTTCGTTGTAGCGGGCGCGGTCGGCGGAGGAGCCTACGGAGTTGAGATGGAGGGTCCAGCCGGTGATGCCCAGCTCGTCGAGGAGCGTGGCCAGCATTTCGAGGATTTCGGCGTCGCGGAGGGGCGATTCGCTGCCGGCGGAGGGCGGGCCGATGACTTCGGCGCCGATTTGCGAGAACTGGCGGTAGCGGCCTTTTTGCGGGCGCTCGCGACGGAATTGGGGGCCGACGTAATAGAGCTTTTGCAACTGACCGGTTTCGCCTAGCTTGTGCTCGATGTAGGCGCGGACTACGCCGGCGGTGTTTTCCGGGCGGAGGGTTAGGGATTGAGGCTTTTCGGATTGGGCACGGGCGCGGTCTTCCCAGGTGTACATTTCCTTGGAGACGATGTCGGTTTCTTCGCCTACGCCGCGGGAGAAGAGGGCGGTGTCTTCAAAGATGGGCGTACGGATTTCGCCGAAGTTGTAGCGGGTGAAGACCTGGCGCGCCGTCTTTTCGATGTGGTTCCAGAGGGCCGTTTCCGGGGGCAGGAGGTCGCGGGTGCCGCGGACGGCTTTTAGGGTGGTCATGGCTTCTTTAGTCTAAATGGCGGCTGATGCCCAAGGGAACAAACTCCAATTACTCATCCTGATCCAAGATAGTCTCGAGATTGCGAGCCCCATGCAAGACCTGAACAATCAGGATTGCGTTCTCTTGAGGGAGATATCGGTAGAAAACCATGTGCTTTGGAAAGCCGGGAACCAATATCCACCGCAACCCGACAAGCGCTGGGGAACGATGACGACCAAGGGATCCGCGTTCGGGCAAGGACAACAAGGAGCGTACCGCCTGATCCACGGCCGCATCCCACTTCTGTACGAGATCGAAGTCTGAAACCTGCTGATAGTAGTCTGCTTGTTCAACGATTGAGAGTGCGGTTGCCTCGGAAACGCGGAGTTCGATCACGAGCGGGCAAGCTTTTCGCGCAAAACGGCGACGAGGCTGCGGCCATTCAACTCTTCGGGGGCTATGACGAGGTCTTTTGTTTGCAGGGCATCGAGCAGTTCCGCTTCCAGCCGCGATCGACGCATTTCCTTGTCTTGACGGATGAGATTGCGGATGAACTCACTTGGAGTGCCGAAGTCGCCGGTGGCGACGCGATCTTCCACATAGGCTTTTAGGGGATCCGGTAGCGAGATGTTCAGGGAAGTCATTGGCATGTCTTCATTATATGACAGTTTATGGCATTGAATGGAGGCGTAGCTGAGATTCCATTTCCCGGTAGTGCAACCGGAATTGCTGCAGAGCGTTGGTCGAGTTGACAATTTAAACTGAACCGTTCAGTATTGTTTAGACATGAAAGACTTCCAACATCTTCTCGGCGGAAAAGAGACGAGGCTCTTCGACCCTCAGGATTCCCCCTCAGGCAAGGGCGCCGAAGTGGCTGACGCGAGTGTAGTCAAGCGCGGCGATCGATGGTGGATGTTTCTTGCGGGACAGGCAGGCAGGCATGGCGCCACGCAAATTTTCAGCGCCTCGCTCGATCGCGGCGTGTCCCTGTCGGGGACCGGCTGGAGACTTACTCGAAATGAAGGCGGCGAATTAACGCCTCTCGCGGGAAAGAGCGTGAGCCGCACGTGGGACGGTAATGGCGGGCGGCACTGCCCATCGTATGTAAGAGGATGGGATCCGCACAAACTCGAATGGGTGGAGCGAATCTACTACGCGGGAGCGGCGGAACACCTGTGGGGACCCTATACGATCGGTTTCCTGGAGTGGAACGGGGAGGCGTGGATCGATCAACCCACACCTGTGTTTGCTGCGAATGAGGAGTGGGAACACGGAAGTGTGTACGAGCCGAACCTGGTTTATCACGATGGCAAATGGAAGATGTGGTACGTGGCGGGGTCGAACCACGAAAACTACCTGGTGCAGGGCTACGCTGAGAGCGACGACGGCATGACCGGATGGAGCAAGCACGCTGTCTTCGCGTTGCCCGAGATGAAGATGTTCGATTTCAATGTCTGCGAGCGAACCGGTTCCTTCGACGCGATTTTTGCGCGCGTTTGGGTCGGGGAAGGCAGCGTGTCAGCCGAGAGTGGATTGTGGTGGTGCCGGGCAGAGAAGCCGTCGGGAATTCTCTCGGATTGGAGCCGGCCGGTGCAGATCATGACGGCGGAAGATCGCGGATGGCACAGTGGTCCGTGGAAGCCATCGCTGCAGTTCGACGAGGACAATGCAAACCACGCATTCGTGTTCTTCGATGGGCTCTACCGAACGAGTGACCCAGGGCCATTTCCGTTCGCCTTTACCCTTGGGTGCCTTGAAGTTGAACTGCCGATAACTGCGGCGAAATAGTAAATTTCAACTGGTCCCCTATTCCATAAATCCTGGGAGGAAGCAAGCAAGCCAATACGTACTGATAGCCGAGTCCAGTCATGCGAGGGGACTTGGTTTCATCCTCGAAGATTCAATCGTTATCTTAGCCCTTATGGGCCTATCGCTTGAGAGGTCAGGTCATGATTCGAGTTCAGAATTTAGTTAAGACTTTTGGGACGTTTACGGCTGTGAACGATGTTTCGTTTGAAGTGGCGGAGGGGGAGATTTTCGCTTTCCTGGGGCCGAATGGGGCGGGCAAGACAACCACGATCAAAATGCTGACTACCCTGCTGAAACCCACCAGCGGGTCGATTGAGTTGGATGGGCTGAACCCTGAAGTGAAGCAGAATGAAGTGCGGCGGCGGTTTGGGATTGTGTTTCAGGACCCGAGCCTGGATGGCGATCTGACGGCGGAAGAGAACATGGAGATCCATGGCGTGCTGTATCACGTGCCGCATAAGGTGCGGCGACAGCGGACGGAAGAACTGCTGAAGCAGTTTGAGCTTTGGGATAGGCGCAAGGACCAGGTGAAGAAGTTTTCTGGAGGCATGAAGAGGCGGCTGGAGATTGCGCGCGGGTTTTTGCATACGCCGAAGATTTTGTTTCTGGATGAGCCGACGCTGGGGCTTGATCCGCAGAGCCGGAATCAATTGTGGTCGCACGTGAAGAAGGTGAATGAGGCGGAGAAGGTGACGGTGATGTTGACCACGCACTATATGGATGAGGCGGACCGAGTGGCGCACCGTGTGGGCGTGATCGACCATGGCAAGCTGGTGGCGGTGGGAACGCCGCAGGAGATCAAGGACCGGACCGGCACTTCGAGCCTGGAAGAGGCGTTTCTGGCGTTGACGGGGTCGACGATCCGCGATGAGAGTGCTGGATCGGCAGACCAGATGCGGCAGTTTGCAAAGATGTGGCAGGGAGGCAAGCGATGAGTGCGATCTATATTCTTTGGCTCAGAGAACTGAAGCGGTATACACGCTCACGCGCACAGATTGTGGCGTCGCTGGGCCAGCCGATGCTCTACCTGCTGGTGCTGGGGTTTGGACTCGGGCCGGTGTTCGCGCGCGCGGGGAACGGGAATTATTTTCAGTTTGTTGCTCCCGGGGTAATCGGCATGTCCGTACTGTTTTCTTCTATTTTTTCCGGGCTTGGGCTGCTTTGGGATCGGCAATTCGGGTTTCTGAAAGAGACTCTGGTGGCACCGGTGCCGCGCATTCAAATCATGGTCGGCCGGACGCTGGGCGGATGCACCGTTGCTGTGATCCAGGGACTGCTGGTTACGGTGATCACCGTGATTGCGGGCTTCAGGCCATCGAACTACCTAGCTATTCCGATTGCGCTCGGATTCATGCTGCTGATCGCGCTGGTGTTTGCGGCGGTGGGTGTGGCGATTGGTTCAGGTTTGCAGGACATGCAGGGTTTTCAGCTCATCATGAACTTTCTGGTCATGCCCATTTTCTTTCTCTCGGGAGCTATGTTTCCGCTCGCGGATCAGAAGCTGCCGTTGCGAATCGCAACTTCGATCGATCCGCTCTCGTATGGAATTGACGGCATGCGGTCGGCACTTCTGGGGACTTCGTTTTATGGGCAATTCACGGATTTCGTGGTGCTGGTGGTGATTGGAACGATTCTGATGATCATCGGCGCCTGGCGGTTCTCGAAAATCGAGATATAGCCATGGCGCGACAACGCAGTCAGGAAGCACACGAACGTGTATTAGAGGCCGCGCTCGAACTCTTCGCCGGGCGGGGCATCGACGGCACCAGCATGGACGCCATTACGCAGAGCGCGGGCGTGAGCAAGGCAACGGTCTATAACCATTGGCCGAACAAAGAGGCATTGCTGATAGACGTAATGCTGATGGTGAATGGGCTGGACCGCGATCCAGAAGATCCAGACACCGGCGACTTGTGCAAGGACCTTTCGACGGCGCTGAGCCGGCGGCCTCCGGACAAATTCGACGCGGCCCGTGAACGGATGGTGCCGGCCATGATTGCCTACTCGGCGGTGCACCAGGAATTTGGCGAGGCATGGCGCCACAGAGTGATGGAACCGTCACGCGTATGCCTGAAACGCATTTTGCGCCGTGGGATCAAGCGGGGACTTCTGCCCGTGACGCTGGAGATGGATGCCGCGATGGCGCTGCTGCTGGGGCCGGTGCTCTATGGACATATATTTCATCGCGAGTCGCAACCGGGCCGCTGCGACTTTGGCCGGGTGGCCGCTGAATCGTTCTGGCGGGCGTATGGGGCAGAGGGTGCGAGCCGGACGGAGCGGGAATCTTCAAAGGCCGATCGCAATTGAGGAGACGGGATGAAATCCGATTCGGCGACTTCGAAAGACGGAACACGGATCGCCTACTGGCGCGAAGGGCAAGGGCCGCCTCTGCTGCTAGTGCATGGCGGGGCGTCCGATCATATGGCGTGGTTTTTTGTTGCACCGCTTCTGGCGCGCGATTTTGAGGTCTACACGTATGATCGGCGCGGACGCGGTGAGAGCGACGACACATTGCCCTATGCCGTGGAGCGCGAGGTAGAGGATGTTGTGGCCATGCTGAACGCCATTGGCCGGCCGGCTCATTTAGTTGGCCACTCTGCCGGCGGAATCCTGGCGCTTTTGGCGGCGGAGCGCGTCAGCAATCTTCTGAGCCTGATCCTTTACGAGCCGGCATTCGTGGTGGAAGGAGCGCGCGAACGTCCTAGCTACGAGGTGTTCGGGAAGATAAAGTCACTTTTATCCGAGGAAAACCGGGATGAAGTGATCCGCTTGGTGATGCGTGAGACGCTGGGACTGCCAGAAAGCAAGATTGATGCCATGAGCACGGGTCCGGGCTGGGAGCATCTTCTTGCGGTAGCGCATGCCGTTCCGTATGACTGGGAGCTGTGGATGGAGCGGCTGGATGAGGAACGCGTTCACACGGTGGAGACGCGAGCGCTGCTGCTTTTGGGATCGGAAAGCCCTGGCTGGTTGCAGGCGGGCACGAAAGCAGTTGCCGCAGCGCTGCCTTGTGCGCACTTGCAGATACTTGCGGGACAGGAGCATTTGGCCACGATGACCGCTCCGGAGATGTTTGCAGAGGCGGTAGCCACCTTTGCCTTGCAGGACAGCGAAACTGTGTAGCCGCAGCCGGAGCCTGGACTCTGCATCCTCGCGCCGTTGCGCGCATCCAAACCGGCATGGAATATCGACTTCTGGGAGGCTCAGGCCTCAAGGTTTCCGCGCTTAGTTTTGGCACCGGGACGTTTGGCGGCGCCAATGAGTTTTTCAAGGCATGGGGTGCGACGCAAGTCGATGAGGCCCGGCGGTTGATCGACATCTGTTTCGAGGCCGGGGTGAACCTCTTTGACACGGCTGATGGGTATTCAGATGGCGCTTCGGAGGAGATTCTTGGGAAAGCGCTGGAAGGCAAGCGCGGCCGTGCGCTGATCTCGACCAAGGCGTATTTTCCTACGGGGGACGGGCCAAACGACAGCGGCAGTTCGCGCTACCACTTGCGGCGTGCGCTGGAGGCGAGTTTGCGGCGGCTGGACACCGATTATGTGGACATTTACCACATGCACGGTTTCGACGCGCTGACGCCGATTGACGAGGTTCAGGACACGCTGAATACGTTTGTACGCGAAGGCAAGGTGCGGTACATTGCGGCTTCGAATTTCTCGGGGTGGCACCTGATGAAGTCGCTGGCTGTGGCGGACCGTTACGTATGGACGCGGTTT
>Ga0181537_10002670_pt1 | contig 15589 bp, 16 predicted proteins | sample PEATcosm2014_Bin_39_FD_119765 | JGI IMG/M metagenome (GOLD analysis project Ga0181537, IMG submission 119765) | Peatland microbial communities from MTU Mesocosm Facility, Houghton, MI, USA - PEATcosm2014_Bin23_10_metaG | ecosystem: Environmental > Terrestrial > Soil > Wetlands > Peat | place... | reverse complement strand
GTCAATGCCGACATCGTCCGCTGGACCCCGGTCATTGAGGCGGCCAAGATTAAGATCGATTAGGAAGCGCGCGCCGCAGCTACGCCGTCTGCTCGGGATTCGAAATCTCGCGCCTGGTCGAGATCTGAAATCAACCCGACCCCTTTCGGACGCCATCCCAGCCGTTCCCGCGTGAGCGCGCTGGATGCCGGCATGTCCAGCGCGGCGAAATGCGCGAGCCAGCCAAAATGCGCGCCTGCCTCCTCGGCAGACTTGGCGACGACCGGCACCTTCAGGCCCCGGCCGATTGCCTCGGCGATCTGGCGAAACGGCACACCCTCTTCCGCGACCGCGTTATAACGGGCCCCGGCTGAACCCTTCTCAAGCGCCAGCCTGTAGAGACGGGCGGCATCGAGCCGGTGCACCGCGGGCCATCGGTTGAGCCCGTCGCCGAGATAGGCCGAAACACCCTTCTCGCGGGCCGTCGCGATCAGGTAGGTGATGAGGCCCTGCTTGACCGGATCATGGACCTGGGGAAGGCGCATCACCGCAACGTGCGCGCCTCGCGCCATCACAGCAGCGGCTGCTTCTTCCGAAGCGACGCGCGGTACCGGTGAGTTGGGCGCGTCTTCCTCGGTCGTGAGGCGCCCCGGCGTGTGAGAGACCGCCGTGGCGGAGGTCACGATCAAGGGCCGGCCTGAACCGGCGAGCACGGCGCCGAGCGCTTCGATAGCGCTCCTATCTATCTCGCAGGCTTCCGTAAATCTCGAAAAGTCATGGATGAAGCCGGTGTGAATCACGCCATCTGCCGCGGCGGCGCCGCTGCGCAGGCTCTCAAGGTCTTCAAGTTCGCCGCGATGCACCTGCGCGCCAGCGGCGATAAGCGACTTGGCGCCCGCATCGGAGCGAGCAAGACCGAGCACCTGATGGCCCGCGTTAATGAGCTCCTGAACAATCGCAGAACCGATAAAACCTGTCGCGCCGGTGACCAAGACATGCATCGCGGCTTCTCCTTTACTCTGCTGTTTGATGACCGCATCGCGGTCCCGCGATCATCGAGATAGGTCGTTGCCGCAATACGATCTATGCTGTAACGTCCATATTATCTTCGCAATCGTCCAGGCCGACCCATGGATCCGCTCTCCGACGTACTGTCGCTCCTCAAACCGCGCAGTTATTCCGCCGGCGGTTTTGACATGGCCGGCAAGTGGTCAATCAAGTTCGGCCAGCACCAAGGCATCAAATGCTACGCCGTGGTTTCCGGCCAGTGCTGGCTGTCCGTCGACGGCGTTCCTGACGCGGTGCACCTGACCACGGGAGATTGCTTTCTGCTGCCACGGGGGCGGCCGTTCCGGCTCGCCAGCGACCTGAAGCTGACGCCCGTCGACTACACGGTTCTTTTGACCGCGCGAAAAGGCGGCGTGCGCTCGCTCAATGGCGGCGGCGATTGCTTGATCGTCGGCGGGTTCTTTGCCCTCGCCGGCAATCATGCCGACATCCTGTTGAACGTGCTGCCGCCGATCGTTCATATCCGCAAAGAAGCGGACAAGGCGGCGCTGCGGTGGTCTTTGGAGCGGATGCGGCAGGAGTTGCGCGAACCGCAGCCGGGCGGCTTTCTGGTCGCGCAACACCTCGCCTATATGATGCTGGTTCAGGCGCTCCGGCTGCATCTGGCGGAAGGCTTGCAAGGCGGCGTCGGATGGCTTTTCGCGCTCGCGGATAAACAGATAAGCGCGGCGATCAACGCCATCCATGCCGATCCGGCGCAGAGCTGGACATTGCATGCGCTGGCGGCGCGCGCCGGGATGTCGCGATCGAGCTTTGCCGTGAAATTCAAACAGACAGTCGGGACATCGCCGATGGAATACCTGACGCGCTGGCGCATGCTGCTGGCAGGCGACAGTCTGGTGAATTCCAGCGAGCCCATTTCCGCGATAGCCCGAACGCTCGGCTACGAATCCGAAAGCGCCTTCAGCACGGCGTTCAAGAGGGTCATGGGCTGTTCGCCGCGGCAATATAGCCGCGACCAAAAGCCCGCTGGTCCGTCACGGAGCGAGGGAGAAGCCGGCCGCGCCGATCGGCTCGAAGTTATTGCAGTCTGATCGGCGCGGTCGGTCTCCCGGGACCGGAATCTCAGCTATGCGCTGTCAGAACCGGTAGTTTATCCCAGCCTTGACTTCCTGCACATTGAGGCTCGCATTCGACGTAACGGCTCCGATATTCGGCGTCGTAAAATTCAGAGCTTGGTTACCGAAGCCCAAGTAATCGTATTCGAGGCGCGCCGACCAGTGCTCATTCAGCCCATATTCGAGACCCGCGCCGGCGGTCCAGCCGGTCCGCGTCAAAGCGCCAGCGTTCGACGTTACGCCGAAGGTATCGGTCAAGCTGCTCTGATCGCGCGCGACGGCAAGGCCGGCTTTGCCGTAAACCAATAGACGATCGAAGGCCGCGCCGACTCGACCGGTCGCGGTCGACGTCCATTGCGTGTTGGTGTTGATCGCATCGCCGATCGAATCGGTGCCGCTGCCCTTGATTCCAGTATAGCTGAAATCGCCCTCGAGCCCGAGTACGAGCCAGTTGAACTGGGCGTTGACGCCGACTTGGGCGCCGCCGAGGAAACCATCCTTGTTGAAAGTGTTTGTCGCGCCGCCGAATGGATCGCTCCACGACGAATCAGCAAAGCCACTACCGATGTGACCGCCGACGTAAAAACCGCTCCAGTTATAGACCGGCGGCGCGTAGGCGACCGGCTGAACGGCGGCCGGCGCGCGGGCTAGCGGCAAGTCGGCCGCTTTCACGGAACAAACGCAAGCAACAGTACCGGCGGCCATCGCGATGCCGCCCACAAACGCACGCAAACTCATTTCAACCTCCAGGCTCGCCCCCGCAAGCTCACCCCAAACTTCAGTCCCCGACTGAGCCTAGATCTTGCCCCGTCGCGTGTATGAGAGAGCCGTAGCTCTTCGGACAAAGCATGGTCGATTAGTGGCGGGAAAATGACTTCGAACTTGTTCTTTAATGGTTCGCTAACGCAAAAGTTCCATGAGCAAATTTGATGCAAAAAGTTCCATGCGCATATTTTCATCGCGCCCGAGCATGGAACTTTTTTCCGCGGGGCCCGAACGACTGAAATTTTCTGCCTTAATTATCGCGCTGTGCGGTGGCCCGCGACCGGGGCGTAAAGTTCCGGATTGAATCCGACCAGCAATTTGCCAGAGCCGAGATCGAGCACAGGCCGCTTGATCATCGACGGCTGGGCCAGCATCAGCGCCACCGCCTTATTGGCGTTAAGCCCGTTCTTGTCCTTGTCGGGCAACTTGCGAAAGGTTGTCCCGGCGCGATTCAGAAGCGTTTCCCAGCCGACCTTCTTCTCCCATCGCTCAAGCCGTTCGCGCTCGATCCCGGCCGTTTTATAATCGTGAAACGCGTAGTCGACGCCATGCTTGTCGAGCCAAGCGCGCGCCTTCTTCATGGTGTCGCAATTCTTGATGCCGTAGATGGTGATGGGCAAAACGTGCCTCCACTTGGTCTCTCGGCAAATTCAATATCACGCCGATGGCTTATTCTCGCCGCTTTCATTGACCGCGCGCAATAATGTCAGCAGCGTGCGGTTGAGCGGCGTCGGTATCCCGTATTTCTCCCCGGCGGCGACGATGGCGCCGTTGATCGCCTCGATCTCGACCGGCCGCCCGGCGAGGCGGTCGAAATACATCGAGGTGCCGGCGTCCGGGGGATAGGTCATCATGGTCGCGATGATTTGTGCTGGCTCATCGGGCCGCAAGCGCGCCCCATCGGCCTCCGCGACGGCCTTCGCCTCCTCCAGGATGGCCAGACACAGCGCTTTGACGTCCGGACGGCGCAACACGGCCTGGCGCTGCAGCGTGAGCGCCGTGATCGGATTGGCGGCGGCGTTGATGAGGAGTTTCCGCCAGGCCAGTGCGTGGAAATCATCGCTGAACTGGATCCGCATCTGCGTGCCGGTCAAGAGTTCGGCGAAGGCGCGGCCGTTCGCGTCGTCGGCAACGACAAGATCGTGGTCGCCGGCGCGGCGAAATCGCACCCGATCGGGCGCCAGCCGTTCGCCGTTATAATAGACGATGGTCGGTACGACGGTGGCGCCGCCGATATAGGGTGCCAAGCGTGCGGCGTGTCCGATCCCGTTCTGCATCACCGCGACGCGCGTCGTGCGATCGCATAGTTTTGCAAGCCAAGGCGCGGCCGACACCGTGTCATAGTTTTTGGTGCAGAGCAGGACCCACTGCACCGGCGTCGCCTGCGCCGGGTCGGTCAGAACGCGCAACGCGACCGTAACAGTGTCGTTCGGCCGCTCCAGCGTGAGATGCTCGATGGGCTTGCGCACGCAGGCGACAACATCGTGCCGGTCGGCTGCGCGCAGCGATCCCGCGATGATGCCGCCGATGCTGCCGAGACCGACGACCGCGACGCTCGCGCGCCCAATCACTCGGCCGCTTCGTGGTGCGGCTGGAACCGCGGCTTCGGTATTTCCAGACCCGCGTCACGCGCCGCGGCCAACCACGCTTCCATTGCTATAGACACTTCAGCGACGGCTTCTTCGGGCGTGCTGCCGAATGCCGAACACGGCTTCAGGTCAGGGACGTCCGCGACCCAGGCGCGGTCCTCGTCGGACCAGAATACGATGATGGCGTAGTGGTTCATGGTCACTCTTCGAGCTTCAACGCGAACTCTTCAATTATATCTCTCAATTGGCGAACTTGATATGGCTTAGCGTCCTTTCCAGCGGATTGAACATTCATTGGCCGCGGCACGCTTGGATGGATATAAATGTGGTGGCTGCCGCTCACGCGCACGAGCTGAAATCCTAACTTCTCCAACAATCGTTGCAAATCCCTGAATGCTACACTACCGCCGCCGCGTTTGACGGATTCCAGCGTCCGTTTTGGGCTCGCCATGGTAATCTCCCAAGATAAAGCGAGCCAAGTATAAATCAGCGAATGAAGCGTCAATCGTTAGCGCGACACTGAACATGCACTAACCCGCTCTCAAACCAGTCGAACTTTGTTTCGATCTCTCTCCGATTGACGAATCGCCCCGCTTTTCGTACCGTCAATCACTCCCACTCGATCGTCCCCGGCGGCTTACTCGTCACGTCGTAGACCACCCGGTTAACACCCTTAACCTCATTGATAATCCGCGTCGCCACCGCGCCGATGAACTTCATATCGAACGGGTAGAAATCCGCCGTCATGCCGTCAGTCGAGGTGACGGCGCGCAGGCCGACGACAAAATCGTAGGTGCGAAAGTCGCCCATGACGCCGACGGTGCGCACCGGCAACAGCACCGCGAAGGCTTGCCAGATATCGTCATAGAGTCCGGCGCGACGAATTTCCTCGATGAAGACGTTGTCGGCGAGCCGCAAAATCTCGAGCTTTTCGCGGGTGATTTCGCCCGGGCAGCGGATCGCAAGACCGGGGCCGGGAAACGGATGGCGGCCGACAAAGGCGTCGGGCAGGCCGAGCTCGCGGCCGAGCGCGCGCACTTCATCCTTGAACAATTCGCGCAGCGGCTCGACGAGTTTCATGTTCATGCGTTCGGGCAGACCACCGACATTGTGGTGCGACTTGATCGTCACCGACGGACCGCCGGTGAACGACACGCTCTCGATCACGTCGGGATAAAGCGTGCCCTGGGCCAGGAACTCCGCGCCGCCAAGTTTCCTGGCCTCGGCTTCGAACACATCGATAAACAATTTGCCGATGGTCTTGCGCTTGGTCTCCGGGTCGGTAATGCCGGCCAGCGCCTTGAGGAAGACCTCGCTGTCGTCAACATGAACCAGCGGTATGTTGTAATGATCGCGGAACAGCGCCACGACCTTTTCGGCTTCGGCCAGCCGCAACAGGCCGTGGTCGACGAACACGCAGGTCAGTTGCTCGCCGATCGCTTCGTGGATCAGGACCGCAGCCACGGCGGAATCGACGCCGCCGGATAGCCCGCAGATCACCCTGCCCTTACCGACCTGACGGCGAATTTTCTCGATCGCCTCGTCCTTGAACGCGCGCATCGTCCAGTCGCCGGCACAGCCGGCGATGTTGCGCACGAAATTGCGCAGGATGGCGGCGCCGTGCGGCGTGTGCACGACTTCGAGATGGAATTGCGTGGCGTAGAATTTTCGCTCGTCGTTGGCGATCATGGCGAACGGCGCGTTGGCCGACGTGGCGACGACCTTGAAACCCTCGGGCAGCGTCGTCACGCGGTCGCCGTGACTCATCCATACCGGATATTTTTGGCCGACCTCCCACACGCCCTCGAACAGCGCCGAGGCGTTGGTGATCTGGAGGTCGGCGCGGCCGAATTCGCGGTGGTGGCCGGCTTCGACCGTGCCGCCGAGTTGGTGCGCCATGGCCTGCTCGCCGTAGCAGATGCCGAGCACCGGCACGCCCGCATTGTAAATCGCCAACGGCGCCAGTGGTGCGCCGTGTTCGAGCACGGAGGCAGGACCGCCGGAAAGGATCACGCCCTTTGGCTTGAATTCGGCAAGCGCCGCTTCGGCTTTCTGGAACGGCACGATTTCGCAATACACCTTCTCTTCGCGCACGCGCCGCGCGATCAGCTGGGTTACCTGCGAGCCGAAATCGACGATGAGAATCTTGTCGTGGGACGACATGGCGTGAGCCGCCGCTTCCGGGGCGACAGCGTCGGTACGTCGTGTGGTGGCGACAGAAGTCATCGGATTTACGAAATCACCGGGCTGTTGGCGTGGCGGCGCAGCATGCTGACGAAAAACCCGTCGGTATCGGTGCGTCGTGGCGTCATCAGCAAACCTTGGTCAGAGATAAGCGCCGCGCGGCCGAAAAGATAGGCGCGCTCACCGAGCGCCGTGAGCATATTGGCGGGCTTTTCCACGGAAAAATCCGGGTGGCGGCCGGCAAAGCCCGCTATCCGATCGCCGTTCTCCTCGGCCAGCACCGAACAGGTAATGTAGACGATGCGGCCGCCGGGCTTGACCAGCGGCGCCGCGCGGTCAAGGGCCGCTTCCTGCTGCTTGACGCGTTCGGCCAAAGCGCCCGGTCGAATGCGCCATTTGGCGTCGGGATTGCGCCGCCATGCGCCGGTGCCGGTGCACGGCGCATCGATCAGCACCAGATCGGCGCGCCCGGTGAGGTCGGCCAGCACGTCGCCGACGCTCTTGGGCGTGCGTACCTGGATGTTGCGCGCGCTGGAGCGTGCGATGCGCTCATGGATCGGCGCCAGGCGGCGTTTGTCGGTATCGGTTGCATAGATTTGGCCACGGTTTTCCATCGCCGCGGCCAGTGCCAGGGTCTTGCCGCCGGCGCCGGCGCACAGGTCGACAACCTGCTCGCCTGATTTGGCGCCCGCCAGCAAGGCGGCAAGCTGCGAGCCCTCGTCCTGAATTTCGATAGCGCCCTTAATGAAGGCAGGCTCGGCATGAATCGCCGGGCTTTTGGCGCCGGCCGAAAGCCGGATACGCAGCCCGACCGGCGACCAGCGCGCCGGCTCGGCGCCCAGTTGTGTGAAATCAGACAGCACGGCATCGCGCTCCGCGATGAGCGTGTTGACGCGTAAATCGAGCGGCGCCCGGCTGGCGAGCGCGGCGCCTTCGGCGGCCCGCTCCTCTCCGAACACGCGGGCAAAGAATGGATCGAGCCAATCCGGGTACTCGCCGGCGACGTAGGCCGGCGCGCCGGACAGCGAATCCCGCCCGAGCGCAGCCCGTTCCGTATCCGTCAGCGGCGCCGGTGCGTGTCGAGTTCCACTGCACAGCGCTTCGATCTCGGCGTCGCCTAGGCCGCGCTCGCGCCGCAACATGCCGAGAACAAAGGCGCGGGGGCTCGCCTCGCCCATCAGCCACGCGGAAGACGCTTTGCGCCGCAACGAGTCGTAAACGAGCCCGGCAATGCCGGCGCGGTCGCCGGAGCCGGCGAACCGGTGCGTCTGGCCCCAATCCTTAAGGGCATCGGCGGCCGGGCGCCGCCGCGCTTCGATGTCGGCAAGCACCTCGATCGCGGCGGAAAGACGGGCCGCGGGCGTCATGACGAAAGCAATGTCGAGGACAAATTGTTACTTCGCTTTGCGCTTAATGGCGGCGCCAAGCCGGGCACCCGGCGTTTCGTGCCGGCGGACGCGCGACCGCATCTGCTTAATCGCTTCCGACAAATCGCCGGCATGAAATCCTTTCGGCAATTTTCCCGCGCGCGCGCTCGTCAGCATGCGCCGCAGCAGATCGTCATCGTGCTCGTCGCGATAGGGCTTGAGATCGAGATCCTTCGGCACCTTGTTCAGGCGTTCGTCGCCGATGCGTTTGACGTATTTCTGCATAAAACGGTCGTAGTCGCGCCAGGTGATGCCGGCGGCGCGGACGGCGGCTTGTTCGGCGCGGGTCGCGATCTGGTGGGCGTGCAGGTAATGCAGGCCGAGCTGGTCGATGAGCGTCTTTTCGACCTCCTCGTGGAGAACCAGAAAGCGGTCGGTATCGATCGCGCGCCCGCCGAATTTGAAGAATTGCGGCATATGCCGATCGATATAGATGGTCTTGCCGTCGAGGCTGTAGCCCGCGAGATAGGGGATGTCGTGCTTGCGGTCGAATTTCTTGACGCGGCGACAGACGGCGTCGAGCGCGCGGTCCATCATCAGGCTCGAAACGTACCACTCCGGCAATTTGAGCTTATGGTGCGGGGCGGTGGGATGGCAAAGGTCGAGCGGCATCGCTTCGGTCCTCAGCGCAGCGTCAACACGTCGAACATGTAAACCGCCCAGTCGAGGGCCAGCGCCAGAGCGCCAACGGCATATAGCGCGCCGCGCAGCCGCACATTGTTGTTTGTCACGTGCACATAGGCTTGCAGCAGTCGGAAGATCACGAATACCCAGGCCAGCACCACGAACACGACGCCGGCGAGGTGGGTGACGTAGGCCAGGATCGTGAGCACGTAGAACAGCACCGGCAATTCGAATTGATTGGAAAAAGCATAGCTAACTTGCAGCGTGTGCGGCGACCAATTCGGCTCGCGCAATGCAATATCGCGTAGCCGCACTCCGCCCGAGCCGATATCGCGGGCGCGCAACGGCGCCAGCCAAAACAACAGCGCGAAAGTGAGAATTACCTCGATGAAAAGCGGCAATAAAATAGCTTGAACAGACATCGCTACGGCCTCCGGCCGGCTGTGGTCCTATCACGGTGCTCACGCGACTACCAACGCCGAGGCTTTACAGTTTGACGCTGATGGCGGTTTCGCCATCCTCGTCGAGAAGCGCGCTGCGCCACGCTTTGCCATCGAACAGCGCCTTGCGCACGGTATCGGCGCTGCCGCCATGGTTCAGATTGGCGGTGATGAGCGTGCCGCCGGTACGCAGCAATCCGCGCAGCGTCTTATGCAACGCCGGCACCGGCGTACCGCCGTCGAAGAATGCGACATCGTAGCCGGGATCGAGTGTCGGCAAAACGCTGGCGAAATCGCCTTCGTGCACGATAATGCGGTGGTCCATGACGGCGGCGGCGATGTTATCGCGCGCGAGCCGCACATGATCCGGATCGCGTTCGACGGTATCGATGGTGGCGTCGCGCGCGCCGGAAGCGAACGACAGTGCGGTGTAGCCGAGCGCCGTTCCCAATTCCAAAATCCGGCGCGCGTTGGCCGCCGCCGCCAAGGCCGCCAACAGCGGGCCGTTGTCGTAAGGATAGGCATTGCAGCCGTGCCCGGCGCGATGGGCGTTGGTGGCGGCGCGTATTTTCGCGTACGGATCGGCGGCCGGGCTTGCCATCGAGAAGCTAACCCCGGCTCGGATAATTCGGGCTCTCGCGCGTGATGGTGACGTCGTGAACGTGGCTCTCGCGCAGACCGGCCGACGAGATGCGCACGAATTGCGCCTTGTCGTGGAATTCGGCCAATGTGCCGGCGCCGACATAGCCCATCGCGGCGCGTAATCCGCCAGCCAGTTGATGCAGTACCGTGGCGACCGGTCCCTTGTAGCCGACTTGCCCCTCGATGCCCTCGGGAACGAGTTTGAGGGTGTCCTGAATGTCTTGCTGGAAGTAGCGGTCGGCGGAGCCGCGCGCCATGGCCGCCACCGAACCCATGCCGCGATAGGATTTGTAAGAGCGGCCTTGATAGAGAAACACCTCGCCCGGCGTTTCGTCGGTGCCGGCGAGCAGCGAGCCGACCATGGCGCAGTCGGCGCCGGCGGCGAGCGCCTTGGCAAGGTCCCCGGAATATTTGATGCCGCCGTCGGCGATCACCGGCGTATCGGTTTTGTGGGCGATCTCAACGGCATCCATGATGGCGGTAAGTTGCGGCACCCCGACGCCGGCGACAATTCGCGTGGTGCAGATCGAACCCGGCCCGATACCGACTTTTATGGAGTCGGCGCCGGCATCGATCAGAGCCCTGGCACCCTCGGCGGTGGCGATGTTGCCGGCGACCACCTGCACCGCGTTCGACAGCCGCTTAATGCGGCTGACCGCTTCGAGCACGCGCTTGGAATGACCGTGCGCCGTATCGACCACGACCAGATCGACGCCGGCCGCGATCAAAGCTTCGCTCCGCTTAAAGCCCGCCTCGCCGACCGAGGTAGCGGCGGCGACGCGCAGGCGGCCCTGCTCGTCCTTGCAGGCGTTGGGGTTGGCTACGGCCTTCTCGATGTCCTTCACGGTGATGAGGCCGACACAGCGGTAATCGCTATCCACCACCAACAGCTTCTCGATCCGATGCTGATGCAGCAAACGCTTGGCCTCGTCCTGGCCGACATTCTCGCGCACGGTGACAAGCTGATCCTTGGTCATCAGCTCGTGCACTTTTTGCCGCTTATCGGTGGCAAAGCGAACGTCGCGGTTGGTGAGGATGCCGACCAGCTTGCCGGCGCGACCGTTACCGCCGCCCTCGACGACGGGAATGCCGGAAATGCGGTTTTCCTGCATCAGCGCCAGCGCGTCGGCGAGCGTCGCATCGGGATGAATGGTGACGGGATTGACCACCATGCCGGATTCGAACTTCTTCACCTGCCGCACCTGGGCGGCTTGGATGTCGGGTTCGAGATTGCGGTGAATGACGCCGATGCCGCCGGCCTGCGCCATGGCAATCGCCATATTCGCTTCGGTCACCGTATCCATGGCGGAAGCGACGATCGGAATGTTGAGGAGGATATCCCGCGTGATGCGCGAGCGGATATCGACATCCGATGGCATGACGTCGGACAGGCCCGGCTTCAGCAGCACGTCGTCGAAGGTGTAGGCTTCGCGCGGTAAGTCTCTTGAATCGATTGCCATTGCCAACTCCGCGGCCCGAAACGGCGGGCCGGCGCATCCGGGTAAACCTCGCAGACGAGAGAATAAGGCCTCCCGCCCGAATCGATGGCCCACTTTTGGGTTGGCGGCGGTGGATAGCACGCCCCGGCCGGGATTCATAGGGGAGAATGGGTCGAAAAACGCAAAGGAAACGCCATAAAACGCAGCATGGTCGGGCGCATTAAATCCCCCCGCGTCGGCGCGGAAGCGGCTAAACGGTGGCCATGACCACCGTCGTTACGCGCGCCGCCGAGGCTACTGGCAATCGATTGCCGCCGGTGCCGCCCCCTGCCAGCGAGCGGATCGTGCCGCTGATCGTCGCCACGGCGCTGTTCATGGAAAACATGGACTCGACCGTGATCGCGACATCGCTCCCGGCCATTGCGCGCGCCATCGGCACCAACCCGCTGGCGCTGAAGCTAGCGGTGACTTCCTACTTGCTCTCGCTGGCAATCTGCATTCCAGCCAGCGGCTGGACCGCCGATCGTTTCGGCGCCCGCAATGTTTTCCGCATCGCCATCGCGGTGTTCATTCTCGGCTCGATCGGTTGCGCCGCGTCGCATTCGCTCGAAGAATTCGTGCTGGCGCGAATCGTTCAGGGCATGGGCGGCGCGATGATGACGCCGGTCGGCCGCCTCATCATGGTCCGCAGCGTCGACAAGAAGCGCCTGGTCAACGCCATGTCGCTTGTGACCATACCGGCCCTCATCGGCCCGATCTGCGGTCCGCCGCTTGGCGGCTTCATCACGACCTACGCCTCATGGCATTGGATTTTCTTGATCAACGTGCCGATCGGATTGATCGGCATGGTCGCAGCGAGCCGCTACATCGCCAACGTCCACGTCGAACGGCACGATCCTTTCGATTTTGCCGGGTTCGTGCTGTCCGGGCTTGCCATCGCGGGCCTTGCCTTCGGACTTTCGATCATGGGGCTCGATTTCTTGCCGCCGAGCGTCGTCGTAACGCTGATCTGCGTGGGCGCCATCTCGGCGGTGGGCTATGTGGTCCATGCCAAGCGCACGCCGGCGCCCATCCTCGATCTGACTTTGCTCAGTCTGCCGACGTTCCGCGCCAGCATTTTCGGCGGTTTTTTGTTTCGGCTCGGCATCGGCGCGTTGCCGTTTCTGTTGCCGCTCCTCATGCAAATTGGCTTCGGCTTGACGCCGTTTCAGTCCGGCCTCGTCACCTTCACCACGGCGCTGGGCTCGATGTTCATGAAAGCCGCGGTCGCGCGCGTGCTCAACCGCTTCGGTTACCGCAATGTGCTGCTCTATAATGCCATCGTCAGCAGCGCTTTTCTCGCCGCCTGCGCGAGTTTCGTACCCGGCATGCCCTACGCGGCGATGATCGCCATCCTTATCGCGGGCGGCTTTTTTCGCTCTTTGCAATTCACCAGCATCAATACCATCGCCTATGCCGAGATCGAGGCGCCCAAGATGAGCCGAGCCACCACATTGGTGGCCGTGGCGCAGCAACTTTCATTATCGACAGGCGTCGCCGTCGGTGCACTGGTGGTCGAGATCACGCTGCGGCTCAAGCATGCGGCAGCGATGAGTGCCGCGGATTTTCCGCCGGCGTTTCTGGTCGTCGGCGCGCTGTCGGCAAGCGCCGTCCTGATTTTCGCGCGCCTGGCGCCGGATGCCGGCAACGAACTTTCGGGACGCGCGACGGGCGGAGGAGAGGCGGGTTCTGCGCGCTAAGCTGCGCTCCGCCCGCGAAACCCGCGCGCCAGAAGGTAAAGCTCCGCGGAATCCGTGCGGCTCGCCGGTGGCTTGACGTGTTTCACGGTTTCGAACTCGCGCTTGAGCTCGGCGAGCAACACCGATTCAGTGCCGCCTTGCAGCACCTTGCAGAGGAAGGTTCCGCCGTTATCCAGCACCTCACCCGCGAACTGCACCGCGGCTTCCGCCAGCGCCATGATGCGCAAATGGTCGGTCTTGCGATGCCCGGTGGCATTCGCCGCCATGTCGGAGAGGACGACATCGGCCTTGCCGCCGAGGATCGCTTTAAGGCGCTCCGGCGCCGCCGGGTCGAGAAAATCGAGCTTGAGAAATTCGACGCCGCCAATCGGCTTCATATCGAGAATGTCGAGCGCGATGACGCGCCCACCCGCGCCGACGCGTCGCAGCGCAATCTCGCTCCAACCGCCGGGCGCGGCGCCGAGATCGACGACCCGCCCCCCGGGTTTGAGCACGCGATATTTGTCGTCGAGTTCGGCGAGCTTATAGGCCGCGCGCGAGCGGAAGCCTTCGCGCTTGGCGCGCAAAACGTAAGGATCGTTGAGCTGGCGTTCGAGCCAGGTGCGCGACGAGAGGGTACGGCGTTTGTCGCTTTTGAGATGATCCATTCTAAATCATACCCCGCCGGTCAGGCTTGGTCCCAGACGCCGTCGGCGCGCATCATTTCGACCAGCATGCCCTCGCGCAGGCCACGATCGGCGACGCGTAGTTTACCGCACGGAAAGGCGCGCCGGATCGCGTCAAGGATGGCGCAACCCGCAAGCACGAGGTCGGCGCGCTCGGCGCCGATACATGGATTCGCGGCGCGCTCTTCAAAACTCATGGCCAAGAGCTGGTCGACGACATGCGAAATCTGCTCGTCGGATAGCCAGCAGCCGTCGACACGCCGGCGGTCGTAGCGCCGAAGTTGCAGATGGACGCCCGCGATGGTCGTCACGGTGCCCGACGTGCCGAGCATGTGGAAGCCGTCAAGGCCGCAATTTTGATCGACCGCGAATTTGTCGACGAACACGGCGACTTCATCGATCATGGCCTCGTAGGTCGCGCGTGACACCGCCTTGCCGCCATGACGCTCCGCCAGCGTCACGACGCCAAGCGGCAGCGACGCCCAGCCGACGATATCCGGCGCCGGCGGGCCACGGCGGCCGGTGGCCGGCCGATTAAGCCGCACCAGCTCCGACGAGCCACCACCGATATCGAACAGAATGACACCCGTCGCCGCAGGATCGAACAACTCCGTGCAGCCGGTGGCCGCCAGCCTCGCCTCGGTCGCCACGTCGATGGTCTCGAGTTGGAGGCCCGCCTCTTTGGCGACCCGCTTGCGGAATTCCTCGCCATTGTCGGCCGCGCGGCAAGCCTCGGTGGCGATAAGGCGGGCGCGCGTCACGCCGCGTCCGCGCATCTTGTCGCGGCAGACCAGGAGCGCCTCGACCGCGCGGCTAATGGCGGCCTCGCTGATGCGGCGGGACGCGGCGACGCCTTCACCGAGACGAATGATGCGGGAGAAGGCATCGACGACGCGGAAACCGTCCGCGGTCGGGCGTGCCACCAGGAGCCGGCAATTATTGGTGCCCAGATCGAGCGCCGCATAGGTCACACCGGCATGTCCGTGGACCGGTTCGCGCCGATCGTCGCGACCCTCGTCATCGCGACGCAGGCCGTACGGCGTTCGGCGACCCCAGCGAGGCCGGCGCGGGCCCCCCTTGGCGTCGAGGCCGCCCGGCGGCAAGGCCTCGTCGTTCATCCAATGCCTTCCTGCCCGGCCGGAGCGTCACGGCTCGACGGCGGCGGTTCTCGTGTTCAAGCCCAAATCCAGCGAAATGTAACAGGGGCGGTAAGTTCGGCCAATACTGTGCTGTGCCGGCCTATGAGCCATGTTCCAAGCCCAGCTTGTCGCGGTCGGCCAACTCCACTATGTCACCGAAATCGGGCCTTGTGGGATCGAATCGCCATGAATTTGCAGCAGTTTGCCAAATCGCGGGCCGACGAATTAACAGCGGATAGATTGGCGGTCGAAAAATTCGCCGTGGGGCAGTCGGTGCCGCGCAGCGAGGACCCGATGCTGCTGCGCGGTATGGGACATTATACCGATGATTCCAGTCTCCCCGGCCAGGTCTACGCGGTCATGGTGCGTAGCCAGAACGCGCACGGCGTTATTCGCGCGATCGAGACAGCCGCGGCGTTGAAAATGCCGGGCGTGCTCGGGGTCTATACCGGCGCCGATCTGAAAGGCTACGGCCCGCTGAAATGCATCGTGCCGTTCAACAACCGCGACGGCACGCCGATGAAAAAGCCGCTGCGTGAGGCGCTGGCGGTGGGCAAGGTGCGCTATGTCGGCGACCCGGTGGCCTTTGTCGTTGCCGAAACCGTATTGCAGGCCAAGGACGCGGCCGAAGCGGTAACCGTCGACATCGATCCGCTGCCGGCCGTGACCGACGCCGAAGCGGCGGCACAAGACGGCGCGCCGCTGCTTTACGACGACGTGCCGAGCAACGTCGCGCTCGATTATCACTTCGGCGACACTGCCGCGGTGGCTGCGGCCTTCGCCGCGGCGGCTCACGTCACCAAGCTCAAGCTTGTGAATAGCCGCCTCGTC
>Ga0181537_10002669_pt1 | contig 15590 bp, 14 predicted proteins | sample PEATcosm2014_Bin_39_FD_119765 | JGI IMG/M metagenome (GOLD analysis project Ga0181537, IMG submission 119765) | Peatland microbial communities from MTU Mesocosm Facility, Houghton, MI, USA - PEATcosm2014_Bin23_10_metaG | ecosystem: Environmental > Terrestrial > Soil > Wetlands > Peat | place... | reverse complement strand
TGTAGCACCCATCGATGAGAATGAAGGCGATGCGGCAGTTTTTACCGGAGCGATTCGCCCATCCGTGATTGGTGCCACGCTGAACGACAATGTCGCCCGCGTGCAGCGTGGTCTCGCCTTCATCGACGATCAGCGTAATTTCTCCTTCGAGAACGATGCCGTAATCGATGGACTCCGTACGATGCATGTACGGATGTCGCGCATCATTTCCATGGTGCGTCGAGGCGTCGGCGGCGCCCACTTTGGCGAAATGCTGTCGGGCCGTCTCTGCGTCAATGGCGTCGATCTCATCGCCTTCCGGTTCAATGTCGAGGACACGAATTCGCGTTCCGTTGCGTGGAGGTACGAGTGTCAACGTTTCCTCAAAGGGCTCGGTCCCGTTGCGGTCGATCAGCGCAGGCGTCTCACGGGTATTCCAGACCTCGTAGAAGATCGGTCCCTTATCGCCCAGGCTTTGTACGCGAGTCGGCTGCGCATCGGACTGGATGATCGCGCGTCCCGCACGATCGTGGCCGGTGACGATGCGACGGAAGGGTTTCGTCATGGTCATGGTTCCTTATTCGTGCATCACGCGGCCGCCGTTTCCGCTTCGGCCGCCTTGAGGCGCTGGATCAGCCGACGGGCTCGTGCGCCTCCGGCATCCACGCCGAGAAAGACCGGCTTTCTCGCCCAGAAATCTTCGCCATTCAGATTGTGGTACGCCGCCTCGATCATGGGCTTATCTTCGACTTCGAATGCCTGGGTCATCAGTGCACGTAGCATCGCGTCGCCTTCCTCCGTTGAGGTGACCGTGGTTCGAGTGGTCGACCAGAAATAGAGGGACGTCTCCTCGGTTTCCGGCGTGATGATGTGCGCCTGACGAACGATTACTCCGTCTTCGCGCTTCGCGCCCACGGGAGTGGCGCCGATTTCCAAGAGCATCGACGCCGGTGGTTGCCAGCGCATGTCAAGCCAATGGTCGGTGCGCATATCGCGCGGGTAAATTCCAAAGGTATGTCCCGGGGCCAGCACTCCCGGCATCCACCAATTCGAGTTCAATTCTGTTCCCGCTTCCCGCACTTCGTGCTTGCCTGCGAAAATCACGCCGGCACCGGCGAAGCTGCCGCGGTGCACGAATTCGATGTGCGACAAGTCCATCAAGTTGTCCGTGCCAAACTCGTAATTCGCCCGCATGGCCATGCAGCCCTTCAATGGTGGCATCCCGTTCGCGGCGTTGAGCGAATCGAAGCGCGGAATCGCTGCTGTGTCGGCTTTCTCCGGTTTTCCAGTCCACAGCCACACAATATGATCCCGCTCTTCGATGATGAACGCTCGAACTTGGGCGCCGGGCGGAATGCGGTCGCTAAAGGGATTGCGGATACAGGCGCCGGTCGCATCGAAGGTAAGTCCGTGATACCCGCATCGAATGGCATCGCCCTCTCGGGTGCCGAGGCTCAACGGAGCGAAGCGGTGGGGGCAGCGATCTTCCAGCGCAGCGACGCGGCCGTTTTGCAAACGAAAGAGCACCACCGGGATTCCCGTGATCTTACGGCGAAGCAACGTCGCCGTGATCTCCTCGCTCCAAGCAGCCATGTACCAGGCGTTTGAGAGAAAACTCATGGTGAAATCCTCGATGATTCGCCTTGGGTCAGGTGGTCCGCCCGCCGAGGGTGTCGGCGAACCAGTCGGCGATGTAGTCGCGCCCGAAGGCCATATTGTCCGCGCCCACGTGTTCGACGCCGCCCTCTCGCTCCGTAAAGATCTTGAGTTCTCGTCGAGGACTATTGACCAGCTGGTCGAATGTCTGATGGGCGTACTCGAGGCGGATTTGGCGATCGTGCGCGCCGTGCGTCACCAAAAAGGGCACTTTGATTCGCTCCAGTGTGCCGTTGAGATGCATACCGGAGGCCTTTTCCAGAAAGTCGTCCATATCCTTTGCTCCGAATACCCACATCACGTGCTTCCAATAGTGAGGCACTGGATTCTCCCCTTCCCGCCGCAGACGCTGCTGCTGCACCTCCGCCCAGTTGTGATTGGCGCCCCATGCCGCTCCACTCGCGAATCGCGGCTCAAAGGCCAGGGCCCTCGGTGCGAAGTGACCACCGAGCGATATACCGGCGATGCCGATGCGCGCGGCATCGATAGCGGGATGAGCTGCCAGCCATTCGAAACAGGGCGTAGCCCATCGTTCGCTTTGCGAAGTCGCCGGTAAGTGTTGCAGCCTCAACGCCTCACCGGTGCCCGGTTGGTCGATGCACAAAGTGGAAATCCCGCGCCGGGCCAGGGCGCTCGGCAACTTGGACCAGTAAAGCAGTTCCTTGCAGCTATCCAAGCCGTTGACGTACAGCACGCAGGGTGCTTGATCCGCTTGCCCTTCCGCACGCACCAGAAGCCCCGCGAGCGAAGTGCCTTGATAGGGAATTTCGACCCGCTCGCAATTGCTGCGCCCTAAGCGTACGGCGCCATCGAAACACGACCGCGCTGTCTGGTACGTCTGCAAACGCGTCGGATCGCCCTGACTCTGCATCCGCTCAGCCGTGAGCATATAGAGCGCAGCCCGCTCGAGCTTTGCCGCCGCCGACAGAGCGCGCGTGCGGGATTGGTCCTCATCCGCCAATGACATCAGCACGCGGGCCTTTTTTAGCCATTCGGCGAGGAATTCCCCCGTGCCGGCATCCGCGCCACGCGCCGCCGACTCTTTGAGGGGTTTACACATGTCCATCAATTCGCCGATCTCGGCGCCGCTCGCGAGCGCGACGGCCAGCGACAGGTTCCAGACGTAATTTTGGGGGAAATATTCAAAGAGTGCCATGCATGGTCCTGGCCGGGTGCCCGGTGGCGAGAGTTGCGGATTCTGCGCTATATCATTCAGCGGCTAGAAACAGCCCCTTGTCGGGTTCCGGGCGCGGCATGGTTTGCGGTCCCCCGGTACCGATTCCCCATTGATCCATGATGGTCGGCGAAGGCACATGGACGCTGGGCACCCAGTCCTCTCCCACACGCTCCAGATCCGCGGTGTATTCAACCGCAAAGCCGTTGGGCGTACAGAAGTAGCTAAATGTGTTGTTACCGGCGGTATGCCGGCCCGGTCCCCACAGGACATCGGTCTCGAGTCGTTTGAGCTTCCCCACGCCGCGGAGCATCTCATCGACGCTCAGCATATCGTAGGCGACGTGATTCAGGCCGGCAGGTCCTGGAAGAAAAGCAATCCGGTGATGCCAATCATTGCAGCGCAAAAATGACATGAAATCGCCGATCCAATCGCTCAACTGAAAGCCGAGCACGTTCAAGAAAAACTCCGTGGCTTCCTTGTGTTTCGGAGAGTGCAGCACGATGTGGCTGATTTTTTCCGGGATGGCGGCGCCGAGCGCAATCGGATGAACTTTCCCGCGCATGACATCGCTCGATATTTCAAACGACAATCCGTCGGGCGAAAAAAACCGGAAGCCATAGCCACCGCCGAAGGAATCGAGTTCGCGGGGCGCGAAAATGATCCGGCAATTCGCGCCCTTCACGCGCTCGAAGAGTTCATCCACCGCTGCACGGTCTGGGGCCGCGAGGCCGATCACGTCGACTCGTTTGACGGTCGATTTTCTCAGGCGCACGACAAACAGATCCGGGCTTCCCGCCGCCGCAAAATAGGCGGTCTCTGAATCCGCCTTTACCTCTCGAAGGCCCCATTTGTCGCGGTAGAACGTTCTCTCGCTCTCGAAATCGGTCACGCCATAAGCGACATAGCGAATTTCAGTGACTGCGCTCATATATAGAATCCTATTGAATGGTCTGCTTGTGAAATTGACCGCCCTTCATGATGACCTGAAGGTTTGTTTTGGATTGCAGGATCCTCACGTCCTGGGTCGGATCCCCCTTCACCAGCAGTAGGTCGGCCAGACATCCGGCCTTGATCTCGCCCACCGGCATATCCATGAGTTGTCCGCCGAGTCGGGTTGCCGCGACGAGAGCCTCTGTCGGCGAGTAGCCAAAGAGATTGACGAAAATTTCCAAATCCCGGGCATTTCGACCGATGGGATTGTAGGGAAACCCGTAGTCGCCTCCCGGTAGGACACGGATGCCGCGCTTTTTCATGAGGGGCACCAAGCGTTGCATGGCATCAAGACCCGAGCGAGCACCCAGTCGCTCGGCTTCTTCCGGGCCAATACCAAAGTCGCGTGCCTCGTAACATCGCGCAAAGAGCAGACCGGGCGCGGGTGAGACAAAAATCTCATGCTTGTGCGCTTCCAGGAGATCCAAGGCTTCTTCATCGGCGTGCGTACAGTGAAAAATCGCTCGAAAGCCGGCACGCACCGAACGCTTGATCGCTTCCGCGGCTTGGGCGTGACAAGCCAACCAGATGCCGGCCTCTCGCGCCGCGATACCGATGACCTGGGCCTCCTCTTCAGAGTACATCAGGACTTGCGAGCCGCCCGGCGCGAAGCCTTCATCGCTCGACATCAAAAATTTGATGGTGTCGCAGCCCAACGCCTTCATCTGTCGCACGTACAGACGCAATCCATCGATGCTGCGATCGTGCGTGGGATCGTGCCCGGCGGGAACGCCCATCACTCCTTCGGCTCCTTTTTCCAGTGCCGATGCCCGCAGCCGCGGCCCCGGCAGGCCGCCCGCATTGATGCGCTCGCGCAGTGCAGGCTCGAAGTTCTCTCCCAGCGATCCGGCGGAATAGGCGCTGGTAAAGCCGTGATCCAGCGTGATTCTGGCGTTCTGGGCGGTGATGAGCAGGTGTTCCTCGGCCGGCAATTTCATTGCATTGACGACCCTCTCGACGGAACTTGGCCAGGTCAGATGGGCATGCGCTTCGATGAGTCCCGGCATCAAGGTGGCCCCGCGACCGTCGATCAGGGTCTCCGGTTCTTGGGACGGGGGTGCGTCGTGGCGATAGACCCCGTCAATGTACTCACCGCGAATGACGACTTCGCCCGGATAGGGCGCGATGCCCGATCCGTCGAATATCTTGACGTTGGTGAATCGGACTGCGTTCATGTTTCTCTTTGCATCCAACGATTGAGCGCCCGCCGTGCCTGAACCCCCGCAGTGTCTGACTTCACGCTGACCTCCCAAGACTCTTGGGGGCGCGGGTCGCGGGAGAGGACGCTTTGAACCGCTTCGATCATGATTTCGTCCTCGGCGAAACCCTTTCGCGACAAGGCAGCGAATTGCTCCATCTCTTCAGGCGAATTTCCGTGGTCGCGCCCGGCCAGATAAAAATAGTGCATATGGGTCGCATCGATGGGTGTGGTCGCGTGCGCGACTCGGAATTTCCCCGCGATTTGAGTGGGGTCTGAGCGCTCAGGATCAATGAAGTCGACCGCCGCGACTTGCAATGCGGGCGATATGAACGAGCCGTAGTTCTCGCGGGTGAACGGTGTGCCGGGCGAGCGTTGCAGCGCCGCGGCGAAAGGGGGTGGCAAGGGACTCTTCTCAAAGTGCTGACGAAAAGTGACGATATCGCCATTCACCTCGACCTGCGGCGGATCCACCCAGTCGGTGATTTGAAAGGTTGCCGCATGGACGTAACCGAAATGCGTCAGATCCAGGACGTTCTCTTTGAGGAGCATGTAATTGCCCTTGATGTCCATGCGGCCGGTGATGACCGAGAACGTCGGATCGGTAGCCCACGGAAGATCAAGCGGCGGCGGAACGCGATCGATCGCCGCCGGATCTCCGAGATAGACCCAGACAAAAGGGGGCTTTTCAATAACGGGGTATGCCCGAATACGCAGAGCGGCAACCGACGCTTTCATGGAGGGAACGTTGATGCACTCGCCCTCCGCAGAATACGTAAAGCCATGATACCCGCATTGAATGGCATCACCCTTGCGGCAGCCCAGAGAGAGCGGCGCACCGCGGTGAGGACAGCGGCCTTCGAGAGCCACCGCGCGACCATCAGAAGTCCGATAGAGCAACACGGGCACATCGAGCAGCCAGCGGTCGAAGGGAGTCTGACCCATTTCGTGGGAAAAGCCGGCGACCCACCAACAATTCAGAGGGTAATTTCGCTTGGAGGCGGGTGTAGGGGGGAGCCATTTCGATGTTTCCGCTTTCGCTTCATGCAACATGTACATCTCCATCAGCTAGCGATCTTGACCGGGCAACTCGCCCGTATCCGCAACCAATCCCGCGCTCGCGATGCCCGCCAACGCGCAAATCTCATCGTTATCCGAGGTATCTCCGCTCACCCCGACGGCGCCGCAAATACGGCCATTCCGATCCTTGAGCAACACGCCGCCGGCCACGGGAGCAATTCCATTGGGGAATATGTTGCCGAGCGCACTGAAGAATTGCGGCATCGCCTGAGCTCGTTTCGCAAGCTCCCGCCCGCCAAAGCCCATGCCGAGACATCCCGAAGCTTTCGCGAGGGCAATGTGCGGCCTGTAGATGGAAGCTCGCTCGTCGCGATGCAGCGCGAGCACGTTTCCGCCGGCGTCGAGCACCACCACGCACAAGGGGGCGAAGCCGGCAGTCGCGCCCGCATCGACGGCAGCCTGCGCGATGTCAATTGCCTGTTTGAGCGTTAATGGGGTGTCATTCATGTGCAGTACTCAAATCGGCCGTGCAATCATATCGAACATCTCACGCGTCGCCAGCGCCGGATCGACAAAGGGGCCCTTGCCGAGCTGGCCGTAACAGATGGCTTTCGATTTCTCAACGATGTATTCGCATCGATCGTAACGGCGCGCGCGATAGGCAACGAATGCCTTTTCAACGGACGAGGAGCCGGCAAGTTCCTCGGCGAGAACCAACGCATCCTCCACCGCCATGCCGGCGCCTTGCCCCAAGTGCGGTGTCGTCGAATGAACGGCATCGCCGAGGAATACGACCCGGCCCCGGTGCCAAGGCCCGGTGAGAAAAACCCATTCAAGAGGTCGATACACGACCGCGGCATCCTCTGTGATCTGCGAGGCGAGCGAACTGATGAATGGACAAGCCTCCGCCAGTTTATCGCGCATGACTCGTGCGAGACCCTCGCGGGGAGGACGCTCGCCACTCGATTCCGGCGTCGTGATGTACATGTACATTTCGCTCTGCGACAGCGGCACGACTCCCACTGTCACGGCGCCCGAGTAGGCGCAAAGGCCATCCACGTCTTGGGGTCGTGGAAAGTTATATCGCCACACCGCTTGGCCTGTGAACTCTGGCCGCCGAGCTTCCGGGAACAAATCCGAACGAGTCGAGGAGTGGATGCCGTCGGCCGCCACGACCAAGTCGTAATGCCGGGTGGATCCGTTTGCAAAATGAACGGTGACCTCGGAACCCGAATCCTCGAGCCGTGTCGTTTGGGTCGCGAACTCCAACTGCGCGCCCAGCTCGCTTGCCTTGTTCGTCAGGACTTGATGGAGGGAGCGCCTGCTGATTCCAAGATTTGCCGGGTATCCCTCCACCAGACGCGGAGCGGGAACCTTGGCGATCAGGTCCCCTGAACCCGCATATACGTAAACGTAATCAAACCCGAAACCGGCCTGCACATAGGCGCCGAGGACGCCCAATGACTCCATTGCGCGCAGCACATTGGCTTGCTGGATGATGCCGACGCCGTAGGCGGCAAACTTCGGGTTCTTTTCGGCGAGATCGACTGCGAAACCGCGTTGGCGCAGCGCAATGGCAGCGGTGAGCCCGCCGATGCCCCCGCCGATAATGAGAATCTTTGCCGATGTCACGGCATCGACCTCGCGGTTATTTCTGTGTGTGGCACCAGCGCTCCCCTACGATGCTTTTCAGCCTGGTACATACGCTACGGCAATCCAAAAATCAGTAAAATGGATTGTTTCGATGGATATTCATAAATTATTTGGATCGAATTCGGCTGCCGTGGCGCGCAATTGCTCGCGAAACCACCTGAGGCCCGGGTCTGACGTACGGGTGGAGTGGTATTGCACCATTTCACGCATCAAGGGGATCGAAAAGGGCAGGGGGAGGTGGTCAATGGCAAATCGCGCAGCCATGACCCTCGCCAAGCGCTCATGCATGATGGCGAGTCGGTGCGTATCGATCAGCAACCAGGGGATCATCGTAAAGGACGGCGCCACCACTTCGATGCGCCGACTCCTTCCCAGGGCCTCCAGCATTTGGTCGCCGAAGGAGGCTGTCCGCTGGTTGCCGATGGCAACGGTCACATGGCCTGCGGCAAAGAAATCCTCTTCGGTCATGCCGGCTCTGAGGAGCGGGTTATTTCGACAGCCCACGATCACGTGACGTTCTTCGTAGAGCAGTTCGCTCGGCAAATCGCGCGAAATGTAGTCCTCCGGCGTAATCAACAGGTCCACATCGCCATCTTCGATTTGCTTGAGCACTGTGTTGGTCGGCAATTGAACTTCGGTACGAATGCCTGGGGCGCTGCTCGCAAGGCGCGTGATCAGGGGCACCAAGACCACCGCCATGATGTAGTCGGATGCAACCACTCGAAAATTGCGTTGCGAGATTTTCGGGTCAAAATCCGACGACGTGAGCAACATGGCACCGATCTGCCGCAAACATTCCTGCACCTGCGGCACGAGATTTTGAGCGAAGGCGGTGGGGTACATGCGCTTGCCCTGCACAACCAAAATCTCGTCTGAAAAGAAATCGCGCAGTCGCCCCAAGGCGGCGCTCATCGCGGCTTGGCTCAGGTGCAACCGCTCCGCAGCCCTGGTAACGCTCCGAGCGTCCAAGAGCGTGTCGAAAGCGACCAATAAATTCAGATCCAGCCCTTTGAACCGCATGCCGCCTCAATCCATCGATTCTATCGATGCAATTTCATTAAAACAAAAAGTTTAACTGATAGCCAGCGGAGGGCTACTCTCCTGTCAACTCGCGTCACTAGCGAGACAAATAGAACGGGAGTTGGCCATGACATTACGCTTTTCAGCCGTATTCACTTGTTTTTGCGTGTTAGTAGCCGGTGAAGCGCTGGCGGCGCCGACGCCGGCTGCAGCGGCCGATTCGTCCGACACCGCCTCTGCACCCGCAGGCTTGGAGGAAATCGTGGTTACCGCCCAGCGGCGCGAAGAGAATCTGCAGCATGCGGCAATTGCCGTAACCGCCGTCTCCGGCTCGGAATTGGGCGATGCAGGGGCCATCAAGGTACAGGACCTGACCCAACTGGTGCCCTCTTTGCAGGTGGCTACCGCTGCGGGTCCCTACCCACTCTTCTACATGCGCGGTGTCGGTAACTTCAATGGCAACGCCTTTTCCGATTCTGCGGTTGCTTTTAACTTGGACGGCGTACCCATTGAAAGACCTTCCTCGACCGCAGGGACATTTTATGACCTCAGTCGCGTAGAGGTTCTCAAAGGACCCCAAGGGACGCTGTACGGTCGCAATGCGACCGGTGGGGCAATCAACGTGATTACGAACAAACCCACTGACGAATTCAGCGGAGAGGCAACGATCGATGTGGGTAACTACGACACGAAAAACGTCAACGCCGTGTTGAATGTGCCCCTCAATCCGACAATCGCCGCGCGACTGGCGGTGCAGTCGACTTATCACGAGGGTTACCTGTCGGACGGCACCGATGACGAGAATGGGAAGGCCGCTCGCCTGCAAGTGAAAATCACGCCGAGCGATACATTTACTGTCGATACCAGCGCCGACTATTATCACCAGGGCGGCAAGGGCCCGGGCGCAACGCTTCTGCAATCGGGAGTACCCGGTTTTGTGGATGGCAATCCGCGCATCGGCAATACGTCGCCGGCGATCAACGCGATCTATTCCAAGACTTTCTATTTCCTCGCCGGCAATACCCTGGGTCCCTTGCTCGATCAGACATTGGTCGTTACTCCGCCGGCCAACGTCCAACAGGACAACGACTATTGGGGTTTGGGCGCCACCGCAGAATGGAAGACCGACGCCGGCACGCTGACGGTGATTCCCGCATACCGACACGCATCGCTGGATTATGTGAGCACTGCTGCGGGATTTTTGATCGATCAGCAAGAAACCGACAAACAAGGTTCGTTGGAAGCTCGGTTCGCATCCAACACCGGCAATCCTCTCAGCTATTTGGCGGGCGTCTATTTTCTCGATGAAAAGATCAACGCCAATGCCATTTATGACCAACAGTACAATCAATCTACCCAAGCCTACGACTTGACCACCAAGAGTTATGCCGGCTTCGGGCGCCTGACCTACGCAGTGACCGACGCGTTCCGGCTCACCGGCGGCTTGCGATATACCGACGATCAGAAGAGCATGAACGGTGTTCTGAATGCGAGTTCGGTCGTATGCCCCGGGGTTTTTATTCCGCCTCCCGCCGGGCCGCAGTTCTGCTTTGGTGGTGCAGGCCAAATCACGGTGCCGAGCCCGCCCCTGGTTCAATCTCCAAGCGACAGCTGGAAGGAAACCACGTGGCGGGCCAGTGCCGAATATGATGTGACGCCGACATCGCTGCTTTACGCCGCTGTCGAAACGGGATTCAAAGCGGGCGGATTCTTTTTCACGAATGATAATCCGGCTTATCAGCCGGAGAAGCTGACGGCCTACAGCATCGGTTCAAAAAACCGCTTTCTCGATAACAAACTGCAGCTGAATGCAGAGACGTTCTATTGGCTGTACAAAGATCAACAAATCTCACACCTCGGGCAAGACAGCGCGGGAACCATCATTTTCCCCACCAATAACGTCGGCAAAGCGACCATGAAGGGTGTGGAACTCGAGGGCCAGTACTTGATTACGGCGACAACTTTGGTCATGGCAGACATGGAATTGCTCGACGCCGAGTACGACGACTATGCGTACGACGTGCCCAATTTTGGCGCCCCTCCCACCACAGGTTGTCCGTACGCTCCCATCGCCGGCGGTCAGTATCAGATCAACTGCAGCGGGAAGGTCCCACCACAGGCGCCGAAGCGATCCTTCAACTTTGGTCTGCAACAAACGGTGCCGATCGGCGATAGCTCCCTCGTGGCCGATGTGCGCACCCATTATCAAAGCGCGACGCTCACCGGTTTGGAGTTTGCAGAGATCGAAATGCAGGATAGTTACTGGATGACCGATGCGACGCTCGGATTTCACGCGCCGCACGATCGGTGGGTCGTGACCGGTTACATAAACAATATTTCCGACACGACCGTTGTCCAAGGTACATTCCCGGGCCCCTTGGCCGGATTTGCGTTGACGGCGGCGACCCTGCGACCTCCGCGCACGTATGGTGCGCGATTATCGATTAAGTTTTAGTCGACAACGAGGACCGAGCGCACTGCGGCGATCGCGCGTTCGATGTCTCTCGCGCACGTCCGCCAATTGACAACGCTGACCCGCATGGCTCGTCGCCCGCGCCAGGACGTACCCGAGAAGAATGCCTCGCCGGTCGCTTTGCCGAGGCCGCAACTTCGGCGCCCGCCAGTGCGCCGATGCCCCTGACGAGCGCATCGCCAGCCGCCTCCTCAATCACCGCCGCTGCCGGGCTGCAGGCATAGAGCGCGGCTCGGTCGGGGGTAACGGGTCCTACAAGGTTGACCGTGTAGCACTCCGGCGACAGGTACAAATTGGCGGCCGACGCGGTATGTTATGTTCAACAGCCACTGGGGAATAGAGTTCATGCTGCAAAAGTTCCAGGCGGAGGTACGGCAGACGCCGGCCGTCACGATCCTTCACACGCTCAACTGCCCTAATTGCAGTGGTACCGACGGTCCTGCCCGGATAGTTCGCGCTCGGAACGTATCCGAAGCGACGCTGGATCTCATCGCGACTTATATGAGCAATGACGTGAGACGGGAGGTTGCAGTCTGTCGGTGCACCAAAGTGCCACCCAAAGCTCACAGCGGATTTTGGTCCCGCCTGCGCGGCGCCTGATAGACCAATACGCGGCGCACCGGGGATCGGTGACCCTATATCTACCGCCTATCGCGGAAGTCGGCGCAGTCGTGCTATTCGCCTGTTCTGGTACGTGAGCCGCAGCTACGTCTGAACCGACGTCGCGCGGGATCGGCCGCCGGCTGCGCGGTGTATCGCCTTGCGTGCGCGATCGTAGGTGCCGCAGCGACAAATGTTTGTCATGGCTGAATCGATGTCCGAATCGGTAGGGTGCGGCTTGCGCTTCAGCAATGCCGCCGCCGTGAGGATCATGCCCGACTGGCAATAGCCGCATTGCGGGACGCTTTCCGCGATCCAGGCCTTTTGCACGGGGTGCGACTTGTCGGCGGACAAGCCCTCGATCGTGGTGATGGACTTTCCGGCCGCTGCGCTCATCGGCAATATACAGGACCGCGTGGGTTCGCCCTCGATCAGCACCGTACAGGCGCCACAGGCGCCGACACCGCAGCCGAACTTGGTCCCGGTGAGTCCCACGTCGTCGCGGATCACCCAGAGCAGCGGTGTGTCGCCCTCGACGTCCACTTCGTGCGTCCGACCGTTGATGGTGAGTTTCATCATGACTTAAGCCCTCGCGACCGAAAAGGTGAATCCATGCTTGGAGAGCGGCAACGAGCGCACGCGGGTGCCCGTGGCCGCGTAGATGGCGTTGGCCAATGCCGGCGCGATGGGCCCCGTTCCCGGTTCGCCGATGCCTCCGGGAGGCGCCGTGCTCGGCACGATGTAAGACTCCGTGCGCGGCATCTCGGCCATGCTCAACATGGGGTAGTCGGTGAAGTTGCTCTGCTTCACCGCGCCGTTCTCCAGGGTGATCTCACCGCGCAGCACGGCCGCCAGGCCGTAAACCATCCCACCCTCCAGTTGCGCGCGGATGTTGTCCGGGTGCACCGCCACGCCGCAATCGATGGCGGTCACCACCTTGTGGAGGGTGATGGCCTTGTCCTTCACGGTCACGTCCACCACCGAGCCGATGTAGCTGCCGAAGGCCTCGAACGCCGCAATGCCGAGGGCGTGCCCCGGCCCTTGCCGGCCCCAGCCGCCCTTGTCCGCAACGGTGTCGAGCACGACCAGGAGCCGCCGGGCCTCCGGATGCTGGAGCATCGACCGGCGGAATTGATAGGGGTCCTGCCCCGATTGATGGGCAATTTCGTCGATGAATCCTTCGAGCATGAACGGGTTATGGGACTCGTTCACCGAGCGCCAGAATCCGAAGCGTACGCCGATGTTCTTGTCGACGCCGGTGACGCGCAGGTTCGGAATGGCATAGCTCAAGTTGTATACGCCCTCGGTATAGAAGGGCGGCCCGGGAAAGGAAAAAGATGGCTTCGAGGCCGTGACGATGTTGCATTCCAGCGCCTTCAACCGCTTGTCGCCGTCGAGCGCGGCGCGAAACTTGATGGCGGCCGCCGGTCGATAGAAGTCGTGCTGGATGTCCTCTTCGCGCGACCACACCAACTTCACCGGCTTGCCCGTGGCCTTGGCGGCCGCGGCCGCTTGCGCCACATAGTCCGCCTCGCCGCGTCGGCCGAAGCCGCCACCGAGATACAGCGTGTTGACCTTGATCTTCTCCGGCGCCAGCCCAAGTACTTCGGCGGCCGCGTGCTGAGCCACCTGCGGCGCCTGCGTACCGCACCAGACCTCGGCGCCGGCCTCGTCGGCGCGCACCGTGCAGTTCATGGGTTCCATACAGGCATGGGCCAGATACGGCACCTCGTACACCGCCTCGAGCGAGGGCGTGCCGGCGGCATACGCCGCGGCCAGGAACCCGGAACCGCCGCCGGCGTGCGCGGGTCCGGTGGATGCTACGTTGGCGAACGCCGCATCGACGTTGCCGTCGTCGCGCGCCACCGTCCCTTTCTCGTTGAAGCCATCGTGCAGGCGCTGCGACACCGTGGCGCTGTCGACACCGGCCAGCGCGCCCAAGTCGTATTCCACGGCGACCAACGCCAGCGCCTTCTTGGCCTGCCAGTAGGAGCGCGCCACCACGATCACGCCGTCGGGGAGCGCCACCGTGGCGTGAAAGCCCGGTGCCGTCCTGGCCCTGGCGTCGTCGAAGGATTTGAGTTTGCCGCCGAGCGTGGGACAGGTCTTCACGGCGCCATACAGCATGCCGGGCAGCTTGACGTCGATGCCGTAACGGGCGCTGCCGTCCACCTTGTCGGCGACGTCCACGCGCAGCGGCGAGGTCCCGATCAGGTCGAACTTGCCGGTCTTGAGCGCGGGCCGCTCCGGCACGGACATTACCGCCGCGGCCGAGGCGACGCTGCCATAAGTGCAGGTGCGGCCGGAGGGTGCATGCGTGATCACGCTGTTCGCAGCCATGCAGTCCGCCGCGGAAACCCCCCACTGCTGGGCGGCGGCGGCAACCAGCATCTCACGCCCCGCGGCGCCGATGCGCCGCAGCTCGGTGTACCAACCGCGGACCGAGAAGCTCCCGGCGGTGATCTGCACGCGAAACAAGGGGTTGTTGAACAGCGCCGTGGGTGGTGCGTCCTCCACCTTGAGGCGTCGCCAGTCGCCGCCCAGTTCCTCCATCAGGATCATGGGCAGCGCCGTGTGGCCGCCTTGGCCCATTTCCACTGAGGGCGTCACCAGCGTGATGGTGTCGTCCGGCGCGATGCGCAGGAACGCCGACGGGGTGCGGGGCGGCGCCTCCTTCGCTGCGGACCCAGGGGCGTTTTCCTGCGCGACGGCCTTGCCGGTGGGCAGGTAAATGCCCAGCACCAGTCCGCCGCCGACGGCTGCGGCGCTCCGCACGAAAGCACGGCGCGTGACGGGACCGGGCAAGGGCGCGGCGGCGGCAACGGCGGGCGAGGCGGTGCGAGGCGAAACATTTCGTGGCGACATGAATCTCACTCCGGGCATTTTGACGTTGAAAGGGTTGCGTTCATTATAAGCCGGCCGACCGGCATCCTGCCCGGTTGAGTGCCGCACTGCGCGCTTCGTTCAGTGAGGTTAGGTAAACGCCTCGCTGGCTATGCCGCGCAGCGTCGCATTTCCTCGGCGGGTTGCGCTTGAAGCCGATGCCCGAGGGAGTGCCGGTCGCCAGCACGTCCCCGGGCCGCCAGTCCAGGGCTTTGGACACGTAAGAAATCAGGTGCGGCACATCGAAGGCGAGATTTGCCGGCGTATCGTTTTGCAATTCCTGCCCGTTCACCAGGCGGCCGTCCGGCATTGCTCACTCACGCCTGATGAGAGAAGCTAGAATTCACGTGGTGTCCTCGCCCAAACACCATACTCCACGCGGCTTTCGCAACAATTACGTTGCGTCGGTCACCAAGTCATTGGGGGAGTTGCTGCGTTGGCAGTTTGAGCGGCGGCGCGCGGGGTTGCCACCGGCGCCGCTCGTTCCGACGCCCAGTGAAAGCGCCGACGTTGCCTTCATCCATCGCAACTCGCAACTTTACGAGATGACACCGGCGGTCACATGGATCGGACACGCGACCGCGCTGGTGCAGGCAAGCGGCCTGAATGTACTCACCGACCCGATCTTCTCACGACGCGCCTCGCCGGTGCGATTTGCAGGCCCCGCGCGCGCGTATCCGCCCGGCCTGCGCTTCGATCAGTTGCCGCGTATCGACGTGGTGCTGATTTCGCACAACCATTACGATCATCTCGACCGTGACAGTGTCCTGGCGCTGTCGAATCAGTCTGGCGGATCGCCGCTATTCCTGACGCCGCTGGGGCTTGGATCGTGGTTTCAAGACCAGCGAATCGAGAACGTCAAGGAACTTGATTGGTGGCAACACCATACGCATCGAGGCGTGGATTTTCACTGCACCCCGGCGCAACACTGGTCGGGACGT
>Ga0181537_10002668_pt1 | contig 15591 bp, 13 predicted proteins | sample PEATcosm2014_Bin_39_FD_119765 | JGI IMG/M metagenome (GOLD analysis project Ga0181537, IMG submission 119765) | Peatland microbial communities from MTU Mesocosm Facility, Houghton, MI, USA - PEATcosm2014_Bin23_10_metaG | ecosystem: Environmental > Terrestrial > Soil > Wetlands > Peat | place... | reverse complement strand
ATTTTCGGCGGCCGTCACGGTAACGGCGTGCTCGTGGTGCGCGACAAACTGACCGCGCCGTGGAGCAATCCATGCTTCGTCGCCCTGACCGGCGGCAGTTGGGGTTTTCAGGCCGGTGCGCAATCCTCCGACATCGTCCTGGTGTTCACCACCAAAACGGGCATCGAAGGCATTGCCGGCGGCAAGCTGACATTGGGCGCGGATGCATCGGTTGCCACCGGCCCGGTGGGACGGCAGGGTTCGGCGGCCACCGACATGAGTTTCAGCGCGGAGATTTATTCCTACGCGCGCACGCGCGGCTTGTTCGGCGGCATCGCACTCGACGGCAGCGTCATCTCGATCGACCGCGGAGCCAATGGCGCGCTCTACGGCAAGAGCGGCGTGACCGCCACCGAGATCTTCTCCGGCCAGGCGCCCGCAGCGCCGCCGACCGCACAGCGTTTCCTGGATAGGTTGGCGCAGGCGACCCACACCCCGGTGCGCACTTCGCCGGCACCGGCGGCCGATGTGCCGGCGGCGGCGGCGACACCGGCAACGACGCCCGCGCCGGGTACCGAAGCTCCGCGCACCTATCCCCTGGAACAGCAACACGAGTGATGTCGCGCGCGTTGATCCTGGCCGCTCTCGTACTCTCCGCCGCGCTCGCGCAGGCGCGTGCGCCGCTCGTGCTGTTGACCGATTTCGGAACCCAGGACGGCGCAGTGTCCGCCATGAAGGGTGTGGCATACGGCGTATCTCAGGACTTGCTGATCTCGGACTTGAGCCACGAAAATCCGAGCATCTTCGCGGGTGCGTATCGGCTCTACCAGACTGAACAGTTTTGGCCGCCGGGTACGGTGTTTGTCGCGGTGGTCGATCCGGGAGTCGGCACCAAGCGGCTGTCGATCGTGCTCAAAACCCGCACCGGGCATTACTTCGTCGCGCCCGACAACGGCCTCACCTCGCTGGTCGCCGAACGCGACGGCATCGAAGAACTGCGCCAGATCGATGAGCGCGTCAACCGGCGTCCTGGATCCGAGGACTCGCACACCTTTCACGGGCGCGATGTGTTCGCCTATACCGGCGCGCGCCTGGCGGCCGGCGTGATCACCTTCGAGCAGGTGGGACCCAAGCTGCCGCCGCAATCGCTGATCGCGATCGCGTACCGCAAGGCGGAACGCCAGGGAGATAAAGTTTCGGGAATCATTCCGATTCTCGATGTGCAGTTCGGCAATGTCTGGAGCAACATACCCAAGGAAGTTTTCGATCAATTGCACGTGGCATTGGGGACGGAGTTGCACGTGCGCATATATCACCACGGCGCGCTCATCGACGACAGCGTCGCACCGTATCAGCGCACTTTCGGCGAAGTGCCGGTGGGAAAACCCCTGGTGTACGTCAACAGTCTGATGAATCTCGCGGTGGCGCTCAACCAGGGCAGCTATGCGGCCGCCCGCAAGATCGAATCGGGACCGGACTGGACCATCGAAATCGGCAAGAACTGACGCCCGTCAGTCGGTCTCGTCGATGTTGAGCAGCGCGGCGCCGAACACATTGGAACACGCGCTCGCGACGCCGAGATCGCGCGTGGCGGCGGGGGTCGTGCACGCGCTCTTGCCGGCAGCGGCCGACAAGGTGGCGATGCGGCTGATCCGTGCCACGGCCGGCGCCGTGGGGTGAATCTTTTGAAACGCGCCGGCCGTGCTGACGTATTCGGCGGGCAGCGCCAGCGCGGAAAAATCCCGCGGAGTGGCCGTGATCATCACCAACACGTGATCCGTGCCGTGCGGTCCCAACGCCGTGACATTCCATTCCGGCCGCGGCAGCTTGAGGTCCTGGTTGGCGGCGATCGCGTTCTTCGAATCGAGCTGGTTCGGGAACAACAGATAGAAGCTGCCGGGCTGCGTGCCCTGATAAAACAGATACACATACCCGTCGCGTTGCGAACGCAGCGACAGCGAAAGGTTGGTGCCGATTTTGAGCGTCGGCTGGGCGAGCGTCGCCTGCACCTGCCAGCGGTCGTCGCGCTGATTGTAGATGTCGTTCATGGCCGCCAGCGGGTCAGCGGCTGCCGGCGCGGCCGTGGCCGGGCTTGCGCCGGGGCCCGGGGTCGCGCTAGCGCCCGGGCTCGCGCTAGCGCCCGGGCTCGCTGCGACGAACGCGGGAACCAGCGCGCCGTTACCCGCGAGCGTTGCGTGCTGACGCGCGGCGTCCTCCTGCGACTTGTCGAGCCGCGCCTGGACACAGTCGGTGAGCTCCTTCATCGAGATCGAACCGCTGTGGTCCGTATCGGTCGCACCGCCGTTCAAGCACTGCTCGAAATTGTAGGTCAGTGCCCCGCCCTTGGAGGTATCCCAGGCAACCTCGTTGTTTCTCGAGGCGGCGAGAATCACCAGATTGTTGTCGGTGGTGTCGAGGTCCACACCGCGGGTCTGCGAGAAACTGCGGTCATTCACCGCCACCGAGCATTGCGGACTCGATGCTTCCGCAAGATATTTCGCGCGCATGGATCCCGCCGACCCCAGGTCGCGCGTGCTGGCCACTTGGGCAATGCCCCCGGAGTGACAAGAATCGAGCATCACGATGGTCTTGTCGGTCTTCTTGCTCAGCGGCTTCAACATCTCGGCGAATTCGGCATTCGTCACGACGCGCATGTCCTGCATCACGATGCTTTCCGTGCACTGGTTGGTCACCTTGCTGAAAAAGCGCGCGCCGTGCCCGGAGAAATACACGTACAGTTTGTCGCCCGGCATGATGACCTGGTTCATGCTCGCCATGGCCTGCTTCAGGCCCTCGCGAGTCACCTGCTGTTCCGAGAGTTCGACTATGTTCTGCGGCGGCACACCGAAACGCTGCGCCAATTCGTTCGCAAGTTTTCGATCGGTCAGCACGCCGGGCAGCGGACTGCGCTGATATTCGGACACCGTGATGATCAGAGCGTGATTCGACGCCAGTTGCGGCGCGTGCAAGCCGCCCGATTGGGCATGCAGGGGACCGGCCAGACACGCCAGAAAAACTCGGGACGGTATTCGCAGCTGTCGAATGCGCATGATTTAAGTTCCGCAGGAGACTTTGCCGGTGGCGGCGTAGGTTCGCACGGCCATTTGCTGCACGCCGACACCGCCTGTGCCGCCGGCCAAACCCTTGGCGATCGCCTGCGCGCGTGCGTCATCGGCGGCAAACGGCTGCGAGCTGTTCTGCTCGGCGAAAAAGCCTGGCTGCTTCTCGAACGCGAGCACCGCGATCTGATCCGTGCCGAACGGGGCCGTCACTTGGATTCGCGCCTTGGGGTCGTTGCTCGGAATTGCGCGCGCCGCCCCCGCAGCGATGATTTCGCGTTCCGAGGCCCGCGTCGGATACAGCACGATCAGCTTTCCGTCGGTGTTGAGGTCCATGACCATCAAATACGCCGGCTTTTGCAGTTTCACCTCGAACACAAAAGTTTCGCATTGCACGAAGGTGTCGCCGCGGCTGCCCGGGTCGGTCTCGGCGCGCAGGCCGAGGCTCGCGTCGCTCGCGGGCAAGACGCGATTCAGCCATGCCTGCGCGCTGATGCGATTGATCAGCGCCGGATCGCTCGCCGGCTTGGTGACGATCGGATCCCCCGCCGGGCCGCGCAGGTCCACTTGCTCACCATGCTGTTTCACCGTCAGGTCGGGCTTCGCGTCGACGATCGCGACGCCGGGGAGGCCGGCGATCTTGGACTTCAGCGCCGGCGACGCCGACTCGAGTTTCACATGCAGCGTGGCGCTGCGCGCCGCAGTCGCCGCAGCAGCAGCAACCGCCGCTGCCGGCGCCGCAGTCGCTGCAGTCTGCAGCGCCAGAAACGGCCGCGCCGAAACGTTGAGAGGATCCTCTGCGACGGTCGGGAGCAATTGCGGATGCTGCGGGAAATTGTGCTCCATCCAGTCCACCATCGCCTGACGGCCTTGCGCGTAGTTGAACGATCCGGGCGGATAAAATTGTCCGTTCATGAGCCGCAGGAAAGCGTCGGTGAAGGCCCCGTGGTATTGATTATCGATGGTCGGCGCTTGTCGCAACCCTTCATCCGATGAAATATCCGCGCCGCTCTCGCTGTCGCTGGCACCCGAGAGCAAAAGCACATGCTGGTAGGGATACGGCGGCGGGGGCGGCCGCGGTGTCACCGCCACCGGTGTGGGAGCGGCTTGCGCTTGCGAGACACCGAGGTCGCGGGTCTGCAGCGGCAGATAGCGGGAGGCACTGTGTGTCTCGCCGAACGCGCGCACGACCTGTCCGGAAAAGCAACTGTCCGAGACTACGACGACCCACCGGCCGCCTTTGTCCAGGGCCGACAGACGCGGCAGCAGATCACGGCGCCCCACGATCAACGAGAGCTGTGTCGCCTTGGGCGAACTGATGTCCACATCGTAGGGCACCCACGCCCCGGAGTCGTACGGCAGATCGTACTTGTTGTGACTGTCGTTGGCGCTCGTGCCGTGACCGCTGTAATAAATGAGGATGGTATCGCCGGCTTGGCTGCGCTGTTCCAGCGCGGAGATCTGCTCGAGGATCCGGTCGTGGGTTGCGTCTTGGTCGTGCAGCGTCACTACATCACCCGGCTGAAATCCCCAGCGCGTGAGCCCCTGCTGCATCGAAACGAGATCGTTGGGCACCCCGAGCAGTTTCGCCCCCTGCAAGCCCGGGGCTTGAAACGAACCGACTCCGACCAGCAAGGCGATGTTTCGCGCGGCAGCAGGGTGGCAGAGACACAACAACAGCGCTGCCGGCAACAGCACACGTCCGCGAAAACCCATTCTTGTATCCCCTGGGTAATGGCTTACTCTTGGCGCATTGTACAACTTACTGCCGGCGAGCGAACTGTCGAAACTTGGGGTAAAGTAAAAAGCCCGACGCGTGCGCCTGTGCGCTCGTGCGTTGCATTACGGCAACCAACATAATGGCTGAGTGTTTCCAAGGCTTCGGGAGGCGTCGAGTGAATGCCGGCTTGAGAAGGCGGCTGATTTGCGTTTTTTGCGCCGGGCTGTTGCTGCAAACGGCGCAATCAGCGCCGCCGCCCGCCGCACCCCCAGGCGGGCCCGAGGTACGCGCCTATGTAAACGATACCTGCATCGTTGCCGACGAACCGTTTTTCCTGCCCGGAAACAAGGAAGCCAATGCCAGGTTCCTGCCGCTGCTCGGGCTCATCGTCGGCAAGCTTGCCGAGCTGTTCGTCAATCACGAGATCGAAGCGTCCGCCGATCGCATCAAAGCGGGCGCCGTGCGCAAGGACACGCGCTACGCGGTGATCAGCCACATGAATCTCTATCGGGTCGACTTCACATCGGGGCCGGCGCTTTCCATCAACTCCAAGCTCGGTTGCATGACGATCGTCGCCGCCACCTTCAAGCCGGAACCGGCATCCTGTACCGCCGAATATCTTCCCAAGGAACTCTCGGCCGACACCAAGGACCTTCCGCAAGCCCAATGGAAGACATCGCGAACCGATGACTCCATCGAAAACCAGCTGCGGCGCGCCAACGTATGCGTCGTCGGCAAAGCCAAGGCGGTGTACGAGGCGCGCTTTGAGTTTTCCAAGGACGGCACCGCTTACCGGCTGAAGGATGCCGGTTACCACATCGAATCTCTGTTGACGACGTCGGACAAGGGCGCCACGCGCACGACGCTGTATACCTTGAAGGTGTCCAACCCGGGCGTCACGGATCAACAGGAGGTGCTGTCGAGCGCCTGGGTGAACATCGGCACCGTGAGCGCCGGTTCTCATTCCACCGGCTCCAAGGGCGACGACGCGCCGTGGCTGAAGGTGCCGCCGCTTTCGGCCGAGGCGCGGCGCGTCTACGACGAGAAGACCCACCTGCAACAAGAGAGCATGGCCGAGATCGAGGCACTGAAGCGCGCGATGACCCGCGATCAGCGCATGCTCGCGAGTCTCGATCAGCGCATTGCGGGCGCCGGTGCCGATACGCTCGAAGGCCTGAAACAAGAACGCACACGCATCGCCGTCCAGTACCAGTCGCAGGGAGCCGAGCTCGATGCGCGCAACGCGGAATACCTCGATTTGCCGCGCACACCGCTGGAGATCATGCCGGTGACCGTCGAAGTCGCGGTAACCGAAACGGAGTCGGAGAAGAAGGCACAGCTTGCGCTCGCCGACATCATCGGCAAAAACAGCGACTTGGTCGGATCGGCGGTCGGCAATTCGGCCACCGGCCTGTTGTCGAAATCGGTGTCCGCTTCCGACATCATCACCGAGCCGGACGCGCCGGACTCCGCCGGCGCGCTTGCCGATGCACGAAACCGCTATTACGACGCCTTGGTGGAAGCCAGGAGCAGCGCACCCGGCGCGGCGAGCGCAGATACGCAGCGCAAGCTTGCCGCCATGAAGGATAAATACAATGCAGCCCGCCGTTCACAGGGCTTGGAGCCGATCAAATGAATAAGCATGTAATGTTTGTGACGGGATTTCTCGCTGCGTGGCCGCTGTCGGCGCCGGCAGATCCTCCGGCAGATGCCTCGGCTGTGCAGTCGAGCCAACAAATCGAACAAGCGCTGCATCCGCAGGCGATGCAAACCCGCTCCTTCGGGACGCGCAGCTTCACCCGGACCGATTCGGATACACCCGAGCCGCCGCCCCCGCCGGCCTCCATCAATCTCAATATTCCTTTCGACCACAATTCGAGCGTCATCACACCCAAGGCCGAAGCCCAGCTCAGGCAACTGCAATTGGCGCTGACCGGAGCCTCTTTGGGGAAGGATCGATTCGAAGTCGCCGGCCATACGGACGCGAAGGGCAGCGCCGATTACAACAAGCAGCTGTCCTACAAGCGCGCCGAAGCCGTGAAACAATTCTTGGTTGCCAACGGCGTGGGTGCAAGCAGGCTGCGGACCGTGGGCTTCGGCTCGGAGCACCTGCTGGCGCCTGACCGGCCGGAAGATCCGAGCAATCGCCGCGTGGAGATCCGCGACCTGGGTAGCGCGGCGCATTAGAGCCGGCTCGCCGCGCATGAACGCCGCACTGCTCGAAGCGGCCTGCGAGCCGTACCGCAACGCAGGCCGGTTCGCCTATCATTTTGCGCGCGGCAAATTGCGCACCGACCCTGTGTACCGTGCAATTCTCGAACTGGGTTTGTTGCTCGGCCGCGCGCGCATCCTCGACTTGGGCTGTGGCCAGGGGTTGTTGAGCGCCTGGCTGCAAGCGGCCGAGCGTTGTTACGAGAGCGGCAGCTGGCCGCGCGCCTGGCCGCCGGCGCCCCGCGCATTGTCGACACGCGGCATCGAACTCATGGCCCGCGATGTGCAACGCGCGCGCTGTGCGCTCGGACCCGCATCCGATGTATCGCACGGCGACATCCGCGACGCGGCATTCGGCGCCGTCGACGCCGTGGTCATACTGGATGTGTTGCACTATATGCCGCCGCAGGCGCAGCTCGACGTGTTGCAGCGGGTGCGCGCGGCGCTGCCGTCGCACGGCCTGTTGTTGCTGCGCGTCGGCGATGCCGGCGGCGGCCTGCGTTTTCACTACGGACAATGGAGCGACCGGCTGGTCATGCTGCTTCGCGGCCATTCTCTCGTGGCGCAGCACTGCCGCAGTGTCGCGCAATGGCGCACGGTGCTGCGCGACTGCGGCTTCGACAGCGAGGCGAAGCCGATGAGCCACGGAACGCCCTTCGCCAACGTGCTGTTGATTGCGCACGCGCGCTAGCGGCGCGGCGCGAATCAACGCCCCGGCTGGTAGACCACCAATGCGGTCACGCTGTCGTCGCCGGTGACGGACTTGATGCGGCCGTTCTCACCGAAGTTGAGGTCGTATTCCCCGTGGCTCGACCGCCAGATGCGCCACATCGGCGCATCCAGCGAGACATTTTCGCTGGTCAGCGGATAACCGACGGCGGCGATGGCCTGCTCACGAGTCATCCCGACCATCACCTTGCCTTGACGAATGGCCTCCTGCACCGGCGGAGCCCAGGTCGCGATGCGCGGGCGCGGATCTTCGTTGACGACTATTTTGCCGACCCACGCCTCGAGCGACTCCTGGTCGCGCCCATAGTCATGTCCGAGCCGCATCGGCTTGCCTTCGACTTTGATATATGCGCGATTGCTGCCGTAGTTGATGACTTCGATGGGCGTTCCCGCGGGAATCATCGGCAACTCCGCATAGTTGCCGTCGTTGATCCAGTCGTGGCTATAGTGCAGTACGCAACAGGCGAAGCCTTGGCGCGGCAGTGTCAGCGAGCCGGGCGGCGGCGCCACGGGTTTCGAAATTCCGACCGAAACCATGACGTCGCGCAGAATACCCGCCTGCACCGCGGCCGAGGCGAGCGCCAAGGCGGCCGCAGCCGCCATCGCCGGCGCAACGATTTTACCCCGGGAGCTGCGTTTCATTTTGCGGCCGCTCATTTTCCAATTTCTCCGTGACGACGGGCGGAGATAATGCCACCGAGCGCCGTCACCGCGCCAGCGGACGCAATTATGTGAAGTCTGCTTCGGAATCCCGGCACGTCGGCGGCGGCAGTTAACCACTATACTGCAGTCGAATGGGATTGATCCGTCTAATCGTGTTGTGTGCAACCGTGCTTGCCTCCGCTGCTCTGCAGGCCGCGGAAACCAGGATCGCCCTCGTCATCGGCAACAGCGACTACCCCACAGGACCGCTGGCGAATCCGGCGAACGACGCCAAATTGATCGGCGATGAATTGACCGCCCTCGGTTTCGACGTCATTGCGCGCCGCAACGCGGATCAAACCACGATGAAGCGCGCCATTCAGGAATTCGGTTCGCGCCTGGAGAAGGGCGGTGCGGATGCCGTCGGCCTCTTCTACTATGCCGGCCATGGAATGCAGTTGAGCGGCCGCAATTATTTGATACCGACCACGGCGCGCATCGAGCGCGAAGGCGATGTGGAGATAGAAGCGGTCAGCGCGGATTGGGTCATCGAGCAGATGCGCTACGCCCGCAATCGGCTCAACATCGTGATCCTCGACGCCTGCCGCAACAATCCTTTCACGCGCAGCATGCGCGGCGTCGATCACGGCCTGGCATCGATGGATGCGCCGGCGGGTATTCTCATCGCCTACTCGACCGCACCCGGGGCGGTGGCCGCGGACGGCAGCGGTCGCAACAGCCCTTACACAGAGGCTCTGACGCAAGCGATGCGCGACCTGCATGAGCCTGTCGAACAGGTGTTCAAACACGTTCGCGTCGGCGTGATGGGCGCGACCGCCGGAAAGCAGGTGCCGTGGGAGTCCTCCTCCCTCACCGGCGATTTTTATTTCGCCGCGCCCACCCAGGTCGCGCCGCAGACTGCGAACGCCGTGGTGTCCGGCGCGGTGCCCGCGGGCAAGCCTGACGCCGGCGCTGCGAAGCCCGGGAGCGGCGCTTCGGGTGCTTTCAGCAACTGGGTATCGGGTCTGTTCAGCTCGACGCCGGCGGCCGCGCCCCAGCCTGCGCCCGCGGCCGCTCCCCCCTTGGTCGCGGCGTCGAGGCCGGCCGCCTCGCCGGCAACCGCGGTCAACGCCGGCACGGCCGCCGTCGGCGCCATGTTGTCGGGGGCGCGCACCATCCCCTTGTTGCAGTCGCTTGGAATCCCGGCCGCCGACATGGACGGCGCGCATAACTATCCCGAAGCCGCCATTCGGCAGCTCATCGGCGGGACGCCGCGGCGAGTCACCCTCGGCAGCGCCCCGGAGCAGATTCGCGCGGCGTTCGCGCTGTGCCGCCAGTACTCGTCCGCCTGTCAGGTGAGCTGGTACGCAGACGAGGGGCTGCGCAATGTGACCCTCGAACCATTCGAGCTCGACCCGGTTCCGGTCAGCGTGCAGGCATTTCGTCAATTCGCGGACGCCACTCACTACAAGACGCAGGCCGAAATGGCGGGCTTCGCGTACGCGGTGGTCGCCGGCACGTTGCAGCCGGTGAACGGCGGTTCGTGGCGCAACGCGGTGAAGCAGCGTCCGGTCGCGGACGATTTGCCCGTCGTGGGGGTCAGCTTTCAAGATGCCGCTGCGTATTGCCGATTCAAAGGCGAACGCTTGCCGTCCGAGGACGAATGGGAATACGTCGCGCGCGGTCCGAAGCGTCACACCTTTCCGTGGGGAGAGAACATCGATCCGGTGGCGACGGCGCCGGCCGCGCCGCCGGGCGTGCGCGACGGCCCTGCCGAGGGTATTGGCGGCCGTTATAGGGGCCTGTCCGGCAACGTCTGGCAATGGGTGGACACCAAAGTCGGCGGCAGAAAGGTGTTGAAGGGAGGCTCCTGGCTCGAACCGAATCCGGCCAATAAGCGCGCCGCGACGCGCCGCTACGAACTGTCGAGCCGCGCGGACGAAGACAGCGGATTTCGCTGCGCCAGGTCCGCGCCGGCATGGCCGGACACGGATCTTTGGCTCGCGCAAATTCAGTAGCCTGAAAGTTATGTGTCGGCGGCGGAGAGAGCGTCCGGGCTCTAAGGGTTCGATTCCCGGGCTACCGGCGGATTCGCATCCGAGGACGACGGCTGCGGTGCGGGCGGGGCCGGCGGCGCGTCGACCGGCACCAGCGGCAAGTGGTACGCGTCCACCTTGGTCTTCGCTTCCTGGTCCTGCCGCTGCTTTTCCTGCAACATTCGCAGCCGTTCGCGATTGCGCTCGAATTCCTCCCTGCGCTTGGCCTCTTCGGCGGGCTCGCTGCGGCTGGCGAGCCGCTCGATGGCGATTCGAGCGTTCAGGCATTCGGTATCGGTGCGCGCCTTGGCCGGATTCTCATTGCACTTCATCAGCACGCCGTCGAGCGTCAGCCGATCCTCCATCAGGTCGCTGACCGACATGGGCGGAATGGTTCGCGGACTGCAGGCGGCCGCAATCAAAACAACCGCACCGAGCCCCGCGCGGGCAGCGAGCGATTTGACTGTCATTGGCATATGTTTTCTCACGTGCAATGGTACCCAAACCCCGCCGCCGCGCGACCCCGCGGCTGTGACGCATATCACGACTTGACAATGTTCCTGGCCGAGATTTCCTTTCGCCCGCCCGTTTGACCCGGTTGCCGCGTCTGTGTACCGTTCTTGACTCATGCCCGCCCCGGAAACCGTAAAACCACAGCCCGATTTTGAGACGGCGATGCGCGACCTCGAGGAGCTGGTGGAACGCCTCGAACAGGGCGACCTGCCGCTCGAGGAGTCCCTCGCCGCTTTCGAACGGGGCGTGATGCTGACGCGCGCCTGCCAGGCCGCACTCAAGGACGCCGAACAAAAGGTGGAGATTTTGCTGAAGAAGGCGGGTGACTCCGCGCTCGAAGATTTCACTCCCGACGAATGAGCAGCGAGGATATCGCGGAGCGGCTGCGCGTCTATCAGACGCGCGTGCAAACCGTCCTCGAAGGTGTTCTGCCCGCCGCGGATGTCAGCCCGCAGCGGCTGCACGCGGCGCAGCGCTATGCGGTCTTGAGCGGCGGCAAGCGCCTGCGGCCGTTGCTGGTCTACTGCACGGGAGAAGCGCTGGGCGTGCCCACCAGCGCCTTGGATGTCCCGGCGGCTGCAGTCGAACTCATTCACTCGTATTCCCTGGTTCACGACGATCTGCCGGCGATGGACGACGACGATCTGCGCCGCGGCCGGCCGACCACGCATCGCGCCTTCGACGAGGCGACTGCGATCCTCGCCGGGGATGCATTGCAGGTGTTGGCGTTTTCTCTGCTGGCGCGCGAGCGCGCAGCCGCAGTGAGTTGCGAGGCGCAGCTGCGGATGATTCAGATTCTCGCCGATGCAAGCGGCACCTTCGGAATGGCGGGCGGCCAGGCATTGGACCTTGCGGCGGTCGGACGCGATCTCGGTCTCGAAGAACTCGAGGCAATGCACCGGTTGAAGACCGGCGCATTGATCCGCGCCAGCGTGTTGCTGGGCGCGACGTGCGCTTCGCAGCTGAGCGCGCCCGAGTGGGCCGCGCTCGACGGCTACGCGCAGGACATCGGACTTGCGTTTCAAATTCGAGACGACATCCTCGACGTCGAAGGCAACACCGCGGATCTCGGCAAGACGATCGGCGCGGATGCGGCGCGCGCCAAACCTACCTATCCGAGCGTGCTCGGACTCGAAGCCGCCAAGGCGCGGGCGCGCGAATTGATACAGCGTGCTTGCGATCGGCTGGCGCCGTTCGGCGGACGCTGCCGGGTCCTGGCGTGGCTGGCCTCGTACGTGGTCGAGCGCCGCATTTAGACTGCCTGGCGGACGCGCGGGCCGGTTGGGGCGCCGCGCCCGCGCAAATCACTGCATACCGGGCCGGCGCGGCCCCCAATGGGCCGAATACCGCGCGCCGCCCCGCCGCCGGCCGCGTTTTGCGCCCGGGCGGTGAGCCAAGCGCGCGCGAATCGTCTAAGATTATTGGAAATCCCGAATTCGGCACCACGTAGGGTCATATGAACGTCGCAGTCCCCGTCAAGAACTCCAAAGTCAAACCCGTGGAGGACGTGCAAGGGCATGCCGATACGCGTCAAATCCCGATCAACAAGGTCGGAATCAAGGACATCTATCACCCGGTCAAAGTGAAGGATCGTGCGCGCGGCGAGCAGCACACGGTCGCGAACTTCAACATGTACGTCAATTTGCCGCATAATTTCAAGGGCACGCACATGTCGCGCTTCGTCGAGATCCTGCATCGGCACGAGCGCGAAATATCGGTGGACTCGTTCGGCAAGATGCTGGTGGAAATGACCGAGCACCTCAGCGCCGACGCCGGCCATATCGAGATGACCTTCCCGTACTTCGTCATGAAGAAGGCCCCGGTCTCCGGGGTCGAGAGCCTCATGAACTACCAGGCCACGATTTTCGGCGAGCACCGCGCCGGTAAAACGGAGGTGTGGCTGAAAGTCGTGGTCCCGACCACGAGCCTTTGCCCGTGCTCGAAGAAGATTTCCGACTACGGCGCCCACAATCAGCGCTCGCACATCACCTTGACCGCAAAACTGGTCGAGCACATGTGGCTGGAGGAGCTGATCGACATCGCCGAGAAGCAGGCCTCATGCGAGGTATACGGCATCCTGAAGCGCCCCGACGAGAAATTCGTGACCGAACGCGCCTACGACAATCCGAAATTCGTCGAGGACACGGTGCGGGATGTCGCGGTGGCGCTCAACAGGGACAAACGGGTTCGCGCCTATGTGGTCGAGTCGGAAAATTTTGAGTCGATCCACAATCATTCCGCCTACGCGATGATCGAGCACGACAAGGAAGCCGCGAAGTAGGCGGCGGCGCTCGTCGCCCTAGGAAACGGCGCTTTCCGCGCTCTGCAAACGCCCGATCATGCTGCGCAGGAAAACCTGGTTGAAGCGCAGCTGGCACTCCGCAGACACCTGTTCGAGCAGCGTCGAGCTGACCTTCATGACCGTCACCGGTCCGGCGGCATTGATGGTGGCGGTGCGCTTGGCACCGCGCACATAGCTGGTCTCGCCGAAGCAATCGCCGCTCTCCAGATAGCCGAGCGCGCGCGCCAGGCGCTGCACCTTCACGCGTCCCTGCACGATGATGTAGAAGCGATCGTCCATCTCGCCTTCCTTGACGATCTCTTCGGCGTCGGCGTAATCCTGCCAGCTGCTGGCGCGCAACACTTCCCAGATCTCGCCGTGCGAGAATTCGTGGAAAAATTTCAGCTTGCGCAGCAGGCTGAATTGTTCCTGTTTGTCGATGCGATTGTATTGCGCGCGCAGCTTCTGGTGCACGCGGGTGAGCTCGGCGGCGAAATCCAGTCCGGTCTTGTAGCGTTTCTCCGGATCCTTGAGCAGCGCCATCGCAGTGACGTTCTCGAGCTCCTCGGGTATATCGGGGCGCAAGGTGTGGATCGGCGGCGGAGTGGCGAACACGATCTGGTGCAGCAGCTTTTGCAGATTGCCGGCGCGGAACGGCCGGGTTCCGGTCAGCAGCTCATACATCACCGCACCCAGCGAGTACAAATCGGACCGGTTGGTGAGCTCGATCGACTGCACTTGTTCGGGGGACATATACGAAGGGCTGCCGGCGATGCCTTCGATCCGCGAGATCTCCGAATCCGCCACGAGGGCAATGCCGAAATCGATGATGCGCACGTCGCTTTCCAGCGTGAGCATGATGTTGCTCGGCTTGATGTCGCGGTGAATGACGCCGCGGCTGTGGGCGTAGTGCAGGGCCCGTGCGGCCTTGTAGACCAGTTCGACGACATCGTCGATGCGCAGCAGATTGTCGGGGCGGCAATACGCGGCCAGCGTGCGCGCACCGTGCACGTGCTCGGTGACGATGTAGCAGTGACCGTTTTCCTCGCCGGCATCGTAGATCGGCAGGATGTTCGGATGCTGCAGCATGCCGACCATGTGCGCCTCGGACAGGAACATCTTGCGCGCGATGCGCTTGCGATTTTCATCGCCGCTGTTGTCGACGTTGTACACCTTGATGGCGACGTCGCGCCCATAATAAGGATCGTGCGACAGATACACGACTCCGGTGCTGCCGCGTCCCACCTCGTTGATGATCACATACTTGCCGATCTTCTCGGGTAAGGAGGCGCGGCCGTTCTGGGATTTCGCGAGAGGATTCAAGCGTGTGTTGCTCAAGGGTGACCGTGCGCTGCAGGGCGTGTCTGTTCGACTGGCCCAGAGGATACTGGTGCGACCGGCGTTAAACTGTGATTTGGGTCGAGGCTTGGGCGAAGTGATCCCAGGCCTGCGCGCTGGGCGCGAAATCGCCGCCGTTTAGCGACCAGGTCACACCGCTGCCGGCGCTGATCGCGCCGATGACGGTCAATCTTAAGTTCAATTGGTCCGCCGCAGCGGCAAGATCCGCATGGCGGGCGGCAGGCACGGCAAGCAACAATTCATAGTCATCGCCTGCGGCCAGCGCCCAATCGCGCGCCTGGGCGTACGGCACCGCGGCGCGCATCGCATCGGACAACGGCAGACTGTCTACGGCGACATGCGCGGCGACGCCGCTGGCTTGCGCAAGCTTGGGCAGGTCGCCCACCAGTCCGTCGGAAATGTCCATCGACGCGGTCGCGATGCCGCGCGCCGCGACACCAAAGCGCACGCGCGGCGCGGGGTAATCGAAACGGCGTATGAGTTCCTGCACCGCGGACGGCATATCGGGCGCCGCCCGCGAAGTGGCGAACGCAAGTCCGGCGCCGCTGTCACCCAGCGTGCCGGTGACCGCCAACAGGTCTCCCGCGCGGGCGCCCGAGCGGCGCAGCGCCGTGCCACACGCAACGTGACCCAGCAGCTGCACGCTTACGGTCAGCGGGCCGCGCGTGGTATCTCCGCCCACCAACGCGACACCGTTCGCCTCCGCAAGATCGAAGAATCCCGCCGCAAATTGTTCGAGCCACGCGGCGTCGGCCCGCGGCAAGGTCAGCGCCAGAGTCGCCCATGCGGGCGTTGCGCCCATGGCGGCAAAATCGCTCAGGTTGACCGCCAGGGCGCGATGTCCGATCGAACGTGCGGCTGTGGCGTCGGGGAAATGGCGTCCGGCGACCAGGGTATCGACCGCCGCCACCAATTCGCTGTGCGGCGGCGGCGCGAGCAGCGCGGCGTCATCGCCGATGCCGAGAATGACGCCGCGCTGGGCGGACGCTGCCGGGCGCTCTTGAAAAAAGCGGCGGATCAGTTCGAACTCGCCGGGATCGGAATTCGCCGCGCTCATCGGCT
>Ga0181537_10002667_pt1 | contig 15594 bp, 11 predicted proteins | sample PEATcosm2014_Bin_39_FD_119765 | JGI IMG/M metagenome (GOLD analysis project Ga0181537, IMG submission 119765) | Peatland microbial communities from MTU Mesocosm Facility, Houghton, MI, USA - PEATcosm2014_Bin23_10_metaG | ecosystem: Environmental > Terrestrial > Soil > Wetlands > Peat | place... | reverse complement strand
TTGCCGCTGATGGCCAGGCATTCCGCCGGCTTTCATCCGCTGAGCTACAGCGTCTGGTACGAGTACGCCGCGGGCGCAAACCCGGCGCTGCGAGCCGCAATCGATGCCCGGCTGCTGCAGACCCCGGTGCTCGGCGATCGCGATATCGAGGTGCTGTTCGACGCCCACGTGGCGATGCGCGATATCGACTCCTCGGCCCGCATGCGCGCCGAGATCGCGCGCATGATCGAGCATGTCGATGGCGTCGCGGCCGCAGCCGGCGCGGATGTGCAGCAGTACGGCAACGAGCTCGACGGCTACCGTGAGCGCCTGCGCGATGATAGCGCCCGCGACCGGCTCGACCAGGTGGTCGAGTCGCTGATCGGCGATACCACCCGGGTGCGCGTCAAGACCGGTATCTACCACGAGCACCTGAAGAAGAGTTCCGAGGAAGTCGAGCGGCTGCGCGGGGAACTGGAACTGGTCCAGGGACTGGCGCTGAGCGATCCGCTGACCGGATTGCTGAACCGGCGCGGCTTTGATTATCAGATCCAGCGCATCGGCCACGGCAGCCTTGCGGGCTGCACGCTGTTGATCCTCGACATCGACCATTTCAAGGCCATCAACGACGCGCACGGCCACCTGCTCGGAGACAAGGTCATCGTGGCGGTGGCCAACGTGCTGCGCGGCTGCATCGGCGAACGCGGACCCATCGCCCGCATGGGTGGCGAGGAATTCGCCGTGCTGCTGTCGCACACCTCCAGCGTCGGCGCCGTCGAACTGGCTGAACGCATCCGTGCCGCGGTCGAACAGGGCAAGATCCGGCGCAACGACAGCGACGAGAGCATCGGCAATGTGACCGTGTCGCTCGGGCTTGCGACCTGCGCCGACAAGGAACAATTCGAGGCCCTGAGCGCGCGTGCGGATCGTGCCCTCTATCAATCCAAGGCAGCCGGGCGCAACCGCGTGACGGTAGCCGAACGCGCCTCGGGCGTCGTAGCCTGAAAGTATTGCGCGGCATTAATGCAGCGTCAGACTTTCAGCAATTTCCCGCCGGCGCTTTTTGTGCTCTGATGCGTACCGCGGCGGCGCCACAACAACACGAGGAACGGCATTGAAAATCGGCATGATCGGTCTGGGACGCATGGGCTCGAACATGGCGCGGCGCCTGATGCGTGCCGGACATGAATGCGTGGCGTTCGATTTCAGCGCGCCCGCGGTCAAGGCACTGGCGGCGGACGGCGCCACGGCGGCGGCTTCGGTGACCGACCTGGTGGCGAAACTGCCGGCGCCGCGCGTGGTCTGGATGATGGTGCCGGCGGCCGCGGTCGACGCGCTGCTGCAGACGCTGCTGCCGGTGCTCAAGGCCGGCGACATCGTGATCGATGGCGGCAATTCGCACTACGCCGATGACATGCGGCGCGAACAGGAGCTCAAGCCGCGCGGCGTGCACTATGTCGACGTCGGTACCAGCGGCGGTGTGTTCGGGCTGGAGCGCGGCTATTGCCTGATGATCGGCGGCGATGACGAGGCGGTGCGGCAGCTCGATCCGATCCTGGCGGCGCTGGCGCAGAGCAGCGGCGAGGCCAGCGTCACCGCGAGCACCGCCACTCGCGGCTACCTGCACGTCGGCTCCAGCGGCTCCGGGCACTTCGTCAAGATGGTCCATAACGGCATCGAATACGGCCTGATGGCGGCCTATGCGGAAGGCTTCAACCTGCTGCACCGGGCCGGCGAGCCGGTGCAGGCGCGCGCCGCGGACGCCGAGACCGCGCCGACGCGTGCGCAGCTGCCGAGCGCGATGAAGGTGCGGCTCGACCAGGTCGCGGAGCTGTGGCGGCACGGCAGCGTGGTGAGCTCCTGGCTGCTCGATCTGCTGGCCGGACAGCTGGCCGAGAGCCCGCTGCTGGAGAAGTTTGCCGGCCATGTGGCCGACTCGGGCGAAGGCCGCTGGACGGTCGAGGCTGCGATCGAGGCCGGCGTGCCGGTGCCGGTGCTCGCCACCGCGCTGTTCGCGCGCTTCAGCTCGCGCGGCGAATCCGAATTCGCCAACCGCACCCTGTCGGCGATGCGCCTGGGCTTCGGCGGCCACCAGGAAAAGACGGCTGCACCCGCCGCACCGGCTGCCTGAGCGCAGCCCGCGTGGACCTGCCGCACTCCGACGCCTTCGTTTTTTTCGGCGCCACCGGCGACCTGGCGTACAAGCAGATCTTCCCGGCGCTGCAGGCACTGGTGAAACACGGGCAGCTCGAGGCGCCGATCGTCGGCGTCGGCCGCTCCGGCTGGACACGCGAGAAGCTGATCGAGCAGGCGCGTGCCTCCATCAAGGAGCACGGCGTCTATGACGAGCAGGTGTTCAACAAGCTGGCAGCGCTGATCCGCTATGTGGACGGCGATTATCGCGAGGCCACGACCTTCACCCGCCTGCGCGAGGCGCTGGGTAATGCGCGCATGCCGCTGCATTACCTGGCGATACCGCCGAGTGTATTCGCCACCGTGATCGGCGGCCTGGCCGATGCCAAATGTGCCGCCAACGCGCGCGTGGTGCTGGAGAAGCCGTTCGGCCGCGACCTGAAATCGGCGCGTGAACTGAACGCCATCCTGCACAAGTTCTTCCCGGAGGAGTCGATCTTTCGCATCGATCACTACCTCGGCAAGGAGCCGGTACAGAATATTCTTTATACCCGCTTCACCAATGCGTTTCTGGAACCGACCTGGAACCGAACGTACATTCGCAGCGTGCAGATCACCATGGCGGAGGATTTCGACGTGCGCGGCCGCGGCAAGTTCTACGAGGAAGCCGGCGCCATCCGCGACGTGATCCAGAACCACATGCTGCAGGTGCTCAGCAGCGTGATCATGGACGCGCCATTGCACGCCGCCGCCAGCGCGATGCGCGACGAGAAGTCGCGGGTGCTGCGCGCCATCCGGCCGCTGGATACCAACAGCGTGGTGCGCGGCCAGTATCGCGGCTATCGCTCGGAGGATGGGGTCGCCGACAACTCGCAGGTGGAGACCTACGCGGCGGTCAAGTTGTACGTGGACAGCTGGCGCTGGGCCGACGTGCCGTTCTACATCCGCGCCGGCAAATGCCTGCCGGTGACCTGCACCGAGGTGGTGGTGGAGTTCCGGCGTCCACCGCGCGAAGTGTTCGGCGAACTGGTGCCGAGCCTGTCGAGCCACCTGCGCCTGCGCCTGAATCGCGAAACGCTGATCGCGCTCGGAATGCGCGTCAAGGTGCCCGGCGAGCGCATGTGCGGCGAAGATGTCGAGCTGATCGTCACGCGCCAGCCGGGTGATGCGATGACGCCGTATGAGCGGCTGCTGGGGGATGCGTTGCGCGGCGACCTCGGCCTGTTCGGGCGCCAGGACGCCATCGAGGCGCAATGGGCGGTGGTCGATCCGATACTCGGCGATATCACACCGGCCTATGAATATGCGCGCGGCTCCTGGGGCCCGCGTGAAGCGCAGCGCCTGATCGAGGGCGACGACGGCTGGCTTGACCCGGTGGTCTAGAAAGCCGCCGCGCGCGCAGCGCTAATTCGGTTCTCCCTTGCGAATTTCCGGCCGCTGTAGCTGCGGTGCCGGCTTCGCATTGGGCGGCGGCTGCACCGGCGGCGGCGGCGGGGCCTTAGGTGGCGGGGCAGGCATTGGGAGCGGTTCGATCTCGCGCGGCGGCGGCGGCGGCGGTGGCTGCTGCTGCACATTAACCTGCGGCCGCGCCGGCAGCGGCGGCTGAGATTGCGGCGATCGCTCCGGAATGAAGCGCCGGTCGATCGGCGGCGCGGACGGTGCCGGCGGCTGCGGCTCCCCGGGCGGCGTCGCACCCACCGGGGTCACCGGCATCACATGCCGCTCCGGCATTGGCGGCGGCCTGGGCGGTGCGGGTGTCAGCGGCGCGCGCATCTGCGGCGCCAGCACGATGTTCGGACGCGCGCTGCCGGGGCCGCGCAGCTGCTGCAATGCTGCCGGTGGCAATGCGAGGCCGCCATTGGCGCGCATCGCATCCACCTGGCGGTCGAACGATGCCGGCGGCGGCGGCGGATTGCGGCGGGCGATCACCGGACGGTTGGCGATGGCCACGGGCGGATGCCGCACCCCTGCCGGCGGCGCCGGTCCGAGCACGCTCTGGCGTGCAGGTACAATTGCGGGCGGCCGCGGCGTTGCACCGGCTGCCTGCCATTGCGGCTCGGGTGCGATGGTCCGGCCGGCGACCGACTGGCCGGACGCGAAGCTGGTCTGCGACACCACGGTCAGCGCGCGCGGAGCGTTCTGGTTGGCGTAGCGGTTCTGCAGCGTCGGATTCTGGTAGACGCTGGTGATGGTGCTGTTGCTGCCGATGGTCGTGTTGCTGGCGTTGACGTCGTGCAGGTAGCGCGCACTGACGCGATAGCCCGGCAGGTAGACTTCGCCGGGAGCAAGCGGCAACCAGCCGACGCCGGGGGCTACACCGGCGCTCACGCCGCCGCCGCCCGGGCCGCCCACCCATGCGACCAGTGCCGGGGCGTAAACGGCGTGGCTGCGCGGCGGCGCGGGCACCCAGCCCCAGCGCTGGTGCAGGTAGGCCCAGCGGCCATAGTGAAACGGTGCATAGCCCCACGGCGCGCTGTCGACCCAGGTCCAGCCCCACGGCGTGACCCACAACCAGCGTCCATAGCTGTACGGGGCCCAGTCGACGGCCACCGCCGTCGGATACCAGACATAGCCGTAATCGGGGTCCTCGCGCCAGTCGCCGTAGTCGCCCAGCTCCTGCGCGCCGGGCACGTCGCTGGCGACGTACTGGCCGGCATCCTGGTCCTGCGCGCGGCGCTGCTCGCGCTGCGCGCACCAGCGGTCGAAGTCATCCGGGGCACCGAGTGCCGCCACATCGACGTTGCCGTTGGGCCCGAATTGCGCGCCCTGGCCGGCGCGCAGGCTGATCGACTGGCCGGCACTGGTAGTCACCTGCGCCTGGCCGGCGCGCATCGCTACCGTCGTGTCGCCGGCGGCGTCGACGTCGATCCGATAGCTGCCCGGCCGCACCAGCGCCACCGCGGCGTTGGGCGCATCGATCTCGAACCAGCCCGACGGATCCAGCTCGCGCAGTGCGATGTCGATGCTGCCGGCGCTGAGCTGCAGCTGCGGCGCATCGTCGCCGACATTCAGCAGCGTCACACTGCTGTTCTGGGCCAGGCTCACAGTGGCCGCACCCAGTTCGATCTCGGCGCGCGAACCGCGGTCGCTCCACAGCTGATCGCCGCCGGTGAGCGGCCGGTTGATGATGGCTGCGGTCCACTGGTCGACGCCGGCCGGCTGCACCGACACCGCGCCCGCAAGGTAGCTCAGGCGCGCCGCGCTGGCCGGTGGATCGACTTCGTCCGCCAAGGCCGCGGAGGCCGGCAGCGCGACCAGGCCGACGCATGCGCACCAGGCAATGAAACTCGGGCAGCGCGCGTTCATAGGGCGGATCAAAGCGTTGGCGAGTCATCCTGCAGCAGTGCCCGCCGCACCAGCCTGATCGGCGGAAACCCCTGCTGCATGAAGGCATCGTGGAACTGCTGCAGCCGGAAGCTTGAGCCCTGGCGCGCGGCGAGGTCCGAGCGCAGCTTGAGAATCTGCAGCTTGCCCAGCGTGTAGTACAGATAGGTCGGATCGGAAGTCCCGCGCTTGGTCTCGACCAGCCCGACTTCGCGTGACTGATAACCCTGCTGCACGAAGAAATCGACCGCCTGCTGGAAACTCATCTGGCCGGTGTGCAGCTTGATGGCGACGATATAGCGCGCATTGCGCAGCAGCGCGTCCTGCAGCTGACCCAGCCGCAGACGCTGCGCCTGGCGCTGGTCGGCGGCGCCGCTGCCCGGCTGGCCATAGCCCTCATCGAGCATCATCTGTTCGCAGTAATGCGCCCAGCCTTCCGAGTTGCTGGCGGCGCCCACCAGCTTGCGCACCCGGTCATCGACATGATGCATCCACAGGAACTGGATGTAATGACCCGGATAGGCCTCGTGCACCACGACGTTGCTGATGACCGGATAGTTGAACTGCGCCATGAAGCCGGCAGTGTGCTGAACGTCCCAGGCCGGATCGGGCAACGTGACGTTGAAATAGGCCTCCTGCGCCGTCGGCTCGAACGGCCCCGGCGTGTCCATCGAGGCGAATGTGGTCGCGCGCATGAATGGCGGCGTCTCGCGCAGGATCGGCCGCACCGTGGAGGGCACGGTCACGATGGCGTGCTGGTCAAGGAACGCCACCACGGCGTCGAAGGTGGCGCGGAAGCTGTCGAGCAGCTTGTCCGGCGGCGGATGGTCGAGCGCCAGCTCGGCCAGCACCTGGCGTGCGCTCTTGTCCGGTTCCAGTTCCCGTGCGACGCGCGCGAACTCGGCCTGGTTGCGGCGCAGGTCCGCCATGCCGATCTGCAGCAGCCGCGGCAGCGGCGTGTCCACCATCTCATCGTCAGCGAGCTTGGCGCGGAAGGTGCGGCTGCCGAGGCGGAACTCGCCATGTGAACGCGGCAGCAGCTCATGCGCCAGCCACCGCTGGTAGTCCTTCAGTGCCGCGATCACGCTGGCGTTGGCGGCGCTGAATTCGCGCTGCAGTCCGGCATCGTCGGCGCCGGAGAACGCGTTCGGCAGGTCGCTCTGGTAGAAGCTGACGATACCGGGCATCTGCTCGAGCGCGATCTCGGTGTAGATGCGCGGCGGATTGTGGAGATTGGCGCGCGCGTTCTGCAGCGCCGCCAGCATCAGCTTCTCGCGCGCGCACACCAGCTGCAGGCGCTCGTTGGGCGGCGCGAAGTTGCGCTCCATCAGCACGAAGGCGCTGTTGGTGATGCCGGTGGAATAAAAGTTGGGATCCTTCTGCCACGGGCGGATGGTCTGCAGCGTCAACAGGCTGCTGCGGATGCTCGACAGCAGCAGGTCGCGATCGCCCTGCACGCGCTCGGACAGCGTGCCGGCATCGACCGCCTGGAAGCGCTGCAGGTAGCCGTGCAGTGCCTTGATTTGCCGCTGCACCCCGGCGCTGCTGAAATCCTCCAGCTGGGCATCGTAGCGATGGATGCCGACGGTGGTGGCGGCAGTCGGATTGCTGGGGAAGTAGAAGTTGTCGAAATAATCGTCGGCCAGTGCCATGAACGCCGCATCGCCCGCTGCCGCATCCGCCGTCGACGCTGCGACGGCCGGCAGTGCACCCAGGCACAGCGCCACGGCCGCGACCAGCTCCAGCATCAGGCGGTGGCGGCGCGTGGCCATGTCGGATCAGTGCGCGCGCTGCGCTGCGAGCGCTGCCAACACCGGTCCGGTATCGGGCCGCACGCCGCGCCACAGGTAGAATGATTCGGCGGCCTGTTCGATCAGCATGCCGAGTCCCATGTGGACCTGCGCCGCGCCCTGCGCGCGCGCCCAGGTCGTGAAACAGGTGTCGCTGCCGGCATAGAACAGATCGTAGCAGATCGTGGTTGCGGTCAGCAGACGGGGCGGCAGCGGCGGCAGCTGCGACTCGAGGCTGGCCGCGGTGGCATTGATGATCAGATCGAAGCACGCGCCATCGAGCGCCGCAAATCCGCTGCCGCGCACCGCACCTGCGGCTGCGAACGCGTGCGCCAGCGCGGCGGCGCGCGCAGCGTCGCGGTTGGCGATCACCAGTTCACGCGGCTCGAGCTGCAGCAGCGGCGCCAGGATACCGCGCGCGGCGCCGCCGGCGCCGAGCAGCAGCACGCGCTGCGCGCGCACCACCACCCCGAGGTTGTGCGTCAGGTCGCGCACCAGGCCGGCGCCGTCGGTATTGTCCGCCGTCAGCCGGCCGTGCGCGTCGCGCAGCAGCGTATTGGCCGCGCCGGCAGTGCGCGCGCGCGCGCTCAGGTCCGCGACCAGCGCGATCACGGCCTGCTTGTGCGGTACCGTGACATTCAGGCCGCGCCCGCCGGCGGCAAAGAACTCGTGCACCCGCAGCGCCAGCTGTTCCGGTGTCACATCGATCGCGTCGTAGCTGATGTGCTGACCGGTCTGCTGCGCGAACAGCGCATGAATCTGCGGCGAGCGGCTGTGGGCGATCGGATGACCAATCACCGCGTAGCGGTCAGGCGCCGGCATGGTCGACATCGGAGGTGCGTACCAGCCATTGCAGCGCGCTGCCGCCGTGCTGCGGCTTGTCGAGCGCCGCATGCAGCTCCGGCTGCCACAGCGCGGCACGCTGGTCGAACTGGTAGGGCGGATTCACCAGCAGCAGGCCGGAGCCGTTCAGGCCGACGCGCGAATCACGCGGGTGGATCCACAGCTCGAGGCTCAGCGCCGGGGCCGGCAGCGCGCGCTCGACCCGCGCCAGCCACGGCGTGAGCGTGCGTTCAACCTTGATCGGATACCACATCAGCACCACGGTGTTCGCGAGCCGCTGCAGGCTGGCGAGGATGTGCTGCAGCGCCTGGTCGAATTCCGCGGCCGGATGCTCGTACGGCGGATCGATCAGCAGCAGGCAGCGGCGCTCGCGTGAAGGCAGCACTGCGGACAGCTGCTGGTAGCCGTCGGCGCATTCGGCGCGCATGCGCCGGAAGCCGCCCAGCGCGCGCTCCAGCGCGCGGCACTCGGACGGCAGGATCTCCCAGCAGATGCCGCGATCCTGCGCGCGCAGCGTGTGCGCCGCGATCCACGGCGAGCCGGGATAGGCATGCGCGTCCGCCACGTCGGCGCGCAACGCCGCCACCACGTCGCGGTAGTCGTGGATCTCCTGCGATGCCGGCGCGCTGGCCGCATGCATCAGCGCCGTGATGCCGTGCCGCGCTTCGGCGCCGCGGTGCGCCTCGGGTGCCCCCAGGTCGTAGCGGCCGGCACCGGCGTGCGTGTCCAGGTACAGGAACCCCTTGTCCTTGCGCTGCATGCTGCGCAGCAACGCCAGCAGCGCGACGTGCTTGTGCACGTCGGCGAAGTTTCCGGCATGGAAGCTGTGACGATACTTCATGCCGACTCGCGTGCCGATCGATGCCCGGTGTCAGGCGGCGTGCGCGCTCAAGCGGCGCCCGCGGCCTTCTTCGATGCGGCCGGCTTGGGCGGCGCCTTCAGCGCCGATTTCGCCGCCGATTTCGCCGTCGTCTTCGCAGCCGTTTTCGCCGACGGCCGCGCCGCGGATCTGGCTGCTGCCTGGGCGGGTGCCGCCGACGCCGGTCGCAGCCCCGGCCGCATGGTCGGCTTCCTGTTGCGGGCCGCCTTCGGCGCGCCGGCAGCTTTCGGCTGCGGCGCCGGCTCGCTGTTCGCCGCGGCTGCGGCCTCGGGCTTGGCCGCGGCTTTCTTTTGCGCGAAGCGGCCGCGGCCGCGCAGCGGCCGTGCCGGGGCTGCCGCCAGCAGTGCGCGGCTGTCCTCCAGTGTCAGGGTCTTCGGATCGCGGTCCTTGGGAATGCGCGCGTTCTTCTCGCCATTGCTGATATAGGGCCCGTAGCGGCCATTGAGCACCTGGACGCCGTCGACGCCGAAGTCCTGAATAATCCGGTTGGCGTCGGCGACCTTCTTGGCCTCGATGCATTCCAATGCCCGCTCCAGCGTCACGGTGTACGGATCATCGTCCTTGAGCGAGACGTACTTGCTGCCGAACTTGATGTACGGGCCGAAGCGGCCGACGTTCGCCAGGATCGGCTCGCCGTCGGCGGTGCTGCCGAGCGTGCGCGGCAGTATGAACAGCGCCACCGCCTCCTCGAGCGTGATCTTGTCCATCTTCTGTCCCGGCCGCAGGCCGGCGAAGCGCGGTTTCTCGACATCGTCCTTGGTGCCGATCTGCACGAACGGACCGAAGCGCCCCATGCGCACCGTCATCGGCTTGCCGGTGGCTTCATCGCGGCCGAGCTCGCGCGCCTGCGCCACCTGCTCGCGCGTGACATTCTTCTCGACGCTGTCGACCTGCTTGATGAACGGTTTCCAGAACTTCGACAGCGGCGTGGTCCAGCCTTCCTCGCCGCGCGCCACCGCGTCGAGTTCATCTTCCATGGCGGCGGTGAAGCCATAGTCGACGTACTGGTGGAAATGCTCGCTCAGGAAGCGATTGACGATCTTGCCGATGTCGGTCGCGGTGAAGCGGCGATTTTCAATCTCCACGTACTCGCGATCGCGCAGCGTCGAGATGATGGAGGCGTAGGTCGACGGCCGGCCGATGCCGTATTCCTCCAGCGCCTTGACCAGCGAGGCCTCGGTGAAGCGCGGCGGCGGTTCGGTGAAATGCTGCTGCGGCTGTACTTCGAGCAGCTTGACCGCATCCCCGGCCTCCATGCGCGGCAGCACCTGGTCGCTCTCATCGTCGGCGGCATCGTCGCGGCCTTCCTGATAGACCGCGATGTAGCCCGGCTTCACCAGCGTCGAACCGTTGGCGCGCAGTACGTGACGCTGCGCCCCGTCGGGGCCGGCCAGGATGTCGACCGCGACCGTGTCGAACAGCGCATGCGCCATCTGGCAGGCGACCGCGCGCTTCCAGATCAGTGAATAGAGTTTGTACTGGTCGGCCTCCAGGTGACGCTCGATATCGGCCGGAACGATGCTGGCCGACGTCGGGCGTATCGCTTCATGCGCTTCCTGCGCATTCTTGGATTTGGTCTTGTAGATCCGCACCTCTTCGGCGACCGCCTCCGGGCCGTAGAGCTTGGCGATCACCTGGCGGATCTCCTGCACCGCTTCGGCCGCGAGCGACACCGAGTCGGTGCGCATGTAGGTGATCAGGCCGACGTTGCCCTCGCCGGTATCGACGCCTTCGTACAGCTGCTGCGCGATGCGCATGGTGCGCTGGGCGGAGAAGCCGAGCTTACGCGAGGCCTCCTGCTGCAGCGTCGAGGTGGTGAACGGCGGGGCCGGATTGCGCCGGCGCTGCTTGCGATCGACCTGCAGCACGGTGAGCGCGCCGGCCGGTCCGGCCGCGGCTTTCAGGGTTTTTTCTGCCTCGTGCGCCCCGGCCGCGTCGATGAAGCTGAACTGCTCCACCTTGGTGCCGCGAAATTCGATCAGCTTGAGCGGGAACGACTGCTCGCTGTGCTCGCCGAGTGCATCGATGCTCCAGTACTCGCGCGGCTCGAAGGCGGCGATCTCGGCTTCGCGCTCGCAGATCATGCGCAGCGCGGGACTCTGCACCCGGCCGGCCGACAGTCCGCGCCGCACCTTCTTCCACAGCAGCGGCGACAGGTTGAAACCCACCAGGTAGTCGAGCGCGCGCCGCGCCTGCTGCGCGTTCACCAGGTCGAGCGACAGGTCGCGCGGTGCGGCCACGGCCTCGCGTACCGCATTGCGCGTGATCTCGTGAAACACCACGCGATGCACGTCCTTGTGCTTGAGCTCGCCGCGCTGCTTGAGGATCTCGTACAGATGCCAGGCGATGGCCTCGCCCTCGCGATCCGGGTCGGTCGCAAGATGCAGCGACTTGGCTTTCTTGAGCGCCTTGGCGATGGCCTCCACGTGGCGTTCGTTGCGCTCCACCAGCTGGTACTTCATCGCGAAGCCGTCATCCGGGTCGACCGCGCCTTCCTTCGGCACCAGGTCGCGCACGTGGCCATAGGAGGCCAGCACCTCGAAATCCTTGCCCAGGTATTTCTTGATGGTCCGTGCCTTGGCCGGAGATTCGACGATTACCAGATTGTCAGCCATGCCTGTACCGTGGGGGCGAGCCAGAAACGAAAAACCGCGGACGAGCCGCGGGTTGTGGCCGGGTGCTGTGGGCGATGCTCAATGCGGGTCGTGATGCGGCACATCAAATACCAGATCTTCCATGCGCGCGTATGCGAGTTCCTGCCCGGGTTGGCTCGATAACACCATCAGTACCACCCACTTGACCTGTTCCAGGTCGAGTTCATCGGTATCGAGCGCCAGCAGCCGATCGATCACGATCTCGCGCTGGCTGGGGGAGAGTATGCCGCCGGCTTCCAGCGATACCAGCAGCCCGCGGCACTGGGGGTCGAGGCGCGCGAGCTCCTGCGGGGCGAACACCCGGAAGCTGCCGTCGCCGCGCAGGTTCGGACGCTCACGCTCGGCGGCGAGATCCGCCAGCCAGTCGAGCGCGCGCTCGACCGTGGCTTCACCGAAGCCGGCGCTCTCCAGGTCGCGCGCCAGCGACTCGCGCTCGGCGCTCGCCGGCAGCTCCTCGAACATATAGCGGTCGAAGACGTAAATAAGAATGTCGAAAACGCTGTTGTCCATGGTCACTCAATTTAGCGATGCCGTCGGTCCGCCTAAGCTGGCGCCGCGGCGCCTACAGGCGCACGTAGCGACCGCCCGATTGCAATCCAACGACGTCCTCGAGCTCCAGAAACAGCAACATGGAGGCCACGGATTGGCTGGGAAGCCCGGTTCGCTCCACCAGCATATCCAGGCTGGCTGGCGCAAACCCAAGGGCATCTAACAGGATTTTGTAGTCCTTGTCCAACGTCGCGACGCTGCGCGAGGGCCCCGGCGCGTTTGCAACGTTTTGTTTTGTATCGCTAAACTTGAGCTCGCTGAGGATGTCATCGACGCTCTCGACCAGTTTCGCGCCGCTCCTGATCAGCGCATGGCAGCCGCGCGCCAGCGGATTGTCGATCGAGCCGGGGATCGCAAACACTTCCCGACCCTGCTCGCCGGCCAGCCGCGCGGTGATCAGCGAGCCGCTATGGCGTGCCGCTTCCACCACCAGCGTGCCCAGCGACAGACCACTGATGATGCGGTTGCGGCGCGGAAAGTTGGCTCTGGCCGGCGGGCAGCCCGGCGGGAACTCGCTCACCAGGGCGCCATGGGCGGCGATGCGCGCCGCCAGCTCCCGATGCGCGCGCGGATAGACGGCATCGATGCCGGCACCGAGGACCGCGATGGTCGCCCCGCCGCCGTCCAGCGCACCCTCATGGCTGGCCGCATCGATGCCGAACGCCAGCCCGCTGGTGATGGTCAGCCCGGCGCGGGCGAGGTAGCAGGCGAATGCGTGTGCCGTGCGCCGGCCCGGCAGGGTGGGATTGCGGCTGCCGACCATGGCCAGCTGCGGCGCCGCCAGGTGCGCCGCGTCGCCTTTGACGTACAGCAGCGCCGGCGCCCCTGCGGATTGCGCCAGCCGCGGCGGATAGCGGCTGCCGGCGGCATCGATCAGGCTGATCCGCTCGCGCTCGAGCCAGCGGCGATCCGCCGCTATGCGTGCCGCGTCCGGGGACTGCAGCGCCGCGCCGGCGGCCGGCGGCAGCCCGAGTGCCGCAAGGCTGCTGCGACACTGACGAAACAGCGCCTGCAACCCGCGCGACTGCGCGCGGCCGTCCTGCAGCGCCGCCAGCGCGCGCCGCAGCTGCTGCGCGGTCAGACCCGGGGCACGCCCAAGGGCGAGCTGCATGTCGAGCGCATCCATGATCATCAAGCATAGGGCGACGCCGCCCGGCGCATAGCCGGGCAAACGCCACTGATCAGCTCGAAATGAGGGCCGGCTGCGCGGCCGGCTCGCCCTCAGGGATTGCGCACCCGATCGCCGATGTTGATCGGCACGGTATCGCTGAAGATGAGCGCATAGCTCATGCGCTCATAAGTCTTGAACACCAGCAGCGTGCCGGAACTCTCATCCGGCAGCCGTACGCTGTGCGGCAGCCAGCAGCTGCTCTCACCGTCGATCTTGGCACAGTGATCGCTGATCTTTTCCCCGGCCATGTCCACCGTCAGCACCGTGCCGCGGTCGAGGCCGTCGGCTGAGCCGCGATTGAGCGCCACGACTTCGTATTGGCCGGCGAGCAGCACGTTATCGACTACCGCGATGATGCGGCCGTCCACCGCTTGCGACGGGCCGTGCGGTGCAAAATCATTCGTCGGGCTGGATTCCTCGGCCACCAGCACGTCGCCCGCCAGTGTCTCGCGCGTCGAATCGGTCAGCCTGACCTTGGCCACGTCGCCCGGCCGCGTCAGCTGCGCGGTGCCGGTGTAGATCGCAAGATAGCCGAGCTTGCGCCCGCTCTGCGGATCCTTCAGCGGTTCATCCAGATGCATCACGCTGTAGCGCGCACCGGTTTCGCCGTCGAGCTGTTTCACGTACAGATCATGGCCGGCGCCGGCAATCTGGTGATTGTCGCGCAACGCCACCACATAGGGCGCCGCCTTGATCTCGTCGCCGGTCAGCACGCCCGGGCGCGACAGGAATGCGGCGATCATCGAATACGGTATGGTCGCGATCGGTCCCTCGAGCGGCACGCTGCGCAGCATCGGCTGCAGGCGTGTGGTCGCCCCGCTGCCGCGTACGATCTCGAGCGAAGTGCGGCCATCGCCGCGCAGCGCCAGGCGCACGTTGTCGCCCGGGTAGATGCGGTGCGGGTTGTGGATGTCCGGGTTGATGTACCAGATCTCGGGCCACAGCCAGGGATCGCGCAGGAAGGTATTGGCAATGCCCCACAGCGTGTCGCCGCGGCGCACGACATAGCTCTTCGGCGCGGTGGGTTTGAGTGCCGCGCCGGCATCGCTCATCACCATGGTGGTGCCGGAGTCATCGGGCGCATCATTCACCGCCTCGGTGACGGTCATGGGGGGCGGCGCAGCCGGGGTCTGCTCGACCTGCCGGGGCGGCGGCGGCGGCGGGGCCGCGGCCGCGCGATCGCCGCGATTGAACATCGAGCAGCCGCCGAAGGCCAGCAGTGCGGTGACGGCGGCGCAGACCCTTAAGGCCCGTTGGACAGCGAAAGCTTGGTTCAAAAACATCCCTGCTACCTCTTGGGATCGGGTAGGGCCTTCTGGTACAGCTGTTATAAACTTAAGAGCGGGTAAACGCACATGGTTAATTGCCAACTTTGTGCACTGGGTCACGTTGAAATCTTGGCATATTTCCCCACGTTACAGAACCTTAGACCGAGAGCACTGATGGCCTTGCTGCCGATACTGGAATTCCCCGATCCGCGGCTGCGCACCCGCGCCGAGCCGGTGCGGCAGTTCGACGCCGCCCTGCGGCAGCTGATCGCCGACATGCTGCAGACCATGTACGCCGCTCCTGGCATCGGACTGGCGGCCACGCAGGTCGACGTCCATCGCCGGCTGCTGGTGATGGACGTCAGCGCCGGGCAGGATCAGCCGCAGGTCTATATCAACCCCGAGATTGTGACACGCGATGGGGCCGAGGTGTCGGAGGAAGGCTGCCTGTCGGTGCCGAACATCTTCGAGCAGGTGGAACGCGCGGCGCGCGTCCAGGTGCGCGCGCAGGATGAACATGGGGCGCCGTTCGAACGCGAGCTGACCGGCCTGGCGGCGGTGTGCCTGCAGCACGAGATGGATCATCTGGCCGGCAAGCTGTTTGTCGATTACCTGTCGGGGCTCAAGCGCGAGCGTATCCGCCGCAAGCTCGAGAAAGAGCGCCGCGAACGCGGCGGCGCGCCGCACCAGCCGGCCGCGCGCGCCTCCGCGCGCGTCATATGACGCATGCTGCGCATCGCCTTTGCCGGCACGCCGGATTTCGCGGTGCCGACGCTGCGCGCCCTGGCAGACTCGCCGCATCGCCTGGTCGGCGTACTGACGCAGCCTGATCGGCCGGCAGGCCGCGGCCGCGAATTCAAGGCCAGTCCGGTCAAGCGCCTGGCGCTGGAGCTGAAGCTGCCGCTGGCGCAGCCGGCGTCCCTGCAGTCGCCGGAGGCAAAAGAGTTGCTGGCGGATTGGGCCCCCGAGGTGCTGGTCGTGGTCGCCTACGGACTGATCCTGC
>Ga0181537_10002666_pt1 | contig 15594 bp, 14 predicted proteins | sample PEATcosm2014_Bin_39_FD_119765 | JGI IMG/M metagenome (GOLD analysis project Ga0181537, IMG submission 119765) | Peatland microbial communities from MTU Mesocosm Facility, Houghton, MI, USA - PEATcosm2014_Bin23_10_metaG | ecosystem: Environmental > Terrestrial > Soil > Wetlands > Peat | place... | reverse complement strand
GTACCAGGACTCGGTGGGCGTGAAGTTGGAGGCGTAGTCGACGCCGGCCTTGAACTGGTCCGCCGAGACCTGGCCGTCGGTCTCCTGGCGCGTGTAGGCCGTGTAGTACTGGAACGTGTCGTCGGGCCCGGCCAGCGTGGCATGGAGGTGGTAGCTCGTGCCCAGCTGGGTCTGGGTCCCGCTGCGGCCGTTGATGTCGGCGCCCAGCTCGTAGGACCATTTGCGCCGGCGCGCGACGACATCCGGGTCCTCCTCGCCCGCCGCCCAGGTCGCCGCGACGTTGCCGACCGGCACATCGATGGTCTTGTTCGTTCCCGTCACCCTGATCTTGTCGGGACCGGCGGACGATATGGGGCCGACCAGCCCGGAGCCGTCCGCAAACCTCACGGCCACAGGGTTATCGGTCGTGATGGACGTGACGAGGACCTGCTTCACCTTGATCTCCCCCGCGAAGTCGGTCTCCATCGTGACCACGCCGTCGTGGATCCGGGTTATCTTGCCGACGATCTTCGCGCCGTTGGTCGTCTGGACGACGTCCGCCGCGAGCGGAACCGTGCAGGTTGCCGCCGCGATGAAGAGCAGGAGGAGAAGGGAGGCCTTTTTGTTTATCATGAGGAGGAAAATTTTTCACGCCCGCGTGTCGGGGGAATAACGATGCCACCGCGAGTGCGACAATCAGTCAAACGCCTTGTTCGTAAAATTTTCCCCGTGCGGCCGGCGCCCGCGCTCGCGCCTTTACATGCGGGGCGCGCGGCGATTGCCTCGGGGCGAACCCGACCCGATGCCCACCGCCGTTCAACGACCGCCCCTTCTCGTCGCCGACCGGTGGAGGGATTTCCAGCTGATCGACTGCGGCGATGGGATGAAGCAGGAGCGCTGGGGCCCCTACACGCTGGTGAGGCCGGACCCCCAGGTGCTCTGGCCCAGGAAGGGCGCCCTGCCCGGCTCCAAGTGGGACCACTGGGACGGGTTCTACCACCGGGCCGAGGCCGGCGGCGGCCGCTGGGAATTCCGGAGGCCGCTTCCCGACCACTGGGAGATCCGCTACGACGCGCTCCACCTCACGTTCAAGATCCGCCCGACCTCGTTCAAGCACACCGGTCTCTTCCCGGAGCAGGCGGTCAACTGGGACTGGATCCACTCCACGATCAAGGCGGCCGGCCGCGACGTGTCCGTCCTCAACCTGTTCGGGTACACCGGCGCGGCGACGTGCGCGGCGGCCGCCGCGGGGGCCGCGGTGTGCCATGTGGACGCTGCCGAGGGCATGGTCAAGTGGTGCCGGGAGAACGCCGCCCTGAGCGGGCTCGCCGACAAGCCCATCCGCTACATCGCCGACGACTGCCTCAAGTTCGTGAAGCGCGAGGTGAAGCGCGGGCGCCGCTACGACGCCATCATCATGGACCCGCCGACCTTCGGCCGCGGGAGCACCGGGGAGCTCTGGCGCCTCGAGGACCACCTCTGGGAGCTCCTCCAGGAATGCAGGTCGCTCCTCACGGGGGATCCCCTCTTCTTCCTCATCAACGCGTACACGGCGCGGCTCTCGCCGACGGTCGTCGCGAACCTGCTCTCCCAGCTCCTGGGCGACCTGCCCGGCACGCTCTCGGCCGGGGAGGTGGGCCTGCCGATCCGCCACGATGGCAAGGTCCTGCCTTGCGGGATCTACGGCCGCTGGGAATCCTCGCGCAGCAAGGCACCCTGAAGAACACCCCCATGACCAGCCTCTCCGAGTCCTACTACGAACGCGCGGGCGCGCTCCTCGCGCGCGCCCGGGAAGCAAACGCGGCCGCGATCGCCAGGCTTGCCCCCTTGATCGGCGGGTCGGTCGCCGCCGGCGGGGTGGTCCACACCTTCGGCAGCGGCCACAGCGAGCTCATCTCGCGCGAGATCATCGGGCGCGCGGGCGGCCTGGTCTGCGTCACCGGCATCATCGACCCGACCGGCGGGTTCATCGAGAACCTCCCGGGATACGGGCAGAAGCTCGTCGAGCGCTATGACCGCCAGTACCAGCTCCTCCCGGGCGAGACCGTCATCGTCATCTCGAACTCCGGCAAGAACGCCTCGCCGATCGACGTCGCGCTGTACGCGAAGGCCAAGGGCCTCCACGTCGCGGCCCTGACCTGCCTCGCGATGTCCAGGGTCACGCCCTCGCAGCACGCCTCGGGCAAGCGCCTCTTCGAGGTCGCCGACCATGTCCTCGACAACGGCGGCGTCCCGGGCGACGCGGTCGTCGAGCTCGGCGACGGAACGAGCGCCGGGCCCACCTCCACGCTGATCGGCTGCTCCGTCCTCAACTGGCTCATGCTGTCGGTCGTCGAATGGCTGCGCGCGAACGGCCACCCGCTCCCGGTCCTCCGGAGCCAGAATTCCCCGGGCGCCATCGAGCACAACCGGGAGCTCGGCGCGCGCTACAAGGGCCGGCTCAGCCGGCAGCTCGCCTGATGGCCTGGAAAATCGGCGTCGACGGCGGGGGGACGAAGACGGAGTGCATCCTCGTCGACCCCTCGGGCGCCGTAGCGGCCCGCCACACGGGCCCCGGGTGCAGCCCGAGCCTGGTCGGCGCGCCGCGCGCGCGTGAGATCGCGGCCGAGGCCCTCGCGGCCGTCCGGGCCGCCCATCCCGGCGCCGAGGTCTCCACCACCCTCCTCTGCATGGCCGGCAGCCGTGCCTTCTGGTCGGAATTCGGCAACGGGCTCGTGGGCTACGGCCGGGCCTCGACCGTCGACGACTCCGTGCCCGTCCTCGAGCTCGCGACGCGCGGCGCCCCGGGCCTCGTGATCCACGCGGGCACGGGATCCTTCGTCGCCGCGCGCACGCCGGACGGCGAGGTCCACTACGCCGGAGGGACCGGCTGGAGGTTCGGCGACGAGGGGAGCGGCTACGACCTCGGCCGGCGCGCGATCGCGCGCGCGCTGCTCGAGCTCCAGGGCTGGGCCCCCCCGTCCGGCCTCGGCGCACTCGTCCGCAGGAAGACGGGGCATTCGACGTCTGGCGACGTCTCGGTGTACTTCTACGGGGACCCGGCGACCAACAACGGCGTCGCGGCCCTTGCGCCGGAGGTCCTGCGGCTCGCGGGCGAGGGCGATCCGGCCGCGGGCGAGGCGGTGTCGGCCTCCGTGCTCCAGCTCCTGGCGCTGGCCGTGTCGGTCACGGGCCAGCTTTTCCCGGGCAGGCGGCCCGAGGCCTTCCGCGCCGGGGTGAGCGGGCACATCCTGAACAACGCCTTCTCGTTCCAGGTCCTCGCGTCGAGGGCCCCCTTCCCCCTCTCGCAGGTCACCGAGCCCCCGATAGAGGGCGTCCGGCTCCTGCTCGGGCGGATGGCCGGCTAGCGCCGCATCAGGCGAAGAGCTTGCCCGGGTAAAGCCCGTCGCTCACGAGCTTCTCGATCGCGCTCACCACCTGGGGGCGGTCCTCCTGGTAGGTGATGCCGAACCACTGGTCCTCGCTGAAGAGCACATCGACGGTGATCGTGCCGGCGGCGATGAGTGCCGACGCCGCCGAGGGCAGGTAGAACTCCGCCTTGGGGTCCGAGCCGTGGGCTGCGAGGAATGCGCGCAGGTCCGCGTCCAGCCCCGCGAAGATTCCCGGCCCGAAACCCCAGAAGTTCATCGAGACGATCTCGTCGCCCGAGAACCTGAGCCCGGCGCCGATGTCCGCCCGGGTGATCGCGGTCTCCTCGTTGATCACGTCGAGCTTCCCGTCCTTGCCGTAGCAGATCCCGCGCGAGACGGGCCCGTTCTCCGAGAGCGTGTTCGCGAGGCGGAAGCCCACCATCGCGCATTTGCCGGGCTCCGCGTTGCCGAGGAACATCGCCAGGCGGGAGAACGCCGCCATCCCGTAGAAGTCGTCCGCGTTGATCACCGCGAAGGGGCCCTGCAGGACGGCGCGCGCGCACCAGACCGCGTGCCCGGTGCCCCAGGGTTTGTCCCGGCCGGCGGGCGGCGAGAAACCCTCCGGCAGGTCCTCGATCCCCTGGAAGACGAAGTCGACCGGTATTTTGCCCGCATACTTCGTCGCCACGGTCTTGCGGAAGACCGCCTCCATTTCCCTGCGGATGACGAACACCACACGGGCGAATCCGGCGCGCTTCGCGTCGAACACGGCGTAGTCGAGGATGGTCTCGCCGGAAGGGCCGACCGGGTCGACCTGCTTCAAGCCGCCGTAGCGGGAGCCCATTCCGGCGGCAAGGACGAGGAGCGTCAGGTACATCGCCCTGCAAAACGCCTCAAACCCAACAGGGCGTCAAGCCGCGTCGTCCCCTATGCGTAACCGCCGCAATCCCTTGGCGGCTAGACAGACGGGGGATGCGGGTGCAATGTGCCCCCGCATGCCCCGCCCGGCCCAGCGCAGGATCCTTCCCCTCCTCCCGCGGATCGTGGTCCTCGCGACCGGCGGGACGATCGCGGGGATCCAGGCGCCCCGGTCGCGCAGCGGGTACCGCCCAGGCGCGTTTCCCATCGAGTCCCTGATCGCCGCCGCCCCCGGGGTCGAGTCGCTCGCCCGCCTCGAGGCGGTGCACGTCGCCGCGATCGGCAGCCAGGACATGGACGAGCCCGTCTGGCGCTCGCTCGCGGGCCTGGCCCAGGCCGCCCTCGACAGGCCGGACGTCGCCGGTGTCGTCATCACGCACGGGACCGACACGATGGAGGAGACGGCGTATTTCCTGAACCTAGTCGTCCGGAGCGCGAAGCCGGTCGTCCTCGTCGGGGCCATGAGGCCCGCGACGGCCATGAGCGCGGACGGCCCGATGAACCTCTACAACGCGGTCGCGACCGCCGCCCATCCGGAGGCGGGGGGCCGGGGCGTCCTCGTCGTCGCGAACGATGAGATCCACTTCGCGCGCGAGGTCGCGAAGACCAACACGACCCAGGTCGGAACCTTCCGAAGCACCCACCGGGGACTCGCGGGCCTCGTCAGCTCGGCGCGCATCCATTTCTACGGGGCCCCGGTGCGGCGGCACACCGCGGCAAGCGAATTCACGATCCCCGGGAAAAAGGCGCTTCCCCGGGTGGACATCATCTATGCGCACGCGGGGATGGGGCGCTCGCTGATCGACGCGGCCGTGAGGGGCGGCGCGCGCGGGCTCGTGATCGCCGGGGTGGGCAACGGCAACCTGGGCTCAGCCGCGCTCGCCGGCGCGGCCGCGGCCTCCCGGGCGGGGATAGCGGTCGTCCGCAGCACGCGCACGGGCGGGGGCGTCGTCGAGCGCAACGTGGAGGTCGACGACGACCGGCTCGGGTTCATCGCCGCGGACGAGCTCAACCCCCAGAAGGCCCGGATCCTCCTCATGCTCGCGCTCGCCCGGACCCGCGATCCCCTCCTCCTGCAGCATATCTTCTACGCCTATTGAGGCGGTGGCCTACCGGTATTCCGGTAGCGCCGGCGCTTCCCTTCGGCCCCGGCGGTCGCACACTCCCCGGCCCGATGAAGATAGCCATAGTCGAGGACGAGCGCCTTTTCAGGGATGTCCTTCGCGCCGCGTGCACGACCACCCTGGGCCACGAGGTCGTGGGTGAGGCGGGAACCGGGCGCGAGGCGCTCGTCGTCATTCCCGAGGCCATCCCGGACCTCCTGGTCCTGGACATCCACCTGCCGGACATGGACGGGTTCGAGGTCCTGCGCTCGCTCCGCCGCAAGCGGGCGCTCCTGCGGACGCTGGTGATCTCCTCCTACTTCGACGAGTACACGCTCTGCCGTATCGAGCACGCCGCCGTCCAGGGCTTCATCGACAAGTCGGTCAACACCGTCAGCGAGCTGAGCCACGCGATCCGCGCCATCGAGGGGGGCTCGACGTATTTCCCCAGGCCCTTCACGGAGGCCAGGCGCGCGCACCACAGGAACCCCGTCTCCTTCGACAAGGTCCTGACGGACCGGGAGCAAACCATCCTGGGCCTCGTCGGCGAGCCCCTGTCCGACGCGGAGATCGCCGCGCGGCTCGCCCTGTCCCCGGAGACCGTCGAGAAGCACCGCTTCAACATCATGGGCAAGCTGGGGCTGCAGTCCCGGGCCGAGTCCGCCCGCTTCGCGCGCCGGTGCGGCCTCACCCCGCCGGTGTCAGGACGCGCCGCCTCCGCGGGCTGATTTCCGCGGGTTGAATATCGCCGGGAGCCGAATACACCTGTTCGGTGCAGAATACTCCAGGCGCGGGCGCGGTCGACCAGGGCGGGCGAAGGACCTTCATGGGGATCCTGGTCGCGATCGGGGCGTCGCACATGATCAACGACTCGCTCCAGGCGCTGCTGCCGTCGATCTACCCGGTCCTCAAGGCTTCCTTCGGCCTGACGTTCACGCAGATCGGGATCATCACGCTCACCTACCAGCTGACGGCGTCCATCCTGCAGCCCCTGGTCGGCCGTTACACCGACCGCCATCCCAAGCCCTACTCCCTCGCCTTCGGGATGGCGGTGACGCTGACGGGCATCGCCTTCCTCTCGTTCGCCGCGAGCTACCCCATGATCCTCTTTTCGTCGGCCCTGGTGGGCATGGGATCAGCCATCTTCCACCCCGAGGCGTCGCGCGTGGCGCACATGGCGGCCGGGGACAGGCACGGCCTGGCGCAATCGCTCTTCCAGACCGGGGGCAACCTCGGGTCCTCCTTCGGCCCCCTCCTGGCGGCGCTCATCATCGTCCCCGAGGGCCAGCGTTCCATCCTCTGGTTCACCGTCGTGGCCCTGGGCGGCATCGTGCTCCTGACCCGGGTGGGCGGCTGGTATGGCCACCACCTCCCCCAGTTCCGCAAGCGTGTCGCCACCCATGCCGCCAATCCAATGCCGCGGCGCAGGGTCATCCTCTCGCTCGGGATCCTGATCGCCCTCGTTTTCTCCAAGTACTTCTACCTGGTGAGCCTTTCCAACTACTACACCTTCTATATGATCCAGAAGTTCAGCCTCTCGATCCCGGCGGCCCAGTACCTGCTCTTTGTTTTCCTGGGAGCCATAGCGACGGGCACCATCATCGGCGGCCCCCTGGGCGACCGGTTTGGCCGCAAGTACGTCATCTGGGTCTCGATCCTCGGCGTGGCCCCCTTCTCCCTCCTTCTCCCCCATGTCGGGCTCACGGCGACGGTGGTCCTCACGGTGTTCATCGGGGTCATCCTCGCCTCCGCCTTCTCTGCGATCCTCGTTTATGCGCAGGAGCTCGTGCCCGGGAAGGTCGGGATGATCTCGGGGCTCTTCTTCGGCCTCGCCTTCGGCTGCGGCGGAATCGCCTCTGCGGCCCTGGGCCGGCTGGCCGACCTGACAAGCATAGGCTTTGTGTTCAGCGTCTGCGGGTACCTCCCGCTGATCGGGCTCCTCACCTGGTTCCTCCCCGACATCGAGGGTGCCAGCCAGCGCGCCCGGCGCCTTCAGCGGGAGGAAGCCGACGAAAGCATCCTCGAATGAAACCCCCTCCGATGACCCGCGCCAAGCCGGCCTTCGTCTCCCATTCGGGGGAGACCGGGACGGACTACACCATCTATATAGAAGCGCCGGAGCCGTCGAAAGCGAAGGGGCCGCATCCGGCCGTGCTCCTGATGGACGGCGACTTCTTCTTCGATCCCGCCGTCGCCGCGGCGCGCGAGCTTAGCGCAGCCGGGCGGATTCCTCCCCTCGTCGTCGTGGGGGTGGGCTACGGGGCAAGCTTCGGGAAACCCGGCAACCACCGCGGGCGCGACTACACGCCGACGGCGTCCCCGGACGAACCCTCGAGCGGCGGCGCGGACGACTTTCTCTCCTACCTCTGCGGCACGCTCTGGCCCGAGCTCGCCAGGCGCCACCCCCTGCGCGAGGACGCACGCGTGATCGCAGGCCATTCCCTGGGCTCGCTGCTGGTGCTCCATGCCCTCCTCCAGCCCCGTCCCTTCTTCAACCTCGCCCTCGCGAGCGCCCCCTCGATCTGGTGGGACAACCGGAGCATCCTCGGGCTCGCGTCCCGATTGCGGGACGCGACCGACACGCTCGAGGGTCGCCTCTACCTGGGCGTGGGCGCGGACGACACCCCGTCGATGGCCGATGACATGGGCCTGCTTGAGAGGCAGTTGGAGAAGCGCCCCTTCAAGGGCCTCGCGGTGACCTCGGAGCGGTTTCCGGGGCGGGACCATTACGACGTGCTCCCGTACAGCCTTGCGGCCGGACTTGCCTCATTGCTGGGTTAACCCTTCGATCTATCCCATGCGCAATTCAACCCCTATCCGCGCCGGCGCCCTTGCCGTCGCTGCAATCCTCCTGGCCGCCGGACGCCCGGCCCGGGCCGACACCGCCATGCCCGAGAACCCCTTCTTCACGGAAAGCCCGCTCCCTTTCCACCTTCCGCCCTTCGACAGGATCAAGGACTCCGACTACGCCCCCGCCTTTGAGCGCGGCATGGCCGACCAGCTGAAGGAGGTCGACGCCATCGCCAACAACCCGGACAAGGCGACCTTCGACAACACCATCGTGGCCATGGAGAAGTCGGGCCAGATCCTCGACCGCGTGTCGCGGGTGTTCGACAACATGAAGGGGGCCAACACCGACGACGAGATCCAGAAGGTCGACAGCGACACCGCGCCGAAGCGGGCGGCCCAGGCCGACGCGATCTTCCTCAACGCAAAGCTCTTCGCGCGCATCCACGCGCTCTACGAGAGCCGCGCGACCCTCGGCCTGGACGCCGAGCAGATGCGGCTCCTCGAGCACTACCACCGGGACTTCGTGCGCGCCGGCGCAAACCTTTCCGATGCCGACAAGACGCGCCTGAAGGCGTTCAACGCCGAGATCGCGACCCTCCAGACCACCTTCCAGCAGAACACCCTCAAGGAGAAGAACGCCTCGTCGGTCTGGGTCCACGACCGCGCGGAGCTCGCGGGGCTGTCGGACGCCGAGATCGCCGGGCTCGCGGCCGACGCGAAGGAGGACGGCAAGCCCGGGGAGTACGAGATCCGCATCAAGAACACCACCGGCCAGCCCCTGATGTCCTCGCTCGAGAACCGGGCCCTGCGCCAGCACATCATGGAGGTCTCGCTCGCCCGCGGGAGCCACGGCGGCGCCTTCGACAACCAGGCCACCGTGTCCCGGATGGCCACGGTGCGCGCCGAGCGCGCCGCCCTCCTCGGCTACCCGAGCCATGCGGCCTACCAGGTCGAGATCGGCACCTCCCGGACGGTCGCCAACGTCGACAAGCTCCTCGACCAGCTCGTGGGCCCCTCCGTCGCGAAGGCCCGCCGCGAGGCGGCCGACATGCAGGCGATCGTCGACAAGGAGAACGGCGGTTTCCAGCTGGCGGCGTGGGACTGGGACTTCTACTCGGAGAAGGTCCGCAAGGCGCGGTATGACTTCGACGAGGGGCAGCTCAAGCCCTACTTCGAGCTCGACCACGTGCTCTTCGACGGCGTGTTCTACGCCGCCCATGAGCTCTACGGGCTCACCTTCAAGGAGCGCCACGACCTCCCGGTCTACCGGCCCGAGGTCCGCGTCTTCGAGGTGGCGGACGCCGACGGCAAGCCCCTCGCGCTCCTGCTGGAGGATTTCTACGCCCGGCCCTCGAAGCAGGGCGGGGCGTGGATGAACGAGTACGTCTCCCAGTCGGCGCTCACCGGCAACCTGCCCGTCGTCGCCAACCATCACAACATCCCGATGCCGGCCGCCGGCGAGCCGACGCTCCTCACCCCCGACGAGGTCGTCACGCTGTTCCACGAGTTCGGCCACGGGCTCCACGGCATGTTCTCGCACGTGACCTACCCCTACTTCGCGGGCACGAACGTCGCCCGCGACTTCGTGGAGTACCCGTCCCAGGTGAACGAGATGTGGGCCGTGTTCCCCGACGTCGTGAAGAACTACGCGAAGCACTACAAGACGGGTGAGCCGATGCCGAAGGAGCTCCTAGACAAGATGCTCGCGACGCGGAAGTTCAACCAGGGGTATGCGACCACGGAATACCTGAAGGCCGTGCTCCTCGACCAGGCTTGGCACACGCTCAAGGCCGACCAGGTCCCGACCGACGTCCCCGCGCTCGAGGCGGCGACCTTCGCCAAGTTCCACGCGGACTTCGCCGCGGTGCCCCCGCGCTACCGCAGCACGTACTTCTCGCACGTGTTCGCCTCCGACGAGTACTCGGCGGGCTATTTCTCGTACATCTGGGCGGACGTCCTCGTCGCCGACAGCATCGAGTGGTTCAAGTCCCACGGGGGGCTGAAGCGCGAGAGCGGCGCCCATTTCCGGGCGACCGTGCTCTCGCACGGCGGCAGCGTGGAGGCCCTGGACCTTTTCCGTGAGTTCACGGGCAGCGACCCGGACGTCGCGCCGCTCCTGCGGCTGCGGGGCCTGGACGAATCCGGGAATTGACCCTTCCCCTCGGGGGCGGGTATGCATTGACCTCCATGCCCGACGCACCCTCCCCCCCGGTTTCGATGGAAACGCTCGTGGCGCTCTGCAAGCGCCGCGGGTTCATCTTTCAGTCCTCCGAGATCTACGGCGGGATCAACGGCTTCTTCGACTACGGCCCCCTGGGCGCCGAGCTGAAGAGGAACATCCGCGACTGCTGGTGGGACGACATGGTCCGCCGGAGGGACGACGTGGTCGGGATCGAGACCTCGATCATCATGCACCCCAAGGTCTGGGAGGCGTCAGGCCACGTGGCCGGCTTCACCGACCCCCTGGTCGACTGCAGGGCCTCGAAGCAGCGCTACCGCGCCGACCAGCTCTTCTTCGCGGCGGTCGTCGTCGACGGGGCGACGGTGGGCTATGTGAGCGCCCTGGAGAGCGAGCGCACGCCCGAGGCCCTCCAGGAGGCCGCCGAGTCCCTGAAGCGCAAGAAGGCCATCCAGGGCAGGCTCGAGCCGGTGAAACCCCGCGACATGACCGAGGCCGCGCCCGAGGAAATCCCCCTCATCCCCTCCCCCGCGACGGGCGAGCCGGGGAGCCTCACGGCGCCACGCTCCTTCAACATGATGTTCCAGACGAACGTCGGCGCGATGACCGACGCCTCGTCTGTCGCCTACCTGCGCCCGGAGACCGCGCAGGGCATGTTCGCGGACTTCAAGAACGTCGTGGACACCGGGCGCGTGAAGCTCCCCTTCGGGATCGCGCAGATCGGGAAGTCCTTCCGCAACGAGATCACGCCGCGCAACTTCATCTTCCGCTCGAGGGAGTTCGAGCAGATGGAGATGGAGTACTTCATCCACGAGGACGCGGACTGGGCGAAGTGCCACCGCGAATGGATCAACTGGTGCAGGGACTGGCTCATCTCCATCGGGCTGCCCGAGAGCCACCTCTCCGAGTACGACCACCCCAAGGAGAAGCTCGCGTTCTACTCGCGGGGGACGACCGACATCATGTTCCGGTATCCCTTCGGCGTGCAGGAGCTCTGGGGCATCGCTGCGCGCGGAAACTACGACTTGAGCCAGCACGAGAAGTTCAGCGGCCTCCCGCAGTCCATCTTCGACGAGGCCACCAAGAGGAAGATCGTGCCCCACGTGATCGAGCCCGCCGTGGGCGTCGACCGCATCTTCCTCGCGGTGCTCTGCGCGGGGTACGCGGAGGAGGACGTGAAGGACGACAAGGGCGGCTCCGAGAAGCGCACGGTGCTGCGCCTGAGCCCCCGGATCGCCCCGGTCAAGGTGGCGGTCCTCCCGCTCCTCAAGAACAAGCCGGAGCTCGTGGCCCGCGCCCAGGCCCTCCACAAGAAGCTTCAGCGCCGGTACGCGGTGTTCTACGACGAGGGCGGGGCCATCGGCCGCCGCTACCGGCGCCAGGACGAGATCGGCACCCCCTGGTGCGTCACGATCGACTTCGAGACGATCGAGAAGGACGGCTCCTTCACGCTGCGCGAGCGCGACTCGATGCAGCAGCGGCGCATCCAGGAGGCGGAGCTTTTTGCGCTGCTCGAGGAGAAGGTCTACTGAGGCAGCCCGTGACCACCGTCGCCGAATGCTCCAGCGTGGACGAGGCCATGACGCTTCGCTCCCTCCTCGAGGACAGCGGCGTAAAGGCCTTCGTCCCCGACGAGCTCACGGTCACCTTCAAGGGACAGGCGGGCGGCGTGCGCCTCCAGGTGGAGGACGAGGACGCCGAGGCTGCGAGGACGATCATCGCGAGCGTGGGGCAGTAGCATGGAAGCCTACGAGAGGGCGCGCAGCCTCGTCGACGCGGCCCACGCGGCCGATCCGTCGAAGGGCGGGGATGGGAGGGCTGCGGAGCTCGCCTATGCGGACCACGTGGAGGCGTGGGTGTCGAGGATCGTGCCCGATGCACCCCCGATCCTGAGACTTGCGGCGCGCTGCCAGCACCTGGAGCGGTGGCTGACGCCCCGCGGGTCCTTTCCCCTCGGCAAGGCGGGCTACCTCGCCTGGCGCCGGTCCCTCTACGTGACACAGGCGGAGCGCGCGCGCCAGATCCTGCTCGAGGCCGGCGTCCCCCCGGCAGAGGCGGCCGATGCCGCGACGTGGGTCTCAAAGTCCGGCCTCAAGTCTAACCCGGGCACCCAGGCGCTCGAGGACGCCGCCGTCCTCGTGTTCCTCGAGAGCGAGATCCAGGCCTTCGCCGCGCAGCACGCGGACTATCCCCGCGAGAAGTTCGTCGACATCCTCAGGAAGACCTGGCGCAAGACGAGCCCCCGGGCCCAGCAACTCGCGCTCTCCCTCCAGCTGCCGGCACCGATCGCCGCCCTCGTGCGCGAGGCGACGGCGGGGGTCACTCCCGCTTCATAAGGCGCAGGTCCTGCCTCAGGTACTGGAGGATGCGCCCGCGGAAGACGATGAGGTCGCTCGCCTCGGCCGCCGTCCCGGTGGCCTGCCAGAGGTTGGACGAGTCGAGGTCGGTCTGGTCGATCACGCTGCCGGCCGCGACCTGACGGTCGGGAAGCCCCTGAGCCGTGAGCGTCAGCGCCCCTTTTCGAATGAAGAAGAACGCGCGGCACGGGGTCCCCTGCGTGAAGAGCGTCTCTCCCTTCTCGACGTGGATCGCGCGGACGACGTCCTCGGGGGGCGGCAGGAGCTGGCTTATGTCCCGCGGGAAGATCAGGTCGAAGGTCCAGTCGATCATGACGCGCAGCTTGCGCATCGTGCCGGGAAGCTTGGCCAGGTAGATCGTCCTCCACATCCACCACGCGAGGAATCCCTTGAAGTGGAAGCCGAAGACCTCCGCGACCGCCTGCCTCTCCCCGATCGAGGCGAGCTGTCCCATGTAGGTGTACCTGAAGGGCCGCGGTGGACGGCCCTGCATCGCGCCGAAGACGTTCTTGCCGAGGAGGGTCCCCTGGCGGAGCGCGAACTGCGCGGTCTGGGGCGACACCTTGTCCTTCCCCTTGTCCTTCCACGGGACCGAGGCGCCGTCGCCCGCGGCCCAGAGCGTTTCGAGGCCCGCCACGCGCATCGCGGCATCCGTGGGCACGCGGCCATTCGGCGCCTCCACGCCGACCTGCCTGCAGAGGTCGACCACGATCGGGTTGGGAGCGTTGCCGATCGTCGTCACGACGGTGTTGGCCTCGATCGACATCCCGTCGCCGAAGACCACCTGCCTCGCCGTCACGGCCGACACACGGGTGTTGAGCCTCACCTCGACGCCGCGTTTCTCGAGGACCCGGCGCGCATAGGAGCCCAGCTCGGGTCCGATCTCGCCCAGGAGCTCGTCGCGGCTGTGGACCAGCACCACGCGCAGCGTGGATTCCCTCAGGTTCGCGTAGTACCGGTGGGCCTGGCGGATGAAGTCGAGCATCTGGCCCGCCGTCTCGACGCCGGTGTAGCCGCCGCCCACCACGACGAAGGTGAGGAGCCGTCGGCGGGTTGCGTCGTCCTCGACGAGGTTGGCCTCCTCGAGGCGGTTGATGAGCGCCGCGCGCAGGCGAAGGGCGTCGGAGACGTTCTTCATCGGCCATCCATGCTCCGCCAGGCCGGGGACGCTGCTCAGGTCCGTGATGCTCCCGAGCGCAATCACGAGGTGCTTGAAGCCCACCTTGTGGTCGCGGGTGAAGCGGCCGCCGTCGATGATCATGTACTTCCCGGCCCAGTCTATCTTCTGGATCGTTCCCTGGAGGACGTTGACGCCCCTGCAGAACTGGCGGAGGGGGTTGACCACGTCGGCCGGGGCGAGCGAGGAGCCGGCCACCTCCGCCAGCATCGGCTGGAACACGAGGACATTGCGTTCCGCCACGAGCGCGACGCGCCTCTCGCCCTCCTCCTTGCCGAACAGGCGCCCGAGCGCGCGGGCGCAATAGGCCCCTGCAAATCCTCCTCCTGCTACGACGACATCGAATTCCATGGTGGGTTGCCGTGTGCAGACACCCGAATCAGCCGAGCGTGCGTTCCAGATCCAGGTTTCCCCCCGACAGGATGATCCCGACCCGCCTGCCCGCGGCGTCGAACCTCCCCTCCGCGAGGGCCGCATAGGCCACGGCGCCAGAGGGTTCCACCGCGATCTTCATCACCTCGAAGAGCCGCCTCAATGCAGCCATGATGGCGGCGTCCGGGACGGTCCCGATCGCGTCCACGTGGCGCTGGATCACCGCAAAGGTCAGGTCCCCGACGAACGCGAGGAGCCCGTCCGCGACGCTCGAGGGCTTTTCCACCGGCTGGCGAACGCCGGCCTTGAGGGACGCGCTCGCGTCCGCCGCCCCCTTCGGCTCGCCCGCGAGGACCCGGATGGCGGGCCGCAGCCCCTTGGCCGCGATGGCCGTGCCGGAAAGGAGCCCGCCTCCGCCCACCGGGCAGATCACCATGTCGAGGTCCGGGACGTCCTCGAGGAGCTCGAGCGCGGCCGTTCCCGCCCCGGCGATGATGCGGGCGTCGTTGTAGGGATGGACGAGCACGGCGCCGGTTTCCCGGACCACCTTATCGGCGGCCTCCTCCCGGGCCCTGTGGGTGGGCTCGCAGAACACGATCTTCCCGCCGTAGCGCTCGACCGACGCGATCTTCACCGGGCTTGCCGTGCGCGGCATGACGACGGTCGCCCCGATGCCCCTCATCCCCGCGGCCCAGGAGAGGGCGGCCGCGTGGTTGCCCGACGAATGCGTCGCGACGCCGCGGGCCGCCTCATCGTCGCCAAGCGAGAGGACCGCGTTGGCCGCACCGCGGGCCTTGAAGGCGCCGGTCTTCTGGAAGTTCTCGCACTTGAAGAAGAGGTGAGCCCCGGAGATCTCGTCCAGGCGTCGGCTCGTGAGCACGGGCGTGCGGTGGACGCACCCGCGGATGCGGGCGTGGGCCTCGCGGACGTGCTGGAGGAGGATCTCAGCCATGGCTAAGGGATGTCTACAAGACCCGCCCGCCCGCCCGCGACATCTATCGCGGGCACCCGGTCAGGGGGCCTGGTAGACCTCGACAAGCGCTATCCCGGTGCTCCCGTTGGCGCCGGTCACCTGCGCGGTGTAGCTGCCGGGCTTGAGCGTGAGCACGAGCGCGCTGTCCGCGTTGGAGGCGTTGAGCGCGAAGGCCCCGACGGTCGATCCGACCGACGCGACGTTCGCGGGATCGGGGCCGGTCTGCCATCCCGTGTTCGAGGCGATCGAGGTGTTCGTGGAGTCAAACACCGTCAGCACGGGCTGCGACAGCACGCCGGAGACCCCGAACGCGCCCAGGCCCGGCCCGACCGCGCGGATGAGGACCGTCGCCGGCTCCGTCCCGCTGACCACGAATCCCGCGATCAGGATGTTGCC
>Ga0181537_10002665_pt1 | contig 15599 bp, 18 predicted proteins | sample PEATcosm2014_Bin_39_FD_119765 | JGI IMG/M metagenome (GOLD analysis project Ga0181537, IMG submission 119765) | Peatland microbial communities from MTU Mesocosm Facility, Houghton, MI, USA - PEATcosm2014_Bin23_10_metaG | ecosystem: Environmental > Terrestrial > Soil > Wetlands > Peat | place... | reverse complement strand
TGGGAAGGCTGACCTCGGTTTGTGAGGTGACCGCTGGAACGTCCTCCTGGCCAGGCGGCAACTGCGCTCAGACGAATCCGCAGACAGGATACTGGACCAAGTACATATATGATGGCTTGGATCGCCTGACGAGTGTGACCCAAAACGCGCAAAGCGGCCAATCGCAGACTCGCACGTTTGCGTATGACGGCTTAAGCCGCCTAACCTCTGAGACAAACCCTGAGACGGGCACTACAACCTACACTTACGACACCGACGCCACGTGCGGCGGGCCGTATGACGGCGATCTCGTGAAAAGAATAGACGCTCTGAACAACGTTACCTGCTACAAGTACGACGCCTTGCATCGTCAAACGTCTATTGCATACCCTTCGGGCCCATACGCGGCTACCACGGCCAGCAAGACTTTCGTTTACGACACGACCACTTTCACTTGCGCGAACGGGGCAAACGTAGCGGGGCGGCTGGCCGAGGCGTTCACCGGACCGAGCACAGCGAAGATTACTGACGAAGGCTTTTGCTACTCTCCAAGGGGCGAGACTGCAGCTGTCTACGAATCCACTCCGCACTCTGGCGGCTATTACAACATTCCGATGACCTACTGGGCCAATGGTCTGATCGAGACCTTTGGACCATTTCTCAGCGACCCCACAACTGACGTACACACCCGATGGTGAAGGGCGGATCGGCGCGATATCGGACCTGGGACTCAGCGTTCCTAGCATTACGTACTACACTCCAACCGGTCAGCCGACTGGCAATCAGCCCGCCCAGATCATGACGAGTTGTGCGGGCGCTACCTGCTACCCGATCACGTATCAATACGATCCGAAGACTTTGCGCATGACGGGGTACAGCGCCGCTTTGAATGGGGGCACGGTCTCTGGGACGTTGACCTGGAATCCGAATGGGAGCCTTCAGAAGCTGGTGATCGCAGATGCCTTCAACTCGGCGGACGCGCAGAGCTGCACCTACGGGGCCGATGATCTCAGCCGCATCGCCAGCGTGAATTGCTTAAGCGGTTCAACCAATGTTTGGAACCAGAACTTCACCTACGATGCCTTCGGCAATATCACCAAGCAGGTTCCAACCAATGGCACCGGAATCTCCTGGATACCCGGCTATAATGCCAGCACGAACCGTTACACGCTGGGAGGAACCACCTATGACGCAAACGGGAACGTAACGAATGACACATTTAACACGTACACGTGGGATGCCGAAGGTAAGCTCCTCAGCGAGGAAGGGTACACATTCATCTACGACGCTTTCGGACATGAGGCGGAGTGGTTGAGCGGTGGTACGTATGAGCTCTCGTATATAACGATTGGCAACTACAAGCTATCGGCCACGGGGCAAACGCCATTCTACGCGGAGTATCCTTATCCCGGCGGGTCATTGACCAGCGAGGGGGGAGGTTTGACTGCGGCGCAAATGGCTGACTGGCTGGGCACAAGTCGGGCGATCTATAGTTACTCGGGTGGCAATTGGATCAAGAGTATAGCGCACGCGCCCTTCGGAGAAACGTATGTCGGGAACTCGCAGAACTTTACCGGACAGTGGAGCGACGCAGACACGACCAACACGACATACTTCTTCCCTGAGCGCCAGTACCGGTCATCTCAGGGACGCTGGCTCTCGCCTGACCCAGCGGGGACAGCCGCAGTCGATCCGAGCAACCCGCAGTCCTGGAATCGGTATGCTTATGTACTCAACAATCCGTTGGCTGCAATCGACCCAGACGGGCTTTGGTGCGTTTGGGATGATGGCACGCATGACGACGACCCAAATAACGACGGCAACGCCACCCAATACGATTGCGCTAGCCAGGGCGGGCGCTGGGACCCGTTCGACATTGTAAACGGATGCGATGACAACACGGGCACGTGCACCCTCAACGACGGTTCTAAGGCCTCGATCTGCGGAAACGGAATCTGCTACGGCTCCAACACCGCTACTGTGACGGCTGCCCCTCCCGACGACGTGGCAACGATTCGCGCTGATCTTAGTGGATGTATTGCGCAGGGTTTGCAAGCAACGGGCAAAGAACTGATAGGGTATGACATCGTGACCTATGGAGTAGGGAAAGTGGACAATTGGGCGATGGCACATTCTTCCTATCCAGTTATTTCGCCAAATGCGGCCAATCCGTTCGGGCCTTCGATGTCGGTTTCGCCGCCTTCGCCCACGGACATAGCTATAGCGGCCGGATCGGTACATGCTTTGGAAATTGGGGCTGACTCCCTTCATGAGAGCGCTGGCGCGCAACAAGCAATAAAAGTTGCGCTCCGCAGCGAGGGTCTTAAGGTTTCCAAAAAGGCCGTCGGCAAGGTTGTCGCAAACGGGGGCAAGATCTTGGGAAGGTTCGGCATCGCGCTGGCCGGGTATACTTTTATCGAGTCAGTGAGGGGATGCATGGGCGACTGATGAGACCAACTGGGGTAATCGAAAGCCGTGCCATTTGGTTAATGGTTGTTGTGGGCATGTTTGTAGTGGTTCTCATGGATAAGATGGGGGCGCCGCAGAAATGGCACGCCGCAATTGTGGGAACAGCCGTGTCGTTTGGAGGTGTGGCGCTAGTGTATCAACGCAAGTGGCCATATTGGCCGTTCTGGGCGTCGTTGGGAATGTGTTTCGCTGTGCACGTCGTTGCGCTCTGGATAGTGTTCGAGAGACTTCTCGCCCCGATCAAGACGATGGGAATTCTGATTTGGGCCCCGACTGCATTTGCTGAAGCAATTTTCCTTGTCGGACTTGTTCCCTACCTAGAGCGAAAGCTATGGCACAAGAAACCAGGGCGCAATTGACCTGCCCCCTGCTTTCGTTCAGGTAAGAATACGACAAGTTTCGGTTACTCCCTGTCCGGTTTGAGCCGGGATGGAAAAGCGGGGACAGACGGAACGTTCACCGGTTTTTCCGGAGAGAATAACTTGCCGCACATTCCCGCGCTGCGTAAGATGATGAGGAACTTCGACGATGACGACGCGCGGCAACCGGGCCATGGCACAAAAATAGCAGACACGATCCGGTCCACAGACGATTTACGGCTCGAAATCGGCTGCATGTTCCCAGATCGGGAGGAAATTAATCGGTGAACGTTCCGTCTGTCCCCGCATTTTAGATCACTCCTGGAAATGGGGGACTGAATATCTCTCTGAGCAACTACACGAGCGTCCGGTCCGGCAGCTATCATCGACTCCGAAGTCACCAGCGCTCATCGTTTGGGCCGATGGGTACTACCCACCAGACCTATCAGGTGTTTGTGCCATGCAGCTAAGATTAGATGTAATGCTCGTAATTATTTTGCTTGGCCATGCTGGTTATCCTATAGAAATCAAAGGTAAAGCCGTTCGGCTTCTGATCGATGATGATCTTGGCTGGTCATACGAGAAGACCCAATGAGCGCATGTCTCTTGCTTTCCTCAGGAATAACGATAATATGGGACGAATGGGGACGAGGAATATGGCGACAGACGGGACGTTCCCCATTTTCCCCGCCCAATGTGGGAAAGGAGCCGACGCCCGATTCAGAAATTGCGCGGAAGTCCTGCCACGCATCAAGTCCTTTCTGCTATTTTTCTGGCTATGGCCCGTTTCGCTCGCGTCGTCGTGGTTGACGTTCCCCATCATGTTACCCAGAGGGGGAACGCCCGGCAAATAATTCTGAGCAACGACGCCGACCGCGTCGCCTACCTCGAGTTGCTGCGGCAACACTCTGCGCTTCACGGCCTTTCGCTGCTGGGCTACTGCCTCATGTCGAATCACGTGCATATGATCGCCGTTCCCCGCACCGCCGAGGCGCTGGCGCAGACACTCAAGCAGACGCACGGGCGCTACGCCGCCTATTGGAACGCGCGGAACTCGTCCAGCGGCCACGTTTGGCAAGGGCGATTCTATTCTTGTCCGCTCGACGAAACTCATTTGTGGAGAGCCCTGCGCTATGTGGAACTGAATCCGGTGCGGGCCGCGATGGTGAGCGCGGCCGAGCAGTGGCGATGGTCGAGTGCGGCTGCTCACTGCGGAACAGATATGCTTATGTGCTCAACGGTCCGCTAGCGAATGTCGATCCCGACGGGCTGGAGTGCGTCTGGGACGATGGCAGTTACGATGGGAAGAATGGCGGTGTCGACGAGGTCACGACCTGCCAAAAGGCAGGCGGGGCCTGGGTAGAATTGGGACAGAATGGTAATTGGTCGGGAAAATGCGGGGACATCCATGATAAGTAAAAGTCAAGAGGAGACGGAGGTCTCCGGACACTTGGAGAGGTAGGATCCAAGCACTGAACAGAGTTGCTTCCATCGCTCCCCGCCACGGTTGCGGTCTGGCTGCGGCCCACTGCCGCAGCCCCTCGCGTTCCGCCGCTACCTTGCCTTCGTCCACGATGTCGCCAGCCGCGGTCTTTACGCAGTAGCTGATGGTTTTCTTGTGTACGTCGAATCCGATATAGTGAAGGACAGTCATGGGGTTCTCCTGGTGAGCTTTCTGAGCGGACGCTCTCTTCGCCCGTCTCAGCATCGTAGCCGCTAGGAGAACCCTTCTTCATTTCACTTATGCATTCATACAGACGGAACGTTCACCGGTTTCTCCAACTAGGCAACCGAGATTGGGCTGGCGTGTATGGAATCTGTCGCAGACTTTTTGGGCCAGCCCCCCTTTCCGCAGGACCAGGGCAGGAGCAAATGCAATCCGCTTCGCGATCCGTTTGGCGGTCTATCGGGGCTCTTCATGTACTTCTGTGCCATCCGTGGCCCTGCATGTTGTTGAGTTTACATTCTTAGGCGGATTCGAATCCCTCCCTCTCCGCCAGTTTTCTTCCGCCCTTTCCTACTGAATCAAAAATGACCCAAGTGCCCTTCCTCGATCGTTATTCGCTATTCGCGAATCGCGAATGTAGAATAGGAGCATGCCTTTAAAGCCTCAAGACATAATGGTAGTTCTGAAGCTCTGTACCTATGAGCGCAAGCGGCCGCCCATGTCCATAATCGCAGCAGATCTCAACATGAGCCCCTCTGAGATTCATGCTGCCATCAAGCGTCTTCAGAAAGCACGGCTCTTGCATGGCCCGGAGATGCAAGAAAAACCGAACCTCTCAGCTCTCGAAGAATTCCTCCTGCACGGAGTGAAATATGCATTTCCCGCGGAACATGGACAAGTGACGCGGGGATTGCCAACTTCGTTCGCCGCTCCCCCGCTAAAGGATGAAATTGCCTCGGGCGATGAGCTTCCTCCCGTATGGCCATGGCGGGACGGTGGGACTCGAGGCATAGCTCTCGAACCTTTATATAAGACCGCCCCCGCAGCGGCCCTTCGTGATCCGGTTCTCTACCAATTGCTCGCCTTGGTCGACGCAATCAGGGATGGGCGTGCACGCGAGCGAAAAATCGCAGAAAAACTCTTAATTAATAGGTTGCACGTAGGAAATGTCAAAGCACAATCTCGATCTGCTCATTGAGGCGGCGCGCCTTCTGGAACCACTCCTTGGGGAACTGGTTTTTGTCGGAGGAAGCACGACTGCCCTGCTCATCACCGACAAAGCGGCAGCAGAGGCCGCCCCACTTACGATGTGGATGCCATCGCCGAGATCAGCTCGTACGCCGCGTACGCAGATTTTTCGGAACGACTCCGCAAATGTGGTTTCACTGAGGACGCTGGTGAAGGAGCTCCGATTTGCCGGTGGCGGCAGAAGAAGACAATTTTGGACGTCATGCCGCTCGACGAGAAGATCCTCGGATTTTCCAACCGCTGGTACAAGCCGGCTCTGGATTCCGCCATCACCGAACTGGGGATTGAGCTTGCCTGTCTTCGCGTCGAGTGCCCACAGCCGGCCCTGAATATCACCGAGAAAGATGAGTCGTCTCTTGCCATCGGTCCAGTTGGAAACACCGCGATTAACGAACAGATTTCGCGGAACACTCTTATCGATCTCGGGATCGAACATCCTGCTCGCCGGTCTCGGCGTCCAGCGCGTAAAGATGGCTCGTGGCTGACGGGACGTAGAGAATGTTATCGATTACGAGCGGTGTAGCTTCGAACGAAGATCGCGACAGTGTCGACCCGTCGCTCCAGTCGCCCGTGTCAAAAGTCCAGGCAGGTTCAAGCTTGGTCACATTGCTGCGGTTGATCTGGGTCAGCGAGGAGTGACGATTCCCGCCGGGATCGTGACCCACATACGACCAATCCTGGGCAACGAGCGAAAGACAGCTAAGCAACAGAACTGAGGCAGCCCGGAGAACAAACGCCATGCTATTGCACCATTCACTTTTGGGTTGATCGAACACCGTTAACAGTCTTGTAGATTGAAACCGAAGCCTGTCGGAAGCTGAGACATACGGGGCCTCCTTGAAACGATTCAAAATCGCTGGTGGCAGTCAAGTAAGAAATGGTTGAACCGTTCAAGAATAATTTCTTACGAGATTTTATAACTTGATTACATTAATTACCAATGAGCATCGGGTTCGTGCATACTTAAATGATGGCGGGCCGGACACGCCGCGTCGCTCTGATCTATGACGCAAAGCTGCCCTACGATCTTAAGGTCATAAGTGGGATCGCCCGTTACGCGCAGGAAGGCGCTGACCTCAACACCTACGCAGTTCCATCGAAGCAGCTCCAGCCCGCAGTCCGCGCATCGTTCGTTCGAGAGACAACGAGTTGAACGGCAGCGACCACGAGGGGGGATCATGGTAAATGCAAGGCTCGTGCAACCCGCATCTTTACTTATTGCGACGTTGTTCGTCGCGACGTGGTACCCCAGGGCATTTGCGCAGGCGGCGGCCGACGATGCCACTGCTGCCGAAAATCCAACAACCATCGACCAGACTTGGCAGAAAGCGAGTGCGAAATACGAAACAGCGCGAGCGACTATCATCAAGAGCGTCGACCGCATCAACAGCGAAGGCCCGTTTCGGCCCGACTGGGAGTCTCTTCAGAACTACAAAGTTCCCGAATGGTATATGGACGCAAAATTCGGAATCTTCATCCACTGGGGTGTGTACTCTGTTCCCGCGTTTGGCACCGAATGGTATCCGCGGATGATGTACACCGAGGGCTCGGACGAGTACAAACATCACATTGCGACCTACGGCGCGCAGGATAAATTCGGTTACAAAGACTTCATCCCTCTGTTTAAGGCAGAGAAGTACGATCCGGTAGCGTGGGCGCGCCTTTTCAAAGAAGCCGGTGCAAGGTATGTGGTTCCCGTCTTCGAGCACCACGATGGTTTCGCCATGTACGATTGCGGCCTTTCCGATTGGACTGCGGTAAAGATGGGGCCGCATCGCGATTTATGGAGCGATCTCGCGAAGGCGGTTCGGGCTGAAGGCCTGCATCTCGGCGCATCTTCCCATCGTGTGGAGCACAACTTTTTCCTGGGAGTCGGACGCACGATTTCTTCCGACGTCAATGACCCCCAGTACGCCGCCTTTTACGGGCCGGCGCATCGCTGGCTCGAAGCCAGGCAACACACGCCCTTGGACAACGATTTCACATTCGTCTCCAAGGCCTGGACTGACGATTGGCTTGCCCGCTCGGCTGAAATTGTCCAGAAGTATCACCCAGACATCATGTATTTCGATTGGTGGATCGGGCAATCTTCGGTTCGCGAGGACCTCACTCGCTTCGCGTCGTTCTACTACAACGAATCTCTGAAGAATGCCGGACCAGTGGGCGTGATCAACTACAAAGAATACGCAATGCAGGAACACTCTGCGGTGCTCGACGTGGAGCGCGGCCAGCTTGCGGAGATTCGACCGCTCTACTGGCAAACTGATACTTCCGTCAGCAACAAATCCTGGGGCTACATTCAGAACGATACGTTCAAGTCACCTGAGTTTGTGGTGCGTCAATTAATCGACATCGTGAGCAAGAACGGCAATCTGCTGTTGAACATCGGTCCGCGCTCGGATGGCACCATACCCGACGAGGTTCAGCAGGTGCTCCGCGATGTCGGCTCATGGCTGAAGATTAATGGCGAGGCGATTTATGGCACCCGTGCCTGGAAAATATATGGCGAAGGTCCCACCAAAGTGACCGACGGAGCTTTTCACGACACCGACACCCAGCCCTACACGGCGGAAGATTTCCGTTTCACAAGAAAGGGTGATGTGCTTTACGCGATTGAACTGGGGTGGCCGTCCAATCGAGAGGCGGTAATCCACTCGTTGGGCGGTGCTGCTGGGGATCATCCAAAGATTACGTCGGTTGCCTTGCTCGGTTCCGACGCGAAGTTGGCCTTCGACCAACGAGACGACGGATTGCATCTTCAACTCCCGGAGCAACGCCCGGGAGAGTACGCGTATTCGTTTCGTATTCGGCTGAACTGAAGGCCACTCGCGATGTGAAATCATAAAGAAAACGGCGCCGAGCACGCGATGAAGAAATTCACGGCGGCCCAACATCCCGATTTCCCTTTGTAATCCTCTCAGATTCCTGGCGCTTGGCGTTCGCGAAGCGTATCACGCTACACGGATTCGTCAGCGCTGGCGACAATCTGGATTTCCGCCTGCTGTGCTCCCAACGATGGATGGATAGCTTTGAGATGCACGTTCCCTGGTTTTTCTGAGCCCGAATCCAGACCGCCCCGGTCCCGCCAACCAACGAAAATGGATTGTCGCCAATGATCTCGGCTGGGCCTTCAATTTCAAGTTTAATCGCGTCGTTCGCAAATGGCCGGACCGCGCCGAATTCATCGGTGACGCGCAGGACAACCCGGGTAGAGTCCGCGTCATCTGCAATTACCTCGGCGTCGTCGGGAAGCAGTAGGAATTTCGTATCTACGCCGGTTCCCGAAAGCCTCCTCGAGATTACCTGTTTGCCCTGGATATAGCCGTCGAGACGCAGGTCTCCCCACTTGTGGAACAACTCCGACATTTCAAAAATGAAAGGCGCGTAGCGGAGATGAGCAAACTCCTTGCGGTCGGGGTCGTCAGGAGCGCAAGGCACCGCGAGATTTCTGTTTTCGCAGCGGCCGACACTGGAGTAATGCGGATATCCTCTCTGACCTCTGATGCAATGCCGTGCAGACGGTTGAGCCTCGCTGACAAAGCGGTGTGTGGTAAGCTCTCCGGATTATGAATATCGAGTGCTACGCCTGCGGACAAAAACCTGGGTTAAGGCCCAAGAAGATTTTGGAAGAGGGGGAGTTCAAGGAAGGAGCTTGTTGGGGTGTATGCAGGGTTTGCGGCTTAGTGATATGTAGTGGACACGGGCGCAGGAAACAGAATCCTTATGAGTATCAATGCGTCTACTGCACCGGAGACTTTATCGAAAGAGGTGGATTCGATCCGCAGGACCCAAGCGATCCCACTCCTGAACCAGGTGATCTCGATGACCTCATGGACGCAATCAGCGACCTGAAGCATGACATTGCGAAAGCCGTGGAAGACGCAGTGATTAAATACTTGCGCGATAACGATATGCGAAAAGAATCACCTCTCGACAAGAAGGCGCGAGTAATCGCGGCGCAAGCTTTCAGAAAAGCTGCAGAAATCCCCGAGCCGACGAAGAGGCGACAACTAGTTGAGGTTCATTGAGGTTTGGCAATGTTTGGGCAGGGACAGGAATGTTACGTGTCGGTTCGCAGTGAGGTACCTGCAGGCAGCGCCAGACTTACCGAGAAAAACAGCCTGAGACTCGAAGAAGGGGCCAAGATACGGATTCTAGTAAGCCGTAAAACCCTGTATCTGACGGTTATCAAACGAGTCGAATGTTCCGAGGATAAAGACAAGGACAATATAACGATCGGTGACGCAATTGGCGGCGACGCACGTGGCTTCTACAAAAAGGTGTCAGGACTCACATTCGCGTTGCACAAGGCATGGGGAACCAGGAAGGCGAGATGGTCTGGTGGGGCTACGATTGTTTCCATAACAAGTGCAGCAGGTGCTTCGATCTATGCGTCAATGAAAGGCTGCCAAGGGCTTGGATGCGTTAGCCGGTGGACATGGGTTCTCATAGGACTTTCTGCTTTGGCATCTGCGTTCTCATGGATCAAAGACAATGATGTGTTTTAGCCAATCTTTCCTTGGGGCCTTTTTACTGGCCGACTCCGAGTCCGCAGCCGGGTCGATGTGTAGTAGAGACTTACGACAGCTATGCCCTCCGACGGTGCCGTTCAATCACTGTTCCCAAAAAATACCACCACAAAGTTCCAAGGATGCCCCATGCACCTATAGCGTAGGGCGCTCGCTCCGCTGAACCGAACATCACGCCAAACGCGACGGCAGACAATGAAATATCTCCGAGGAAAACTGAACACTGCTCCGGTCGTGGAGCGGAAGGGCACGCTGCAATCCACCGTTAACAGGTATCTGATCGGCATCAAAGCGGGACGGAAGAAGAAAACCTTCCAAGCCTACGATGTGGCTCTGCGCTATTTCGTGGAAGCTGCGGGCGACAAGGATTTGACCGACATCACGCGGCTCGATCTGATGGTGGGCGAGTACTGGCATCACTTATGTAACTGGAGTGAGGGTACCTACCCCTGTTCTTGCATCTTGAGTAGCACTGTGCTGTGAGCTTGGCGGCACGCAAGTTTCTTGACATTCCCAGGGTGGAAGCATATCTTTCATGCCAATTCGGCGAACTGAAGGATGAAGCGTTTCTGAGCTTCTCATCCGAGGGGGTTCTAGTCGCCGACTTCCCCAGGGAGACAGTGTGTCCGGCGCATAGTCGAAGCGCCGTCCGCGGAAGGTTCGCCCCGAGCGCGGTAGCCTCGTGGGCGAAGTGTTTGAAAACTCGGGACCGGACGTCCTAGATTCGCTAGCCTATTGCACGATTCGATTGCCCTTTTCGCGGAACATGTTCTTGATCGGAGTGGCGAACTGCGACACTCCTGTTCAACGCCATTGTTCTGAAAGGCGAGCTCATGAAAAGCGGCTACGTCGCATTGTTCGGTTTGGTGGTTGCCTACTCGGCCTACCAGGGCACGGGCGGCATCCGGCAGGGCTCGGCTTCCTCAGAGTCAAAGGCGCCCGGCTCCGCCGTGGCGGGAAACCAATCCTCGCGCCCGGCGCCATTGAGTGCGGGTGCTGAACCATTTCCTACCATTGCCGGCGGAACCTGCCGGCTCACCATCGACGGAGGTCCAACTCCCCCGTGTGGCAACTGCAAAGCCGTCTGTCCTGCCAGCGACCTGAGAGATCTTATCGAAAAGCAATTCCACTCCGGTTCCGGAACCGACAAGGATTATCTGGCCGCGCACTGGAATGTGCCCATGTCGGCGCAACCGGCAATAAAGTTTGTCATCGCTTCGTTTCCCGATCCCGTCCATACCCACATGGCACTGCTCTTCGATCGGGGAATCGAAACCATCCAGAAGTCAGCCCAAGCCAGCGGCTACCTCTTCTCCCGAGCCTGGATGCCTTGGGACATTTCCGCCCACGCCGAGTCAACCGACTTCACCGTGCGCCTGGCGCAGGAACAACTCGCCGACCAGAAAGAATCGCTTCCCGGGCTCATGATCTTTGAGACGTCAGGCGGCAGCGCAGCGCGGACCGCCTTTCTCTTCGTCTTCGTGGTCGGAGAGACTCCGACGGGAGGCTTGCATCTCGAGCAGTTCCAGAACGCGCTGAATATTCGCCAGAGCATCCTTGCCGGCGCAGACCAGAAACTGGAGGAAGCCAGATTGTTACGCGTCGATGGACCTGCCTTCTCCGGGTCCCTTTCGTCGCTCTACTCCATTCTGAAGACTCAGCACAATCGCTTCGACCGGATCTCGATTCGCAGCGGTTCGGTCAGCAGTTATCACGCCGTGCATAACTTCTGCGAAGCGACCCGCATCGAATGGCCCACGCCTGATCGGGATGTAAGACCCGACTTTGCGACCTTTCAATTCAATGACGAATACGAAGAATTCTATTTAAGCTACTTCTTCCGGGAGCGGTATCATGAGCATTCGCACATCGCCATTCTCTCCGAAGACGAGACCTCATTCGGCAACCAGGAAGTAAGACAATTTCCGGAAAGGCCAGCCGATCCTCAAGTTCAGGAACCACTCGATCCCTGCCCGGCCCAACCGCCAAAGCCATTTTTTCATTTTGCTCGCCTCTACTTTCCTCGCGAGATCGCGCAGTTGCGGGACGCCTATCAGCGAGACGTGAAAAACCAGGCGGTGGATATCGCCAAAGGCCAACCCCAGGGCGGACTGTCGTTGAGTCTCAGCGTCACCGGAAACGATGACGATAGTGTCGCCGCTTATTCCCCACTGCAGACGCCTCTGTCCCAGGAGTCGATCCTGCAGGCGATCGTCGCCACCCTGCGCAAGCAGCATGCCCGCATGGTCCTGATTCGCGCAAGCGATACACTCGATGAAGTTTTTCTGTGCCGCTATCTTCGCCAGAACTATCCGCAGGCCCGGCTGATCACCGTGGGCGCGGACCTGCTCATGATGCACGATTCCTACGATCCGCGATTTCACGGGGTCCTCGCAATCACTCCGTATCCGCTCCTGGCCGGGGCCGACTTCCCGGTGTTGGCCAGTGAAGATGTCACTGGCAAAGAGGACGTCCACCGCCTGTTCTCAGATAGCTATTCCGTGGGCGAGTTCAATGCTCTTCAGTCTTTGCTTGCGCCGCCGCCGCAGAATCCTTCCAATCTTCCCGCCGCCGACTACGAACAGTTCGGCTGGCCCTCCTTTTTGCAAGCAGGCGGGGGTCTTACTCAGCCCGAACCCTGGCGTGCCCATCTATGGTTGACGGCGGTAGGCCGGGATGGCTTTTGGCCGGTCACCGTGCTCGACAACGTACCCCTGAAGTCTCTTCAGGACCTGCGGCCGGGAATCGAGATGCCCCAGCCCACCGTCCCTCCCGCAGAGGGACAAGTCAAACTGGCCTCGGCATATTCGGTGCATCTGTCCGTCGGCTGGACAATTTTGTGGGTCATCAGCGTCGGACTCTCGGTCCTATTTGCCTCACTGCTTCTCCTGCCCTTGCAGGACTTCGGCGCTTCAGAACTTCTGTCCCGCTTTGTAGCGCGAGCCTCCCCGGGACGCAACTCCTTGCTGTTGACCGGGGCTCTGCTCTTGGTGGCGGCACAGACTGTTTTCCTCTATCCATGCATTGTTTGGCTCGGACGGTTCGGACGGCTTGAACTTGGGAAAGGCCTGTTTGATGGCCTTCCGTTCGTCGCGCTCGGTTATCTCGTGAGTGTCGTGCTGCTGGGTGCAGCTTGCGCCAAAGGACTTACCGATCGCGAATCGCCCCGGCTCGCTTTTCTGGGCTGCTGCATTTGCGGAATCGCAATCCTTGTCGCCGGGTGTTTCACCATCTGCCTGTGGTCATCTCAACTCAGCGATCGTCTCGGTTCGTTCGCCTATCGCTACACCCACATCGGGTCGGGAGTTTCGCCCTTGCTCCCGTTACTCTTCCTTCTGGCCGCATGGATCTGGTGGTGCTGGCAGTCCTTTACCGGCGTTTCCTCCACCGAAGAAAAGAAGACCGTACTTCCCGACGTAACTTCCTTTACCGAAGCTGCCGTGCCGGGAGCGGCGGACCGGGTTCGGCTGAAGTCTCTATCCATGCAGGCCAACCAGCGTCTGTGGCAGCATCTTGGAATCTTGCCGCTCGGCAGAGTTTCGGTAGTTGCCGCCTTCCTCGGTTTCGGCGTCATTGCGATCCTCATGTGGCCCCCGGAGATTGCCGAGGCGTTCGAGGACAACCCCTACAAATGGATCTTTTGGTTTCTTCTCTATTGCTCCCTGCTGCTGATGTGCTACCTAGTAACCCACATCGTTGTTCTGTGGCTGGGATTCAGAACTCTGCTGCGCAGCATCGAGCGCGTCCCGTTCCGTCGCGGTTTTGCCGATTTGAAGACTTTAACCTGGAAACCTCTCTGGGAACTGGCAGGCAACGGACGCCAAGAATTCGTTCAACTGCTGGGCCGCGAAGTGGACGCTCTCACCCAAATTCAAAACGGCAACTGGCTCGACCGCGGCCTGGCCAAAGCGATCGACGATGCCCGGGACGCCACCAACGATCTCTCCGCCACCTATGAAAAGGTTATGAGTAAGGAGCCCGGCCCGGAAAACGCGGGCGATGTCCACCGCAAGTTCGAGGACCTGCAGAATAAGCTCGCAAAGTCCTCCGCTGAAGCTCTGATCTATGCCAGCAAACAATGGAAGCAGGAGACCTATGCCCCGCCCCTAGCCCAGGCCGACGCAGCAAAAGGCTCAGATGACAAAAATAGCACCATGGAAGCGCCCGCCGGGGACCCCACGACTCGCGCCATTGAACGCTTCCTATGCCTGTTCTATGTGAATGTGATTCTCGTGCCCCTGCGCCGCCTGCAAACCCTGATACTCGCGCTCGCCGGTGCGTTCGTTTTCGTGCTGATCTCTTACAGCAGCTATCCGTTCGAATCGCGGGAGAGCTTCCACGTGCTGCTGATTTCAATCTTCTTCGTGATCTCGCTGGTCGTCGGCATCGTCTATGGCCAGATGTACGCCAATCCCCTGCTCAGCCGCATCACCAACACCAAGCCGGGTGAACTGGGATTGGATTTCTGGGTGCGCATTGGAACATTTGTCTTCGTGCCCTTTTTGAGTTTGCTTTCGGTTCAGTTTCCGGATATCAACAATTTTCTTTTCTCCTGGCTGCAGCCGGCGCTCCAATCGATTAAATAGGCGATACGCCACGTAGAGTTCGTGGCAGATGATGTTCCGAGCTTACTCTGACCTCACTGATCATTCCCCTCCGCGCTTACTGACAGCGCGGGGGCAGCCTTGCGCCACTTGCTCCTGAGGGAGCTTATCCTTAGTGCGACTTCTGCCGTAGCGACACATCCGGACTAAAACGCAGCGGCGCGGCGATAATCATAGTTTCTTGGCAGTGGATGCCATTCGCGGGTTGCCCCGGTTTCGACCTGGCTACTGCAGCGACAAACCCACCGCACACCCATTCACCGAAGAATGCGCTCCCCGATTCTTCGCCGTCAGAAGCGGGTAGGTGGATTGCGAGAGCGACCCGTTTTCGACTGGGTAGGTTTGAATCGGCGAACCCCGGAACGGACTCAACGCGGCCCCGTTCCCCAAGCACTTCGCCGCCGTGGAACCCGAGGCGGCCGAGAGATGGATGTAGATGCCGGGCTGCAAGGTCACTACCCCTTGGACGCAGGGCACTTTCTGCGTGCCGACTGGGGTGACTACCAGCGCGCCAGGATTCCCGGTGTTGCAGAGCAGGACGATCTGCGCGTTCGTCTGCGAGCAGTCGTGGGCTGGCGTGGTATAGGGGCAGTCTCCGACTCCCATGTCGTAGAGGTTTCCGGAGGTATCCGCTTTGCTGACGTGGTAGATCATGTACTGGAAGGTGATGGGCACGGGCACGGTGAACAGGTTCGCGTCTCCGGCGTTCAAAGCATCCACAATCGTGCCGACCGTGCTTCCCTGGTTGTACTGAAAGAAGGGGAGCGGTTGCTGCTCTTGAGCGATGGCGCAGAGCGTGCACACCAGGACTACCACTGCAAGTTTTGTTTTCATGTTCTCTCTCTCCTGTTTGAGTTTGCTTCGTGGCCCTTGTTTCAGAACCGCACTTCCTCTGGATCGACCTCAAACCGTCTTCGTCCACCAAGCCGTAACTCCCTAGTTTTACTGCTGAATAGCGTTATCT
>Ga0181537_10002663_pt1 | contig 15606 bp, 9 predicted proteins | sample PEATcosm2014_Bin_39_FD_119765 | JGI IMG/M metagenome (GOLD analysis project Ga0181537, IMG submission 119765) | Peatland microbial communities from MTU Mesocosm Facility, Houghton, MI, USA - PEATcosm2014_Bin23_10_metaG | ecosystem: Environmental > Terrestrial > Soil > Wetlands > Peat | place... | reverse complement strand
GGTGCTCTGTTCGCGATGCAGCCAGCGTGGATGCCAGCCGCGCGGTTCGGCCTGGGCAATCCGGTACCAAAAGGCCTCGATGGAGCGCGAGAATTCGAACGATTGCAGATGCAGGGCGGCGCCCACCACCGGCTCCTCGACTTCCACGTGCGCGAAGTCCAGGCGCAAGAACCTCACATTCGTGCCGGGCAGGTACACATAGCTGCGCGGGCCGCCTGCGCGTGACGCCGCGTGCAAAGTTTTCCAGCGAGTCGCGGTGTTCGAGCCGCGAATCCGAAAGCCGCCCGCCGGCGCGTGGTCCCGCCAGTCGATGATCAGCCCGCCCAACCGGCGCGGCGCGGAGAAATCGATCATGAGCCACGGGCGTGCGTCATCGGGGCGGGGACGCCAGCCGGAAGCGGCCAAGGCACCCGCAGCGGGAAAATCCTCGAGGCCGCTGGAGGCGCGCGCGGCGGGCGCTGCGGCGGGAACGGAATCGTCGATCTGAATGTCGGCGATCCACAAAGTACCGCTCCCGCCGGTGCTCGAGACGATGGCAAATTCGATCGACCCTAATTGCCCAATGGCGCCGCCGCCCGCCGGACCCCAGCCGAAATCGATGTCCCGGCTCTCCACCGTCATGCGCGTCCAGCGCGCGGACGGCGCGAGGTCTTTCTTCACGAATCGCCAGACGTTGCGGCCCGTGACGTCGATGAGCTTCAATTCCAGAGCGATGACGGCGCCGCGGCCGCGCAGCCGAAAACGCACCGCGTAGTCCTCGGGCATCGAGCGCGTGAAAGCACGCTTGGCGACGACGAAGCCGCCGCCCGCCGTGAAGTCGAAATCCATTTGCAGCGCAGACACGTTCCCCGCGACGACCGCGGACAGCGTGAGCCCGGCGTCACCGGAGGTCGTCGGCACCCATTCGGCCAGAAAGGCCGGATCGGCGTACTTTTTGGCCGTCATGACGCCGAGTGTGCACGCATAGTGGGATAGTACAAAATTGAGCGCGGTGGACGTCCGCCGTGCCGGACGTTCCGGGTCGGTGGAAACTCCGACATTTCATGTAAAATATACCAATGACTTTGACCATCTCCCGCGTCACTCCCGCGCTCGGCGCGATCGTCGAGGGCGTGGCGCTCTCCGATGAATTGCCGCGCGACAGCGTCGAGCAACTCAATGACTTGCTCGTCGAACACCAGATCCTGTTCTTCCGCGGCCAGCCGCTGACTCCGCAGCAACAATGCCGGTTCGCCGCCTATTTCGGCAAGCTGCACGTCCATCCGATTTATCCCGTCCTGCCGGAGTTGCCCGAGATTCTGGTGCTCGATACGCACGGCAACTTTCTGCCGGACAACGACAACTGGCACACGGACGTCACCTTCAGTGAGACGCCGCCGATGGCCGGCATCCTGGCGGCGAAGCAGTTGCCGAGCGCGGGCGGCGACACCCTGTGGTCGAGCAATCTTGCCGCCTACGATGCCCTGTCCGCTCCGCTGAAGCGGATGCTGGAGGGACTCACCGCGGAGCACTCGGTGGTCAAGGCCTTCCCGGCCGGCCGCTGGGGCGCGGACCCTGAGTTCAAAGAACGCTATGAGCGCGCGGTCGCGAAGCATCCGCCGGTGACGCATCCGGTGGTGCGTACGCATCCGGTGTCCGGACGCAAGGGGTTGTTCGTCAACGAGGGATTCACCACCCACATCCATGAACTGACCGCACGCGAAAGCGATGCGCTGCTGACGTTTTTGTTTGCGCATGCGGCACGGCCGGAATTCATTCTGCGCTGGCAGTGGCGCGTGAACGACGTCGCGTTCTGGGACAACCGCATCACCCACCACTACGCCGTCGCCGACTATCTGCCGGAGCGGCGCGTCATGCACCGCGCCACCGTGATCGGCGACCGGCCGTTTTATAATTCCTCGTATTGATGCGGCTCCATCGCGAGCGAGTCGATATCCGGCTTGGCGCCGAAGCGCAGCCTTGCGTAGAACGCGATCACCAGCAGCGCCAGGCTGATGAGCCCGAATAAGAGCGGCGTTCGCTGGTCGGGAATGAAGCCCATTGCCAGTACGATGCAGAGCATGCCCGCGATCGTCACGTACGTCAGATAGGGATACGCCCACATGCGCAGTCGCAGCCGCGCGGGATCCTCCCTCTCCAGGCGCGCGCGCAGGCGCAGTTCCGACACGGCGATGAACACATACACGAATATGGCCACCGTGCCGTACGAGTTCACGATGAAGGGAAACACCGTGTCCGGCGACACGTATGACATGACGACCGCGCCGTAGCCGAACACCGTCCCCAGCAGGATCGCGCGCACCGGCACGCCACGGCGGGTCAGCGCGGCGAGCCCCCGGGGAGCATCGCCGCGCCGGGTGAGCGCGAACAGCATCCGCGATGAGGCAAACAGGCCGGAATTGAGCGCCGACAGCACCGCGGTCAGGACCACCGCATTCATGATCTGCGCCGCGGCCGGAGTGCCCATCGCCTTGAGGGCGCTGACGTAGGGCGTGGCTATGCCTGCCGAATTCCACGGCACGAGGCACACCACCAGCAGGATCGAACCGACATAAAAGACCAGTACGCGCGAAATCGTCGAGTTCGTCGCCCGTGCAACCGCCTTCGCGGGCTCCGCCGCCTCCGCCGCCGCGATCGTGACGATCTCGGCTCCAAAGTAAAATCCCGTGGCCGCCACCGCACCGGTCAGCACGGGCAGTATGCCGTTCGGTGCGAATCCTCCATGCACCGTGAGGTTCGCGACATGCGCCGGGACTCCCGGCCAGAGGCCGAGTACGTACACGCCCCCGAGCAACAAGAAGACGACGATGGCCGCGACCTTGATCGAGGCGAACCAGAATTCGAACTCGCCGAAGGAGCGCACAGAGATCAGATTGGTCAGCGTGAGCAGCACCAGCAGCGTCAAGCTGATGAGCCACTCCGGCTCGCGCGGCAGCCAGAAGCGCACCAGCCCCGCACCGGCGATCGCTTCCATCGCGACGACGATGACCCAGAAATACCAGTACATCCAGCCGGTCAGAAACCCCGCCAGTTCACCGACCCGCGGCCGGTCGCTCCAGGCGAGCCGCGCATATTCATAGAAGGAACCGACCGCCGGCAGCGCCACGGCCATCTCGCCGAGCATTCGCATGATGAGCACGACGAGCAGCCCCGTGATCACGAACGACACGACCGCCGCGGGTCCGGCTGCTTTGATGACCACCCCGCTGCCGACGAAGAGACCCGCGCCGATGACGCCGCCGAGCGCAATCATGGTCATGTGGCGCTGCTTCAATGTATGGCGCAATCCGCTGGCCGGCGGGGAACTGTTTGTCACCTGAAGGGTCTCCTGATAGCTGGTCATCGGGCCTGCCGCGTCACGCTTGCGCTATTCGCGGGTGTGTGCGAGTTTTCCTCGCCATATCGTGCGACTAAAAATGGAAACGCCGGAAATACTTTGATTCTAGCCGCACTGCGAAATCGATTCTGTCGCAGACTACCCGGCTGATGGGCAGCGCCACACCCTCTTTCTTGCCGGCCGCGTCGCTGCTCTTGCCATTCGTGTCGCTGACGGCCTGGCTCGTCGCGGGCTGCGCGGTGGGCCCCAACTTCAAGAAACCGGCTGCTCCGGACGCCACCGGATACACGAAGGCCCCGATCCCGACCGCCGCCGCGACCCCCAACGTCGCCGGAGGCGAAGCTCAACGCTTCTCCGAGGGGCGCGATATAGCGGCCGACTGGTGGACCTTGTTTCACTCCGGGCCGCTCAATGAACTGATTGATCTCTCGCTCGCGCATAATCACGACTTGAAGGCGGCGCAGGCCGCATTGACGGTGGCCGGCGAAAATGTCCTCGCGCAACGCGGCGCCTACTATCCCAGCGTCACGGCGAATTTCGCCGCCAGCCGCCAGAGGCAATCGGGCCAAATTGCGCCGACGCTCAACTCCAACGCCTTTCTCTACAACCTTTTCACGCCGCAAGTCAGCGTGTCCTATGTGCCCGACGTGTTCGGCCTGAACCGCCGGACCGTGGAGTCCTTGCAGGCGCAGGCACAAGAAGTCCGCTTCCAGATGCTCGCCGTGTATACGACCCTGACCGCAAACGTGGTGGTCACCGCCATTCAACAATCCGCCGTGCAGATGCAGATCGACGCGACGCGGCAGCTCATCGATATCAACTCCAACATGCTTCACATCCTGCAATACCAATTCGACCATGGCTATGCCAGCCGGCTCGATGTCGCCGCACAAGAGTCGCAGCTCGCCCAAGTGGCCGCGACCCTGCCGCCGCTGCTCAAGCAATCGGCCCAGCTGCAAGATCTGCTCGCCGTGCTGGCCGGACAGTTTCCCAGCCACGCTCCCGATCAAAAGCTCGACCTCGCGAGTCTGCAATTGCCGCAGGATCTGCCCGTGAGTCTGCCCTCGCAACTCGTCGCGCAGCGCCCGGATGTGCTGCAAGCCGAAGCCAATCTCCACGATGCCAGCGCCAAGATCGGAATCGCCGTCGCCAATCGGCTGCCGAACATCGTCCTCACCGCGAATGCCGGGAGCAGCGCGGCGGCCTTGGATCAACTGTTTACCTCCGGCACCGGCTTTTGGGGTGTGGGCGCCTCGGTGACGGCCCCGCTGTTCCAAGGCGGCACCCTGCTCCACCAAGAGCGGGCCGCCAAAGCCGCTTACGAGCAAGCAGCCGAACAATACCGCAGCACCGTGCTCACCGCCTTTCAAAACGTCGCCGATACATTGACCGCCCTCGAACAGGATGCCGACGGCCTGACGGCCGCGTCCGCGGCGGCCGATGCCGCCAAGGTCACGCTCGATTTGGCGCAGCGCCAATTGCAGGACGGCTATGCCGGGTATCTCGCCCTGTTGAGCGCCGAGCAAGCGTATCAGCAGGGCCGGATCAATCTGGTGCAGGCGCAAGCAAATCGATTTGCCGATACGGCGGCGCTGTTTCAGGCACTCGGCGGTGGATGGTGGAATCGACCCGATCTCGCCGGTGACGCACGTGCCGGCGGCGACAGACGGCAATGACGAACACGCTGCTCAGAAGCGCTCCGCCCGCGCCCGCGATGTCGATCATGACCATGATGATCTTCGCCGCCATTCTCTTGGTTGCCGCCGCCTGTTCGACCAAGACCGACGACAAACCGCAGACATCCTCGGTCACCCCGGGCAACGTGAAATTGACCGCGGCACAACGCGGGAACATCCACCTCTACACGGTCGAGCAGGCCAAATTCCGCAAGGCCGTCGAGGCCGATGGAGCGGTTGATTTCGACAACGATCAGGCCACCAGCGTCCTGGCGCCTTTCTCCGGTCCGGTATCTCGTTTGCTCGTCTCCTTGGGCGCCAGGGTCAAGAAGGGCGACCCGTTGGCGGAAGTGGCTTCACCGGACTTCGCGGCCGCCATCGACGCGTATCGCAAGTCACTCGCCACCGCGAAGACGCTGCGCCGGCTTGCGGACCTCGACCTCGATCTCGTCCAGCATCACGGCGTCGCGCAGCGCGAATCGGACCAGGCGCAAACCGATGCCGTCAATGCCGAGGCGGATCGCGACGCGGCGCTGCAGGCCCTCATGTCGCTCAATGTGCCGCCGCAAACCGTCAAAGACATTGAGGAAGGACGGCCGATCTCCCGGCCCGAGGGGATCATCCGCTCGCCGGTCGCAGGCACGGTGGTTGAAAAACTGATCACGCCCGGCGAGCTGCTGCAAGCGGGCACCACCCCGTGCTTTACGGTGGCCGACCTGTCGCGCGTGTGGGTGCTGGCGCAAATCTTTGATTCGGACTTGGGGAAGGTCAGTGTCGGCGATATGGCCGAAGTGACCACCGGCATCGGATCGACCCCCCTGCCCGGGACGGTGGACAACATCTCGGCCCTGGTCGACCCCGACACCCGTTCTGTGGCGGCGCGCGTGGTCGTGCGGAACCCTGGCGAGATTCTGAAGAAACAAATGTACGTCCACGTGCGAATTCAAGCGCGCGAGGAACGCAACGCCGTACTCGTACCGGTATCGGCCGTATTGCGGGACGATGAAAACCTGCCGTTTGTGTATCTCGCACAGCGCGACACGAGCTTCGCCCGGCGGCACGTGACCTTGGGCTATCGCGCCGCGGACCAGTACGAGATCACCGAAGGCCTCGAGGCCGGCGATGAGATCGTCGTCGAAGGCGGCATCTTTCTGCAATTCATGCAATCTCAATGAGCGACCCGCCGGGGGCCACGCCGCGCACGGCATCGATCATGAACCGCATCGTGACTTCCTCGCTGCGGCAGCCCTTCATCGTCGGCCTGATGACCGTGCTGTTGATGGGCGCGGGCACCCGCTCCCTGGATCGCTTGCCGGTCGATGCCTATCCCGATCTGTCACCGCCCATCGTCGAGGTCATCACTCAGTGGCCCGGGCACGCCGCCGAGGAAGTCGAGCGGCTGATCACGGTGCCGGTGGAACTCGCGATGAACGGCACGCCGCAGATGACCACCTCGCGCTCGATCTCGCTGTACGGGTTGTCGGACGTGATCCTGACCTTTCACATCGGCACGGACAATTACTTCGCCCGCCAGCAGGTGTTCAACCGGCTGCCGGAGGCGAACCTGCCGAGCGGCGTGACCCCGACGTTGTCGCCGATGTCCGCGCCCTCGGGCCTGATCTATCGTTACGTGCTGCAGAGTCCCGACCGCTCGCCGATGGAGCTGAAGACCTTCGAGGATTGGATCGTCGAACCGCAGTACAAATCCGTCGACGGTGTGGCGGACGATTCCGGGTTCGGCGGCGGCACCATGCAATATCAGGTGCTGCTCGACCAGGCGAAGATCGCCGCGGTCGGCTTGTCGGCGCAGCAGGTGGAGGCGGCTCTCGCGGCCAACAACGCCAACGCCGGCGGCGGATTCTATTCGCAAGGCGGCCAGTTCTACTATGTGCGCGGCATGGGTCGGCTGGTGACTTTGGAGGACATCGAGGACGTGGTGCTGGCCGTGCACGACGGCACGCCGATATTGCTCAAGGATGTCGGCCGCGCGGTCATCGGCATCGCCCCGCGCTTGGGCGAGTTCGGCTACGAGAAACAGGACGACGCCGTGGAGGGCGTCATTTTGCTGCGTACGGGAGAGAAGACTCAGGACGTCCTGAAGCGTGTTGAAGCGAAGACCAGGCAGCTGAACGATCAAATCCTGCCCAAGGATGTCAAAGTTCTGCCGTTCTACGACCAAACCGACTTGATCCACCTCACGACCGAGACCGTGGAGCGAAATCTGCTGCGCGGCATTCTGCTGGTCGTCGTGATCCTGATATTTTTCCTGTACGATTTTCGAGCCGGACTGATCGTCGCCGTCACCATCCCGCTGGCGCTGATGTTCGCATTCATTTGTCTCGATCTGCAGAACGCCTCGGCCAATCTGCTCTCCATCGGCGCGATCGACTTTGGGATTCTGGTGGACGGCGCCGTCGTGATGGTGGAGAACATCTTTCGCCGGATCGCGGATCGTCAGGGGACCGCGCAGAGCATTGTCGAAATCATCAGGGACGCGGCGGCGCAGGTGGACCGGCCTCTGTTCTACGCGGTCGCGGTGATCGTCGCGAGCTTCTTGCCGATCTATGTGCTCTCCGGGCCGTCCGGCACGCTGTTCAAACCGATGGCGGACACGATGATTTTCGCCTTGGTGGGAGCGTTGGTCGTCACGCTGACGCTGCTGCCGCTGCTGTGTGCCTGGTTCATGCGCCGCGGCGTGCGGGAACGGCGCAACGCGGCGTTCGAAGCCATCAAATCGTCATACACCAGGGGTCTCGATACCTGCCTCGCCCACCCCTGGGCAACGACACTGGCCGCGAGCGCGATACTGGCGGGCTCGCTCGCGCTCATCCCGCTGATCGGCGGCGAGTTCATGCCGCACCTGGATGAAGGCGCGCTGTGGGTGCGCGCCACCATGCCGTATACGATTTCGTTCGACGAATCGGCGAAGGTCACTCCCAAGATCCGGGACATCTTGCGCTCCTTTCCGGAGGTCACCACGGTCGCCTCGGAACTCGGGCGTCCCGACGATGGCACCGATTCCACCGGCTTCTTCAATGTCGAGTTCTACGTGGGCTTGAAGCCCTACTCGGAATGGTCCGGCTCCTATCGCAACAAAGCCGCGTTGACCGAGGCCATCACCCAGAAGCTCCAGAGCTTCCCCGGGATCAATTTCAATTTCACCCAGCCGGCGGAGGACGCCGTGGATGAGGCGGAGACGGGCTTGAAGAGCGCGCTCGCCGTGAAAGTCTTCGGCTCCAATCTCGAGACCCTGCAGCAGAAGGGCAAGGCCATCAAGAAGGTTCTCGAAGGGGTTCGCGGCATCCGCGATGTGACGCTGGTGCAGGAACTCGGACAGCCGAGCCTCACGATCAACATCAACCGCGCCAAGATTGCCCGTTACGGCTTGAACGTCGCCGACATCAACGCCTTGATCCAGACCGCGATCGGCGGGGATGTGGCGACCGAAGTCGTCCAGGAAGAAAAGCAATTCGACCTCATCGTGCGCCTCGAGCAGGAATACCGGGACAACCCGGTGGAAATCGGCAATATCCTGGTGACCACCCCCGCCGGACAGCAGATTCCGCTCAAGGAATTCGCGGACATTCAGGTGACGAACGGCGCCTCGTTCATTTATCGGCAGGATAATTCGCGCTACATCGGCGTGCAGTTCTCGGTCGAAGGACGAGACCTCGCCGGCGCGGTGGGCGATGCGATCGACCAGGTCAAGCGCGGGATTTCACTGCCGCAGGGCTATCATTTGGACTGGGGCGGAGAGTACACCGAATACACGGCGTCGCGGCAGCAGCTTCGCGTCATTCTGCCGCTCACCCTGCTGCTGATTTTCCTGCTGCTGTTCACGCTCTACAGCAACTTCAAATTTCCGTTCATCACCGTGCTCGGCGTGCTGCTGTCGGCGCCGGTCGGCGGGATCGTCGCGCTGTGGATCACCGGTACGCCCTTCTCCGTGTCCTCCGGCATCGGCTTCCTGGCCCTCTTCGGTGTCTCGGTGCAGACCGCCGTCGTGTTCATCTCCTATGTCAACGAATTGCGCCGCGACGGCACCGGCCTCGAGGAGGCGATTCGTCACGGCGCGATACTGCGGCTGCGCCCCATCATGATGACCGCGCTCGTCGCGGCGCTGGGCTTGTTGCCGGCGGCGCTCGCCACCGGCGTCGGCACGGATACGCAAAGGCCGTTTGCATTGGTCATCGTGAGCGGCCTGTTCTCACGGCTGTTGATCAGCATCTTCTTGATGCCGGTGCTCTACGCGCTCGTCGCGCGCCCTGGCGATCGGCTGGAAGTGTGATGCTCAGGCCCGCGCAGCCGGGCGGGTTCACCTTCGCGCCCGCGGCGTGTGGGTTTCGTCACTCACCGTACCGCGGCAATCCAGGACGAGAACGGCCGCAGCGTCACCGTGCACTTCGCGCCGGCACCCGCGGCGGCCGTCCCACTCCCTGCACCTACAGCACCCGCTGCGCGCGCCGGACTCACGGACAGCAACGAGGGCGTATCGGTCAGCAGCGTCGCGAACTCATGTCCCGCTACGTGCATGCCCGCGAGGTCGAGCGACACCGTCTGCGGCTCGGCGGTGAAATTCAGCGCCACGACGACACCCTGCCCGTCACGCGTCGCGCGTAGGTACGACAGCACATTCGGATTGGCGCGGTCGAGCATGGTCAGTCGCCCCTGCCGCAGGGCCTCGTTCGAGCGGCGTAGCGCGATGAGCCGTTTGTACCAATTCAACGACGATGAGGGATCTTCCGCCTCCGCGGTGACGTTGAGCGTCGCGTAGTTCGGCGGTATCGGCAGCCAGGTGTGGGGGTTGGAACTGAAGCCCGCCTGCGGGTCGGCGGTCCACTGCATCGGCGTGCGCTCCCCGTCCCGGCCCTTCTCCTTCGGCCAGCCGGTGATGCCGATCGGGTCTTTGACGTCCTCGCGCCGCGTGGGCGTCGTCGTCGGCATGCCGAGCTCCTCGCCGTAGTACATCAGCGCAGTCGCGCGCGTGGTCAGGAGCAGGCTCCCCAGCACTCGATTGATCGCCGCGTCATGCACGCCATCCCCGTAGCGGTCGATGGCCCGGACGTTGTCGTGATTGTCGAACACGAACAGCGGCTGCGAGCCGTGCAGTTCGCTTTGCGCCTCCTCGATGTGCCGGCGGAAGGACTCGACGTTCAGCAGGTCGTGATTGCCGTGAAAGCCGAACAGCATGTCCATCGCCAGGTGCAGCTCATCGTGTCGCGCGCCGCCGTACCAGGCATCGAGATCGCGCGTCTTCGGCAGATAGGTCTCGCCGATCAGCACACGATCGCCCGGATAGCGGTTCAACATCGCGCGCAGACGGCGTATCACGCCGTGCACCTCCGGCAAATTGCTGGTGAGGGAATCGTCCAGGTTCGGGTCGCCTTGTTCGTTGGTGCCGCCGAGCTCGCGGGCGTTGCGCAGCTGCGGATCCTCGAACAGCGTCGGAATGGCATCGAGACGAAACCCGGCGACGCCGCGGTCGAGCCAAAAGCGCATCGAATCGAACATGGCCTTTTCCACCTGCGGGTTGCGCCAGTTGAGGTCGGGCTGTTGCCGGTAGAACTCGTGGTAATAATATTGGTGCACCGCCGGCACCCATTCCCATGCCGAGCCGCCGAACAACGACACCCAGTTATTCGGGGGCAGTCGGCCGTCGTGCGCTTTGGGCCCGCTGCCGGGGATCCCGTCGTTCCATACATACCAATCGTGTTTAGGCGCTGTGCGCGAACTCGCCGCTGCGATGAACCAAGGGTGCCGGTCCGAGGTGTGGTTCAGCACCATGTCGAGCAGAACGCGAATGTGCCGGCTGCGCGCCTCGGCAATCAGCCGATCCATATCGGACAAGCTGCCGTATTGCGGATCAACCGATTCGTAGTCGGATATGTCGTAGCCAAAGTCCACCTGCGGCGACGGATACATCGGCGCGATCCAAATCGCATCGATGCCCAAATCCTTCAAATAGTCGAGGCGCGAGGTGATGCCATTGAGATCGCCGACACCGTCGCCGTTCGAGTCCTGAAACGAGCGCGGGTAAATTTCGTAGACCACGGCGTGCTTCCACCACGGGTCGGCGCCGTTCGAGGCGTCCGCTGCGGCGAGCGGCAGAATTGCGGCAGCAAGAATTGCGCCGGCAAACCGGCCGCATCGGGTTCTCAGGCGAGGACTGGTTGACGTCGCGATGAGCGGTCTCCGCAAAGATACCGCACTATACAGGCGGAGGCGGCGCTTGCCTCGCTCGGGCGAACGCTCGAGGTCAAGGTGGCGTAGTTGCACCGCCAATGCGAGTGCCCGATAAAAAAGGACTTTATTTTGGTGGAAGGCGTGGGATTCGAACCCACGGAGGAATTGCTCCCTCGCCAGTTTTCAAGACTGGTGCCTTAAACCGCTCGGCCAGCCTTCCGGACCGCCAGTATATAGTCTGGTGTTGGATCCTTCATGATGCCGCCGCCGAGAGCAGTGAGCCGGCTGTCAACGACTTTAGGTGCGGCCACGGCTTCGCACCATTCAAGCCCTACGCCGCGCGCGCATTGACGAACGACGCTGGCAGCGATGGAACCGCTTTTGCTTTCCCCGACGACCAAGCCGATCGGCCCCAAGTTCACGATGCAAAGCGGGCGCAACGGCACTGTCGTCTCCATGAAGGCGCCGGTCGAACTGATGTTGACGAGGCGGCCGATGCCGATCGTGCCCGGGCCGGCGAAAAATTGCACGGCGAGGTTTGCCGGTTGCCTGCGGCCCCAACGATGTTCCATGCCTTTCTCCCTATACCAGCAGTGTTGTTTGTCGGATCGTCGGTGCGCTCACTGTCGGCTCCGCCGGGGCGGGAGGGTGTGACGGGGATCGAATAATGCACCGGCATATTCCCATCTAGATACATGTCGTCAGATTATGTTGCCCGCGAGGCAACCGCCGGCGACCCTTCGCCGCCGCGCGGCCAGGCCGCCTGAGATGTGCTGCTGACGGATACTGCTACAGCCGGGGGCGTAACCGGATCAGTGGCCAACCAGGTCTTGCTGTCGCCCGGCCGTGGCTTTGAGGTACAGAAGATCGGCCGGGTCAGAGGGCCGATACACTTATATATCGCCGACCCGCCCCGCGGCCGTCAAGCAATGAAACGGACGTATTCATCGAGATATAGAACAGCCCCGCCGCCCGCGCCGCACGTGCACACCTGGGGTTATCAAACTCATCCGAAACTACGGTCCTATAAAAGCTAAATCAATTACTTACGATATAATTCTCGAATCATACCCACTCCGGCCTGAGCCATACCCCAAATGCCGCGTGCGCCACGACGACCGGCTCGCCCTCGCGCCCGCGCAAGTATTGACCGCGCGGCATTGAACCTGCGCCCGGCGCCCTCATAGTGCCGGCGTTGAGGCTAAATCGGCATGCCGCTGACTGGCGGGGTGCTAAAATACGTCATAGCGAATCATCGGAGAGTAGTTCATGGCCAATTTCCCTAGTGGCAACAACACAGCCTTTCGGGGCGTGCAGACGGATAGCCGCAGCGTGTTCATCACGCGCACCTACACTCACCTGGTCGGGGGCATCCTCGGCTTCATTCTGGTGGAACTGGGCCTGTTCGAGTCAGGGCTGGCCGGGCAAATCGCGCAGTTCATGCTCGGGTTCAATTGGTTCCTGATCCTCGGGGCGTTCATGCTGACCGGATGGCTGGCGTCGCGCACGGCGCAAACCAGCTCCTCGATCGGGATGCAATATTTCGCCTACGGCGCCTATGTGGTCGCGGAGGCGCTGATCTTCGTCCCGCTGCTCTATATCGCCGACAGCAAGGCACCCGGCGCGATCGATAGCGCCACGCTGGTGACTGCGTTGGGGGCCGGCGGCCTGATGTTCGTTGCGCACCGCACGCGCAAGGATTTCTCCTTCCTGCGCGCACTGCTCATGTGGGGCGGCGTCATCGCGCTGGTCGCCATGATCGGCGGCGCCATCTTCGGGTTCCAGCTCGGCACCTGGTTCTCGGTGGCGATGATCGGCTTTGCCGGCGTCGCGGTGCTCTATGACACCTCGAACATCATCCACAATTACCCGGAAGATCGTTACGTGTCCGCTGCGATGCAGCTGTTCGCCTCGATCGCCCTGATGTTCTGGTATGTGTTGCGGCTCGTCATGGGCAGCCGTAACTGACGCAGTTTCAGCTCAAGGTCGTTTCTTCAGCGCGCGCCGCGGCTTCATTTCGAGCCGCGGCGCGCGTTTTCATTTCAGTACGCTGACGCCGCCCATGTAGGGCGCGAGTACAGGCGGTATGAGGATGCTGCCGTCTTCCTGCTGGTAGTTCTCGAGAATCGCCACGAGGGCGCGGCCGACGGCCACCCCCGATCCATTCAATGTGTGCACGAGTTCGGGCTTGCCGGTGGCGGGATTGCGCCATCGCGCGAGCAAGCGCCGCGCCTGAAAGGCTTCGCAGTTGCTGCACGATGAGATCTCTCGATAGCGCTGCTGCGACGGCAGCCAGACCTCGAGATCGTAGGTCTTGGCCGAGGCGAAACCGGTGTCGCCGGCGCACAGCGACAGCACCCGGTACGGCAATTCCAACGCATTGAGCACGCTCTCGGCATGGCGCGTGAGTTCCTCCAAGGCGGCATAGGAATCCTCCGGCCGCACGATGTGCACCAATTCCACCTTGTCGAATTGATGCTGGCGGATCATGCCGCGCGTGTCCCTGCCGGCCGCACCCGCTTCCGAGCGAAAACATGGCGTGTGCGCCACGAACTTGAGCGGCAGCGCGTCCGCGCCCAGGATCTGATCGCGCACCAGATTCGTCACCGGTACTTCGGCCGTGGGAATCAAAAAGAAGCCCGGCTCGCCGCGCACCGCGAACAGATCCTGTTCGAATTTCGGCAATTGCCCCGTGCCGATGAGCGCATCGCCGTGCACCATGTACGGCACGTACGCTTCGCGATATCCATGGTCGCGCACGTGCAGATCGAGCATGAACTGCGCGAGTGCGCGATGCAGCCTCGCCAGTCCTCCGGTCATCACGACGAACCGCGCTCCGGAAATCCGCCCCGCGGCGTCAAAGTCCATTCCGAGCCGCTCGCCGAGGGCCACGTGATCCTTCGGCGTGAATGCGAACTGCCTGGGCGTGCCCCACCGGCGCACTTCTATATTCGCCGCTTCATCGCGGCCCTCCGGAACGCTCGCGTGCAGGATATTGGGCAGACCCAGCTGCAGGCTCGATACCTGTGCCTGAATCGCCTCGAGCCGCTGCTCGACGCCCTTGAGCTGCTCGCCCAAGGCCTCGCCGATCGCGAGTTGCGCCGCGGCGTCCTGACCCTTGGACTTCGCTTGGCCCACGGCTTTGGCGTTGGCGTTGCGCTCGGCGCGAAGCCGGTCGGCTTCGATTTGCACGGCTTTACGCTGATCTTCCAGCGCGGCAAACGTATCGACGTCGAGTGCAAAGCCGCGCCGCGCCAGTTCGGCGGCGACGCCGGCTAAATCACTGCGCAGCAGCTTCGGATCGAGCACGAGGATTCCTTTGGATTACGGCCGGGCGGCCATTGTATTGGAACGCGCGCGCCGCTCCTCGAGCGCCTCGCCGATCTTGATTTCCAACCCACGGGCCACGGGTACATAGTAACGCCGGTCCGGCATCGCATCCGGGAAGTAGCGCTCACCGGCGGCGTAACCGCCCGGCTCGTCATGCGCATACCGATATCCCTTGCCGTACCCGATCTCCTTCATCAGGCGGGTCGGCGCATTGCGCAAATGCAGGGGCACCTCGAGCGACCCCAGGCTCTTGGCGTCCTCGGTCGCCGCCTGGTAGGCCGTGTAGACGGCGTTGCTCTTGGCGGCGCACGCCATGAAGACGATCGCTTGGGCAATCGCAAGTTCGCCCTCGGGGCTGCCGAGGCGTTCGTACACTGCGCAGGCCTCCAGGGTCATGGTCAAGGCGCGCGGGTCGGCGTTGCCGATGTCCTCGCTCGCCATGCGCAGTGCCCGGCGTGCGATATACAGAGGATCGCAGCCGCCGGCCAACATGCGGCACAGCCAGTACAGGGAGGCATCCGGATCGCTGCCCCGCACCGATTTGTGCAGCGCCGAAATCTGATCGTAGAAGTTCTCGCCGCCCTTATCGAAGCGGACATAGTTGGTGCCGATCACCGCGCGCATGGTGTCGACGTCGAGCCGGCGGCCGGCAGCGTGACTCGACGGCGCGGGTTGCGGCGCGACGGGTGCACTCAAATCGGCGGCAGTCTCCAATAAATTCAGCATGCGGCGCGCGTCGCCGTCGGCGGCGGCCAGCAACAGTTCGCGCGCGCCGATATCGAGCTGCAGATTCAATGTGCCGAGGCCCCTCTCCGGATCCGTCAACGCCCGATCGAGCAATTTGCCGAGATCCTCGGCGTTCAAGGACTTGAGCACGTAGACACGAGCGCGCGAGAGCAGCGCGTTGTTGACCTCGAAGGACGGATTCTCGGTGGTCGCACCGACGAAAATCAGAGTGCCGTCCTCGACATAGGGCAGGAACGTATCCTGCTGCGACTTGTTGAACCGATGTACTTCGTCGTGGAACAGCACCGTATCGCGCGTCCCGCGCAGGCTCGTCGCCTGTTCCACCACCGCGCG